>Ga0187781_10002945_pt1 | contig 12880 bp, 10 predicted proteins | sample 0715_SJ02_MP02_2_FD_132447 | JGI IMG/M metagenome (GOLD analysis project Ga0187781, IMG submission 132447) | Tropical peat soil microbial communities from peatlands in Department of Meta, Colombia - 0715_SJ02_MP02_20_MG | ecosystem: Environmental > Terrestrial > Soil > Wetlands > Peat | place...
CATTCTGACCGAAACCGGTGTCGGCTACCGACTGCTAGAAGGGTAAGCACCGACTCGGCACAATATCTACAGCCAAGACAATTCAAGATATGACACCACAGGCCCCGGCCAAACCGGAGCCTGTCACCTGCAAGCCCCGCCCTCCTCCGTTTCATGATGCATAAAACCATTTAGTCGCTGGCCAACTCACTCACCTCATGTACGGTAGTGGCATCACCGGCCCAGATGGCCTTCATCCAGCCCCAGTCGCCAAGGCTGAACCATTGAGCGACAAGCGGGTCAGACTTCTTCGGCTGACGCTGAGTTAAGCATCAAAACCCGTCGAAGCAGAGAAAATCATCATGTCTTTAAAATAAATCGTCATGTAAAAAAATGACATCAACAAGACATGTCATCTAACGGTAATAATATTTCGCTTGCCCGTATGGCACACTGTTTCCTGTTTTGATACTACTTGTGTACAGTTGTCACTGCCAATTTGAGCAAGCAATTGACTGTACCCATGAGGAATACAGCATGAATGCCGCAAAAAAAATCCGCCGATTCATTGAAGAAGGCCATGACCCGGAGCAGGTTCAGGTATTGAAAGATCTGGCCGCCGCATTGGAAATGGGCCGCGCTTTTGATCTGGGTTCGCTCTATCAGATTGATATGCGCTATTTCGATGTTGCGTTGGATCTGTTGAAAGACTGGCGTTTCGATCACCACATCGCGGCTCGCAGCAAATTGCTGGAACAACTGCTGACTGAAATAGCCCCCGATCTTCGGGTGGACAACACAGCCGAGCCCACCAACCTTGTTGAACAGCCTGCGACAAGCAGCCTTGTCGAAGAGAATACAGCGCCCCCTGCTGTTGAACTGGCCACAGCCGAAGCCGACAACACCCAGGAAAGTGACACGGCGGCAAGCAAGCCGGTTCGCCGTCGTCGCAGTAGTAACAACGCCTAATCTGCAGGCCAGCCTACATGGCTGGCCTTTTTCTTGTGCCTGCAAGATCGAAGACCCGGTTTCGCGCCTCACGAATCAGAGCCAGCACAGACCACAAGGCCCCCAATGGGACGCGGGTTTTTATGGCGTCAATGCTTTCGCTGATGGGCCTTTCCTGCCTTTGCCTGTGGAGAATATGCCGGGCTGCGTTACAATCCCGCACAGCCGCATTTTCCCGCTATCGCTAACAGGAAGAACATGCCGAGAAAACCACGCATTCGTTCCGGCAATGGCGTCACCATGCACGAAGTCAGCCTGGCTGCCGGCGTCAGCGCCATCACCGTGTCCCGCGCCCTTCACACCCCCGAGCGGGTGTCCGCTCCGGTACGAGAGAAAATCCTGCAGCTTGTCGAGCAAATGGGTTATGTACCGAATCGTTCTGCTCGCCAACTGGCATCCGCACGCTCCCAGACCGTATTGGTATTGATTCCCTCGCTAAGCAACACCGTTTTCATCGATACCCTGGCGGGGATCGAATCGGTATTGCAAGCGGCCGGTTACCAGATGCTGATTGGCAATACCCATTACAGCGCCAGCGAGGAGTTGGCCTTGCTCCGCGCCTACCTGCAGCACAGTCCTGATGGTTTACTGGTCACCGGCTTGTCACAGGATGAAGAATTTTCCCGCATTCTTCAGCAACGCCAATTACCCACTGTCTTCATGATGGACCTGTGCGAGGATGGCCGCTATTGTGCCGGTTTCTCCCAAGAAGACGCCGGCAAGCTGATGACGCAGCACCTGCTGCAACGTGGCCGCAAGCGGATTGCTTTTATGGGTGCCCAACTGGATGAACGGGTGTTGAAACGACTACAAGGCTACCGCCAGGCCTTACAGCAAGCGGGCTGTCATGACTTGGCACTGGAAATCCTCAACCCGGCCCCCTCCAGCATGCAGATGGGTGCTGACATGCTCGACCAGCTATTGGCGAACCACGCGCAATGCGATGCCATTTTCTGCTGCAATGACGACCTGGCCATCGGTGCCATCGCCCGCTGCCACCAACGGCATATTGCCGTTCCGGGCCAACTGGCCATTGCCGGATTCAACGACTTGCAGGCTGCGGCCTGGACCACGCCGGCACTCACCAGCATCGCCACTCCACGCCAGGAAATAGGCGTGGCAGCGGCCCACCTGCTGCTACAGCAATTGCAGGGCCAGGCAATCAGCCAGCCACGCCTTGATCTGGGATTCAGCCTGCAGCAGCGCGGCAGCACCTGAAAGCAGTACAGCAAGGCAGGCAACACGGCACCTCTGCCCTGGACAGGTTGCCGGACAGCCAGACTCGAGCCCTGAGTATCTGGTGGTTTCGATGAATACCGATATTGCCATGCAGCATGCAAATACATTGATACCCAACTTTGTTAGCGCTAACATCCGCAAATCCATCGCGTGGCGATTTTATTTTCATCTAAAATGTTAGCGCTAACATGAATATTCCTAATATTGTCATCATGGGCGTTGCCGCCTGCGGCAAAAGCAGTCTGGGACAAGCACTGGCTGACAAACTTGGCCGCCCGTTCATCGAAGGTGACAGCTATCATCCTGCCGCAAACATTGCGCGCATGCAGGCTGGAATCCCGCTGACAGACGAGGACCGTGCCAGTTGGCTGGAACAACTGGCCAACATCCTGCATCAAGGCTGGAGCACAAAACAACATGTCGTACTGAGCTGCTCCGCTCTCAAGCGCCGTTACCGGGATACCTTGCGCCAGGGGAATCCCGGCCTGGTATTCCTGTACCTGGCCGGGTCCCAATCGCTGATTGCAGAGCGCATGGTGCAAAGAACGTCACACTTCATGCCAGCAACCCTGCTGGACAGCCAGTTCCGCGATCTGGAACCCCCAGGTAGCGATGAAAACGTCATCACACTGGACATCAGCCAACCGCCAAGCCAGCTGCTGCGACAAGCCATGTCACAGTTACAGACAAAGCACTGAACATAAATCCCGACAGAGGAACTCCAGGTGACAACACAAGATATTGCAAACCGGACACAACGCCGCTGGCGCATCGGCAGCTTGCTGGGCATTGGTGTGCTGGTGAATTACTTCGATCGCATCAGCCTGTCAGTTGCCGCCCCGCAACTACAACAGCAATTTCACCTGAGCAGCACGGATCTGGGTTTGTTGTTCAGTGCATTTTTCTGGACCTATGCCCTGCTGCAAATTCCGACTGGGCTGATTCTGGATCGCTTTGGCGTCAGCCGGGTTGGCCGCATTGGTGCACTGCTATGGGGTCTGGCTTCCATATTGACCGCCTGTGCCGGTGGCTTTGGCGGCATTTTCATGGCCCGGGCACTCTTGGGCATAGCCGAAGCACCTGGATTTCCCGCCAGTGCCAAAGCCACCGGCTACTGGTTTCCTCGACGTGAACGCGCCATGGCAACAGCCATTTTCGATGCTGCGGCAAAATTTTCCAATGTCATTGGAGTCCCGCTGGTGGCAATGACCGTGGTGCATCTGGGCTGGCGCTGGGGCTTTGGCCTGACGGCGGCACTCAGCCTGGCTTATTTTGTCGCCTTCACCGTGGTTTATCGCGATCCGAGCCAAGATAGCAAGCTGTCGGCTCAGGAGTACCACCATATTGTTTCAGGTGGTGCCACCGCAGAAGGAGTCAGCCAGGGCGGATCGTGGGCCATGCTCGGCTACCTGCTGAAACAGCGCAAGGTATGGGGCCTGTCAATCGGATTTGCCGCCTATGGCTATGTGTTCTACCTGTTCCTGACCTGGTTGCCCGGCTATCTGGTTCAGTCCATGCATATGAGCATCTTGAAATCAGCCAGCTATGCCGCCATTCCGTGGGTATTTGCCACGCTATCCGACTTGCTGGTCGGAGGCTGGCTGATCGACTACCTGATTGCCCGTGGTCATGATGAAACCCGGATCCGCAAGGCCGTCTTGCTGGGAGGAATGATGCTGGGACTGGCGGTGTTTGGTGCCACCACCACCGATAAACCCGAACTGGCCATCATGTGGATCACCATCGCCCTGAGCGGGCTGGCTGCAGCAGCTCCTGTAGGCTGGTCGCTGCCATCGCTGATTGCGCCCCACGGTGGTACCGGCACCGTAGGTGGCATCATGAATTTTGCTAACAATATGATGGGGGCCGTTGCACCCATTGTAACGGGCTATATTGTTGGCACTACCCACTCGTTCAGCACGGCCTTCCTGATTGCCGGCTGCATGCTGATTATTGGTATGCTGGCCTTTATCTTTCTGCTTGGGCGGATAGAACCCATCGCACCTGCCAGTGTGGAATCCATCAGGGGCGGTAAAACAGCAGGCATCTGAACAAAGCGATAGCCGGCCCGGGGCGGCTATCGCCAAAGCACACACAGCCGCGGCCGGCATGCTGCACTAGCTGGTACGCAGCAACTGCAGCACCTGCCCAGCCACGCCGCTTGCTGAAGCCGGATTCTGTCCGGTCACCAGCCGCTGGTCGGTCACCACACAAGCATCCCATGGCTCGGCATTTTTCTGATAAAACGCACCGCGTCGAACCAGTTCGCTTTCAACAAGAAATGGCATTTGAGCGGTCAGGCCGCTCAAGCGCTCTTCCGTATTGGAAAAACCGGTCAACCGACGGCCTTCGATCAGCAAGCTGCCATTATCCAGACGCAAATTCAATAATCCCGCCAGACCATGACAAATGGCGCTGACAATGCCACCTTGCTGATAAACCTGACGGCCAAGGGCTTGCAAAGCCATGTTGTCAGTAAAGTCCCAGACGGGCCCATGTCCACCACAATAATAAATGGCAGCATAGTCGCTGGCTTGCACATCCCCCGGTTTGAGCGTGCAGCCCAAACGGTTCATGAATTTTTTGTCCTGGTAACACTCCCAATCCAGCTCATCCGCCATGACCAGACTTTGCGGGTCAATCGGTGTATAACCACCCCGGGGACTGACGTAGTCCAGCTCGTAACGCGCTGCCGTCATTTTGCGGGCAAACTGCGCAGCCTCCCCCAGCCATAGTCCTGTTGCCCGATCAGATTGCGGATACTTTTCAAAACTGGTGACAACCATCAGTATTTTTTTCATCAGCCCACCTCCCCTCTTCTCGGTACGTGTATTGCAGCATCAATTTACTACTTTATCCTGTTAAAACTGTAGTAAAAATAAAATAGATATTCTGGTATTCAATGTAGACGCAGCCCCATGTATCAACAATGCCGGATACTGCACAGATTTTGCCTTTTTCTCTGGAAATGGCTTTGTGAGGTAAACCGTCGTACAGGGAGAAGCCTGATGGAACAGACGGTAATGGCAACCATGCTGGAAGCGCTGATACCAGAAGAAGGATTTTTTCCCACCGCCTTGCATGGCCTGAGTCTGCTGCGGCGCAATCAATCCACGCCGTCCACAGCGCTGCAATATGACGCTGGCTTGCTGCTTCTACTTCAAGGCACACAACACTGCCAACTGAATGCCAAGATACTGGAAATTGATTCTGAACATTGCCTGCTGCTCACTACCCCCATGCAGTTTGAGTGCACGACCATTCTGGAGCACGGACAAACCCTGTTTGGCGTATTTATCCACCTGGATCAGGCTGTGCTAGCCGAATTGCTACTACAGATCCCGGCAGAATCCTTACCTGCGGCCAGTGATACCCCACGCGGCATGCAACGCTGCCCTCTGACCGCCCCGATTGCCAACGCCCTGCAACGTTTGCTGGACTGCCTGACGCAGCGTGGACACCTGGCCGTTCTGGGCCCCGCCATTTTGCGAGAAATCCTTTTCCACCTGCTGCTGGGTGAGGGTGGACCAAGCTTGCTGTCCTTGTTTTCCCGCCACAGCAAATTACGTCAGATCCAGCGCAGTATTGAACATATTCAACGACACTATGCCTTGCCTCTCACCGTCAGTTTGCTGGCAGAACTGGCCGGCATGAGCAATAGCGCCTTTCACAGCAAGTTCAAGACCATTACCGGACTGGCTCCGATCCAGTATCTGAAGAACACCCGCCTGCATCAGGCGCATCGGCTGCTGATGCAGGATAACCACAGTATTAGCCAGGTCGCGTATCGCGTTGGCTATGCCAGTGCATCGCAGTTCAGCCGTGAATTCAAGCGTTTGTTCGGCACAACACCACGTAATGCCGGCAACCATCCACATCAGGCCGTGCCGCTTGAATGGAAACATGAACAAGTAGCAAGCTGACAAAGTGCTGACTGCACTGGTATTGTCAGCAATGCAATGATGCATTGCACAAAGAAAAACGGATCAGTGCCTGACCACCGCAAGAAAACTGAAGACATTTCGTCAATCCGGCAAGGCAGGTATCAATCTGTTCCGACCCGAAGAAATGGCCTGATGTTTGACCAGCGAATAGACAGGCTCCATGTCAACGGGAGAAATAGAACATGCAACAACGCGATATTGTCGTACTCAGTGCGGTCCGCTCCGCCATCGGCACCTTTGGCGGTGCACTCAGCCACCTGGAACCTGCCGATCTGGGCGGCATGGTGATGAAAGAAGCGGTACAGCGCTCTGGCGTGGATGCAAGCCAGATTCACCACGTCACGGTGGGCAACTGCATCCCCACCGAAAGCCGTTACGCCTACGTGGCACGTCTGGCCTCCATTGCAGCAGGCCTGCCAATGGAATCTGTCGCCATGGCAGTCAACCGTCTATGCGGGTCTGGTTTGCAGGCCGTGGTATCCAGCGCGCAAGCCATCATGCTGGGCGACTGTGACTATGCCATTGGTGGCGGTGTGGAAGTAATGTCCCGTGGCGGCTACCTGCTCCCGCAATTGCGCAGTGGCGCACGCATGGGGGATGTCAAGGCTCTGGACATGATGACTGCGGCCCTGACCGATCCTTTTGGCGTTGGTCACATGGGCATCACTGCCGAAAATCTGGTGGAAAAATGGCAACTGAACCGTGAAGAGCAGGACCAATTTGCCCTGGTATCCCAGCAGCGCGCCGCAGCGGCCATTGCCGAAGGCCGATTTGCTTCGCAGATTGTTCCCATCGTCACCCAGACCCGCAAGGGTGAAGTGGTATTCGATACCGACGAACACCCACGCGTAACCACGCTGGAATCCTTGGCCAAGATGAAACCTGCGTTCAAGAAAGATGGCTCGGTCACTGCCGGCAACGCTTCAGGCATCAATGACGGGGCGGCTTTCCTGGTACTCGCAGCCGCGGATGTTGCGGCCGCGGCAGGCCACAAGCCCATGGCCCGGATTGTGTCTTATGCGGTATGCGGCGTCCCCAACCACATCATGGGGGAAGGCCCCATTCCAGCTACCCAAGCGGCGCTCAAGCGGGCCGGACTGAGCCTGGCACAAATGGACGTTATCGAATCCAACGAGGCTTTTGCCGCTCAATCATTGGCCGTCTGCAAGGGCCTGGGGCTGGATGCCGCGCGTGCCAATCCCAATGGCGGGGCAATTGCGCTGGGGCATCCGGTTGGTGCAAGCGGCGGCATCATTGCCACCAAGGCCTTGTATGAATTGCAACGCATACAGGGCCGCTATGCGCTGGCCACCATGTGTATTGGTGGCGGTCAGGGTATTGCAGTGATTTTTGAACGTCTGTAAGTCCTTGCCCACATCGCCGCCCTGCTCTGTGCAACGGTGGCGATGCCGGCTCAGCCTTCATTCCCTTCAGGTACCGGAGACAGGTCTGCTTCCTGCCGCTCCAGCTCAGCCAGCTCCTGTTCGCCAAACAGGCGGGAAAGGCTGACAAAACGCATACCCTCCGTTGTTTCCAGCGAAAAGCCCCCTCCCCGTCCAGGCACGGCATCGAGGGTCAGTTGGCAGTTTCGCCAGTAATCGAACAGGAAGGTGCTGATATAAAAAGGGCAGCCACCGATCTCGCCCAACAGAATGTCATGGACGCCAGGCCGAAACTCTTGCTGCAGAAAGCACATGGGAGCACTGCCATCACAACAGCCACCTGACTGCTGAAAAAGCAGCGGACCATGACGTTGGCACAACAACGACAATAACTCTGCAGCACGATCGGTCATGTTGACGCGGGAAACCATGTCATCTCCTGCACGAAACCGGCGGCGCCAGAACGAGGATGACTCACGCCACCCCCAAGGAGGACCGACCGGATTGACTGCATTTTCCTGCAAATACCAGCATGCCGGTGAGGAACACTTGATTTGCCGACAGTACGGCTGCCTGCGAAGAACCCACAGGCAACCACCATCTGCCCATAGACTTAGCGCTTGTTCAAAGCCTCGCGAGCGAGAGCGAGACTAGGCGAAAACAGCTGAAACCAGCGGGTTGGTGCAGTTTACATGGTGTAAATGAGCATTCCGCAGCCGTTTTTAACCCAGTATCGCCCACATATTTAATAGTGCAGCAGACCAGGAACAGGTTCTCAGAAGAAGCCCAGCGCTTTCGGGCTGTAGCTCACCAGCAGGTTTTTGGTTTGTTGGTAGTGGTCCAGCATCATCTTGTGGGTTTCACGACCGATGCCGGATTTCTTGTAACCACCGAAGGCCGCATGGGCCGGATACAGGTGGTAGCAGTTGGTCCAGACACGGCCGGCCTTGATCTCGCGGCCCATGCGGTAAGCGGTGTTGCCATCACGGGTCCACACGCCGGCACCCAGACCAAAGGCGCTGTCGTTGGCAATGCGCAAGGCCTCTTCCTTGTCCTTGAAGGTAGTCACGGCCACGACGGGTCCGAAGATTTCTTCCTGGAACACGCGCATCTTGTTGTTGCCAGCCAGAATGGTCGGCTGCACGTAGAAGCCCTCGGCCAGATCGCCACCCAGATGCGCCTGACCACCACCGGTCAGGATCTGGGCACCTTCAGCACGACCGATATCGATATAGGACAGGATCTTGTCCAGTTGCTCGCGCGAGGCCTGGGCACCAATCATGGTGGCCATGTCGAGCGGATTGCCCTGCTTGATGGCCTGGACACGGGCGACAGCACGTTCCATGAAGGCATCGTAGATGGACTCCTGCACCAGCACGCGTGACGGGCAGGTACATACTTCACCCTGATTGAGGGCAAACATGGCAAAGCCTTCCAGTGCCTTGTCGAAGTAATCGTCATCTTCGCGCATCACGTCTTCAAAGAAGATGTTGGGCGATTTGCCACCCAGCTCCAGCGTCACCGGAATGATGTTCTCGGCGGCGTATTGCATGATCAGGCGGCCGGTGCCGGTTTCCCCGGTAAAGGCAACCTTGGCAATGCGCGGATTGGTGGCCAGCGGTTTGCCGGCTTCCACGCCGAAGCCGTTCACCACATTGAGCACGCCTTCGGGCAGCAGGTCGGCAATCACTTCCATCAGCACCAGGATGGCCATCGGGGTCTGCTCGGCCGGCTTCAGCACGATGCAATTACCGGCAGCCAGCGCCGGAGCCAGTTTCCAGGCGGCCATCAGCAGCGGGAAATTCCACGGAATGATCTGACCCACCACGCCCAGCGGTTCGTGGAAGTGGTAGGCCACGGTATCGTCGTCCAGCTCGGACAGCGAGCCTTCCTGTGAGCGCAGGCAGGAGGCAAAGTAACGGAAGTGATCAACCGCCAGCGGCAGGTCAGCGGCATTGGTTTCGCGGATGGGCTTGCCATTGTCCAGGGTTTCCACCAGCGCGAGGAAAGGCAGGTATTCTTCGATGCGATCAGCAATCTTCAGCAATACATTGGCACGTACGGCTGGCGCGGTGCGGCCCCAGCGGTCGGCGGCAGCATGGGCGGCATCCAGTGCCAGTTCGATATCGGCCGCCGTGGAGCGGGCGATGTCACACAACGGCTTGCCATCGATCGGGCTGATATTGGTGAAATACTGGCCCTGCACCGGCGCCACCCAGCGGCCACCGATAAAGTTTTCGTAGCGGGACTTCAGCGGGATTTTTTTGCTGAGTGCGGCGAGCGATTGCTGATACATGACGTTGCCTCCTGGCTATTAGAATCGAAGCGCCGGTTGTGACTACCGGCTGCCATGTCATTGTGTGCAATCGCCCGCGTCTTCTCTATTCGACTTTGGTCTTAGTTTCCCGCTCCGCAACAGCGGTTTTCAGTACGATTTGTCAGTTGCCGCCATTTTGCCCAGGTGGGCGATCAGTGAACGCAAGCGCGCCGGCCTTACCGGCTTGTGCAAGATGGCCCAGCCCTCGGCCGCCACCTCCCCAGCCACTTCCGGGGTGCGATCTGCGGTAATGATGGCGGCGGGAATACGTTGCGGTAGCTGCTGGTACAGAGTGCGGATGACTTGCGGGCCACTGATGCCATGATCCAGATGGTAGTCCGCCAGAATCACATCCGGCGGGCGGCCTGCCTGTGCCAGCAAAGCCGTCGCCTGCTCCAGGCCGACAGCTGCAAGCGGCAGGCATCCCCAACTGGACAGCAAGGTTGTCATGCCGGCCAGGATGGCCGGTTCATTGTCGATCAGCAGCACGGACAGGCCTTGCAGCTCGGACGGCCCGGCGGTGCTCACCCGCTCCTGCTGGCGCGGCACCATGCTGGCGGCCTCGGCCTTGCCATAAGGCAGCACGATGCCGAAAAACGAACCCCGGCCATAGTGTGAACGCACCTGCAGCCGGTGCTGCAAGCGTGCCGCCAGGCGTTTGACAATGGCCAGCCCCAAACCCAGGCCCTTGTTGTAAATGGTGCTGTGTTCCGACAGGCGCTGGAACTCCTCGAACACCAGCGGCAGCTTGCCTGCCGGAATGCCATGCCCCTGGTCCCACACGCCGACCAGTACGCCATCAGCCGTGCGGCGCGCACCCAGCAGCAGACGACTACCCGGTTCGCTGTAGCGCAAGGCATTGCTGAGAAAATTGCGCAGGATGCGCGCCAGCAATACCCAGTCGGTATGCACCACCACTGCCAGCGGATGGCAGCGCAGGCTCAGCCCCCGCTCGGCCACCAGCGGGCTGAATTCGATACTGAGCTGGCGCAGCAACTGATCCAGATGGAAATGGCTGCGCTCCACCTGCAGGCCGCCGGCATCAATGCGTGACAGTTCCAGCAGGGTATTGATCAGGTCATCCACCGCTTCCAGCGAGGTGGCGGCATGCTGTGCCAGCCGCAGGTTTTCACCGCTGGCCTCGCGCTCGGCCAGGCTGGCGACAAACAGCCGTGCCGCATTCAGGGGTTGCAACAGATCGTGACTGGCGGCGGCAAAAAAGCGGGTTTTGCTGCGGTTGGCTTCCTCGGCAGCATCAATGGCCTCTTGCAGTTGGGCATTGGCGCGGCGCAACTCGGTGGTGCGGGCGGTAACACGCAGTTCCAGTTCCTGTTTGGCCTGTTTCAATACCTGTTCAGCGCGGCGGGTCTGGGTGATGTCCTGAATCAGCGCATAAAAACCGTGCACGGTGCCATCTTCGCCGATATGCGGAATGAAGGCCGCCTGGGCATATTCCACCGCCCGCTTTGGGGCTGGCATTTTCAGTTCAAACAGCGATGGCACGCCGGCCAGGGCCTGTTCGACAAAGTGGCGACGCGGGTCGTACAGGTCCGGGCCCAGCACTTCCCGCAGGGTATGGCCGTTGATCTCCTGTACCGGTCGGCCAAACCAGTCTTCATAGCCCTTGTTGGTGAAACGGTAGACCTGGTCTTTGTCGACATAGGAAATCAGCGCTGGCAGCGCATCGGTAATCAGCCGCAGTTTCGATTCACTCTCGCGCAAGGCGCGCTCGTCGTGCTTGCGGGCCGTGACATCGCTACAGGTAATGACAAAGCCGGCATCCGGCATGGGGCAGGATTCGATCTCCAGCACCAGCCCGCTGCTGGTTTCCACCTCGTAACTGCCATGCACCGGGCACAGCAGGGGGATTTCCGCCGTAACCGGCAGGGCCTGCCCCTGGATAAGGGCCGCCGGTGGCAGACCGGCCAGTTCGCAAAAACGGTGGTTCCATGCCAGCAACTGGGAATGCTGATCGAACACCGCAATACCTTGGCGCAGGCTGTTGACGGTAGCGGCCAGCAATTGACGGTGCGCCGCCTGGTCTTGCTGGCGCAGCAGCTGTTCCTGGCGTTTGATTTCGCTGATATCGGTATAAATGGCTACCCGGCCACCATCTGCAGTCTGGCGTTCGCTGATGCGCAGCCAGCGGCCATCACTCAGCGCCTCCAGATAACTTCCACTGCTCTCCCGATGCAAACGGCTGCGCTGCTGACGCCAGTGATCGGCCTGCCCCAGCGCTTCCAGCGCGCTGCCGGAATCCAGCAGATGATCCAGATATTCCTCGAACTGCATGCCAATGCGCACATGCCGGCGCAGTGCCGGTTGCAGTTCGACAAAACGCTGGTTGAAACGTACCAGCCGGTCGGACTGATCCCACTGGGCAAAGCCGTCGGCAATGGTATCCACCGCCACACCCAGCCGGTTATTGGCTTGCTCAGCCGCCAGCCGGGCCTCTTCCAGTGCGATATTGCTGGTTTTCAGGTCGTTGATGGCGCGTTCCAGCGCATGAGTACGCTCCTGGATGCGTTTTTCCAGCTCGGCCGAAACCTGAAAGATGGTGAAGGAATTGCCATTGTCGGCCATGCCGCTTTCCACGCGGTAGATCAGGGCATTGTTGATCTTGCGCAGCTTGGCATTGTCCTTTTCCAGCTGGGCAATCTGCTGCAACAGCATGGACGGATCATTGATGATGGAATTTCCGGTCGCGTCCATGCTCACCCCCGCGGTTTTCCAGCCTTGTCGTCGGCATAAGCAATGGCGATGCCGGTAAAGGTCTGGTTGACGTGCATGGCATTGAACTGTTCGCCATAGGTGTTGAAGCCTACCACCCGGTTTTGTACCAGCAGGCTGGACAGCTGTGATTGTGCTGCGGTGTTGCTGATCATGATGCGGCGCAAGACGCAATCACAGCCCAGCACCACCTGCAGACGGCCCAGACGCTCACGCACCTTGGCAAAGGTGTGTTCCAGGCTCCCCACCAGATCCTGCGCCTGGGTGCCGGACAGCACCAC
>Ga0187781_10002946_pt1 | contig 12871 bp, 12 predicted proteins | sample 0715_SJ02_MP02_2_FD_132447 | JGI IMG/M metagenome (GOLD analysis project Ga0187781, IMG submission 132447) | Tropical peat soil microbial communities from peatlands in Department of Meta, Colombia - 0715_SJ02_MP02_20_MG | ecosystem: Environmental > Terrestrial > Soil > Wetlands > Peat | place...
CTGACGAGTGCCCGGTGATCCGTCACCGAGTCGGACTGTGCGCGGCTGATACGGCGAGAGTGGACCAGGGGCCGGCGGGTCGTGGACGGGTACGGTGCTCTGCCTTAGGATCGAAAGAGGTATGACCTTGCGACGCAGCGACGCAATCGTTCGAGCTGAGCGACAAGCCCGTGACGTGGCGAGCATCGAGGCGATGGCCGCCGACCCCGAGTCGGCCCGCCTGCGGAGGGACTGGACGCGACATGCTGCCCGCCACGGCTACTCGTACAACTTCAGCTGGCTCGGGGTGCCCATCATTCAGTACCCGGAGGACATTGTCATCCTGCAAGAGCTGTTATGGCGGTCCGAGCCTGACCTCGTGATCGAGACCGGGATCGCCTACGGTGGTTCTCTGTTGCTGTCTGCAAGCATTCTTCGACTTCTCGGCGGCGAGCGCGAAGTCCTTGGGATCGACGTCGACATAAGAGCCCATACCAGATCGACGCTGTCCACGCACCCCCTGGCGTCCGCCATATCAACGATCGAAGGGAATTCCATCGCGCCGCAGGTTGTCGCACGGGTACAGGAGGTTGCTGGGCGACATGACCATATCTTCGTCGTTCTCGATTCGAGTCATGCCGGAGGGCACGTAGCCTCTGAGCTTTCCATCTACAGCGACTTCGTGAGCGAAGGGAGCTACCTCGTGGTCATGGACACGATCATCGAGGACCTTCCAGCTGACGCATTTGAGGATCGGCCCTGGGGCCCTGGTGACAATCCGTGCACGGCCGTAGAGCATTTTCTTCGCACTGACGATCGCTTCGAGCGAGCTCGGGATGTCAATGACCGCCTGCTGGCCTCATCGGCGCCAGGCGGGTATCTCGTCCGAGTGCGCTGATGCGGCCGCCGGCGACCTCAGACTCGAATGACGCTAGTCGGCGGTAGCGCCTATGACGCAAGCTGATGTTGGCGTTCCTGACCCTTCAATGCCTGCTGGTGTGAGCATCGGTCTTCCCGTCTTCAATGGGATGCCTGATCTTCCCAATGCACTCGAATCGCTTCTGGCACAGGACGTCCATGAGATCGAGATCGTAATCAGCGACAATGCCTCCACGGACGGCACGGCTGCATACTGCGAAGCCATGGCACGGCGCGACCCGCGGGTTCACTACTTCCGCAACGAGGTGAATCAGGGGGCCGCTGCCAACTTTCAACGAGTGGTGGATCTGAGTACGGCTCCATACTTCTGCTGGGCCGCCCACGACGACGTCTACTCACCGAACTTCGTGTCGGCATGTCGGGAGGTCCTGCTCGAGCACCCGGAGGCTGGTCTTTGTGTGCCGGCACGGCGGCGCGTGGATGAGACCGGCGTCCTCATTTCGGTCCGGCGGGAGCCCCGCGGGCTGGCCTCGGGCGATCTCGAGACTCGTCTGCGGGCCCACCTTTGGCGACGAGGGTGGCTTACGATCTACGGTCTCTGGCGCCGGGAGATCCTGACGCGCATCGGGCCTCCACTGCCCGTGTGGGGCAGCGACGTGATACTTCTCTGGCGGGCGCTTCTCCTCGCTCCAGCCCAGACGTTGTCCGAGCCACTGGCGGACTACCGAATCATTCGCGAGAAGCCAGCCGACACAAGCATCTCCGCATTGACCGGGGCGAGCTCCCACGCCCACTTGCCCAACACGAAGATGCTCCGCTACTTGAAGAAGGCCTCCGATGATCTGGGCCTCTCGGCCCGGGACAGGGAGATCGCCGAGCGTGTGCTTCGCCGATGGGTCCTCACACATCACTACCGCGAGTTGATGGCGACCGATCTGTTGGTGGAATCGAGAAGGCTCCGAGCGCGGGGGGCCGAGCTGCGAGCGGCGGCACTCCTCCCGCTCGTGGCGGTGCTCGGTCCACGCATGGTCCTAAACCGCCTCCGGTCGATGCGGCAAAGCCGCGACTCCTCGGCGCTAGTCGTGGGAGAGGGCGCTATTCCGAGGCGGGAATCGTACGAAGACTAGGGTGAGACCAGTCTCAACGGCACAAGGAGTTCACGCGTATGGTGAACCTGCTCGTCAATCCACACCTTTCCGATTCGGAGCGGCGGGGAGCAGTGTTCAATGGGAGCCTCCTCCTCTACCCTAGGAGCGAAGCCACCTCCGCCCTGGTGGATCACGCCCGCCACTTGATCGCCGAGGCCTTCGGCGATCTTGAGCCCGAACGGGCCCAGTTCTCGCTCAAGGTCGAGGAGTTCGTCTCTCGTGTCGGTCCACTGAAGACATGCTTCACCAATGGCGATACGACCAGGCGGCTCGTCCAACGTTTGCTCGCCGAGGCCGACTGCGACCTTGAGCGAACCTATTTTGACCTACCCCGCCTGCGTGTCGTGCCACACGGCGGATACCTCACATCAGGTGTGTCCTATGCCTATAAGGCCCACCGCGATACGTGGTACGCCAGCCCGACCTGTCAGGTCAACTGGTGGATGCCCGTATTCGACGTGTCGCCGGAGCGGGCGATGTCGTTCTTTCCGGCCTACTTCGACAAGCCCGCTTCGAACCGGTCAGCCGAGTTCGACTACGACGAGTGGTGCCGCGTAGGGCGCAAGCTTGCCGCCGAACAGATCGACGAGGATACGCGGAACCATCCCCTGCCCTCGGAACCGATCGATACCTCGTCGGAGCTCCGGATCGCTGGCATGGCCGGAGAGCCGATCGTGTTCTCGGCCTGCCAACTGCACGCGACTGCTCCGAACGTGTCTGGCGTCACCCGCTTCAGTGTCGATTTCCGCACCGTCTCTCTCGATGACCTCGAACTGGGGCTGGGCGGCCCAAATGTGGACTGCGCAGCCACGGGCTCCACGCTCGGCGACTTCATTCGAACGGCTGATCTGGTAGCCCATCTCCTCAGCCCTGCGGTCCAGGAGGGCGCGGATGTCACCTGACGTCTCTGCTTCTCAGGCTGACGTATCTCCAACCATGCATGACCCCAAGACGCAGACTCAAGCTGACCTGGAGTCGAGAGCCGCCCTTGAGAGCTACTTCGCCTCGAGTCCGGGCTCGGCAACAGAGAAGCTCGAAAATTTCGCCAAGTACGTGCCAAGGCAGAGCCTGGCTCGCTTTCTGGCTCGTTATGAGATCTTCAAGTTGATCCATGACGTACAAGGCTCCATTGTCGAATGCGGTGTGCTCTTCGGCGGCGGGTTGCTCAGCTTCGCCAAGTTGTCGGCGATTCTCGAGCCGTACAACTTTCAGCGAAAGGTGATCGGCTTCGACACGTTCACGGGGTTCCCCCGCCTTGACGAGGCGGATCTGGCGGGGCGTCCCGAACGCAAGTCTGCTCATTTGACCGAAGGCGGCTTTCGCGTCGAGGGCGCTTTTGCGGATATCCGGCGAGCGGTGGCTCTCTTCGACACGAGCCGCTTCTTGAGCCACTTCCCCAAGGTCGATCTCGTTGCAGGAGATTTCGAGGAGACCGGCCCGCGCTATCTCGACGACCATCCGCACCTGGTGGTCAGTTGCCTGTATCTCGACTTCGACATCTACCAGCCCACCAGGTTGGCGCTTGAGCTCTTCCTGCCTCGGGTTCCTCGAGGGGGAGTTGTCGTGTTCGACGAGCTCAACGAGGAAGCGTTCCCGGGCGAGACACTGGCGGTCCTCGAGAAGACCCAGCTGAACGAGCTCCGAGTCCGCCGCTTCTCGTTCGAACCTCGTATCTCCTACGCCGTCTTGGGTGACTGAGGAGCGGTCAGCCAGGGTTGCGCCACATGGCCTGCACAAACCGCGTCTGGACCGGGCACCGCTCCTTGAGGACGAGCACCCACCGCTCAGGGATGGCGAAGTCGTCGAAACGAACGTCCAAGTTGTCGACCGGATTGTGCCAGTTCATCCACTGCTTGAGGTAGATCCGCCCACCTGCGGTCACCTCGTCCAAGAAATCGAGATAACTGTCACGCGTGCGCGGGGTCATCTCGGAAAGCGTCGAAATCGAGACACCGAGATCCACCGATTTTGCTGACACAGACTGGATCTGCTCGGGCGTCAGGAACGTCAGTCGTTCGGGCTCGAACAGCTGGCTCAGGTACCACCGTGAGAGCGTGAGGGCGGGCTCGATGTCCACGATCGTATAGCGACAGTCGTCGTACAGGCTGAGGAACACGTAGGCGGTTCGACCATAGCCGGCACCGATTTCCAGCACATGATGCGGCTTGTCGGCCCCCCCGCGTTCCATGGCCGACAGCTCCAGCGCCGTGTTCGCCAGGTCTTGCGAGATGAGCCGGCTGTCAAAGCTGACCGGGAGAGGCGAGCCGAGGAGCGGTTCCGCAAGGCCCAAGGCCGGGTGCCCGCCGGTCACGCGCTCTGTGTATTGCCACAGCAGCCGCGTCGCCACGCAGTACAGGCGCCGGTCCGCCCGGGGCCATGGCACCTCCTGCCAGAGGGAGTCGTCGAGGTTGGTCTTTGCCAGGATGGCCCTCATTACATCGATGGGCGTCGAATGCCGCAGGAGGAAGCGGAACTGCTCGCTCCTGCGCAGCCCGCTCCATGACCAGCGCCAGGTGAAGTAGCGAAGCGCTTGTTGCCGCTTCATTGTCTCGGGTCCGTAATTCCGCAGGATTCGGGCATGTTCGGCTTGCAGCTCATTCCAGAACTGCGAGACCTCTCGAGCCGGCCGGCCGAAATCGTCCTCGGGTGCTTCTCCCATGCACGCTCCGTTCGCGGGCGGGACCGGCGCCTCAACCGATCACCGGGGCGCAGAATGCCGCCCCGGAGACTACAAGCCCATCGGGGGCGCCCGCCGCCAGGGCGCACGATCGACGAGCCTGGCTCGACTTCGAGTAGCCACGTAACATCGGCGAAGTGCCTGCATGGAACTGCGCCCGAGGGCATGGAGCGAGCTGTTGATCGACGACAGCGACGCCGGCCACGAGCCCGTGGCCGGCGGTGTCGAGGGGCGGCATCCGCCGATTCGTCGAGTATTTATCACGGGAGCCACGGGCTTTCTCGGAAGGCGGATGGCGGCGCGTCTTGTGGCTCGCAGCGTCGAGGTGCACGCCTCACGCCATCACAGCTTGGCGCCGGACCTTGGCGGAGTGACGTGGCATACCCTCGACCTGGGGAAGGAGGAGTCAATTCGCGAGGTCATCGAGACGGTCGGCGCCGACGCGCTGATTCATCTTGCCTGGAAGCTCGATGCGGGCTACGAGACCTCCTCGGAGAACCAGGCGTGGGTGGGACGAAGCCTGGCTCTGGCGAGCGCCTTTGTGGAATCTGGAGGACGGTCCATTCTCATGGCGGGGTCCTGCGCGGAGTACGACTGGTCCACGGTGCCGCTCAGTGAAGAGAGTCCGTGCCGGCCGTCTTCGCCGTATGGTGCCGCCAAGTTGGCGCTGTACCGGGAGGTGCAATCTCTGAACGACGACGTTGTCACGGTCGTGTGGCCGCGGCTGTTCTTTCTTTTCGGGGAGGGGGAACGCCCCGAGCGCGTGATCCCGCGTATCATCCGGGACGTCGCAGCCGGCCGCAGTATCGACTGGATTGATGCTGATCTCCGTCGCGACTATCTGCATGCCGACGAGGCCACTGATGCGATGGTCCACCTGCTCTGTGCTCGCGTTGTCGGAGCGGTCAATGTTGCCTCTGGGAGTGCACCAACAGTCAGAGAGATCGCTCGTATCGTGGCGAGTGCGCTCGAGAAGCAAGAACCAGCGATGAGGCCGCCTGCACCTTCCTCATCGAGTCCGTTAGAGATACGTGCAGATGTCGGCAAACTGCACCGGCTCGGCTGGGTTCCCTCGCGCACCGTGGATCAAGCCTTGGTTCGCCTCAGTCGGGCAGCTACGTCGGATCAGTGATCTTTGCGAGACCAGTTGTAACCGAGGTCGTTCGCGTGCGGATCGATGCGCTCGGTCCGACTGGGGTCGTGCTCATGAGTACAGCAATTGGCCACGATGGAGAGGTCGGCCAATCCCTTGAAGCCGTTCCAGAGGCCAGGTGGGATGACAACGAGCGAGTAGTTGTCCGGACCGAGGAATATCTCCTCGATCTCACCTCGTGAAGGTGAGCCCTCTCGGTCGTCGAGGACGACGAGCTTCACGCGACCCCAGATGCATGCATAGTTCAAGGTCATGCCGCTATGACGGTGCCATCCCTTGATGGCGTCGCGGTAAACAGAGCTGAAATAGATCTCACCGAAGGCGCGAAAATGGGGGTCGCTGGCACGCAACATGTGAAAGACCGTGCCACGCTCATCGGGTATGCGACGAAGGGGAAGAATCTGCAATCCCTCGATCAAGGCTCCTCCTTTGCTCGAGTGGGACGATGAGCTCGCCACCGGCGGCGGTGAACCAGTCCATCTGTTCCCGCACCTCCGCTGCAAGGTTCCAGATGAGGACGGCAAGGATGTCGGGCGGTTCCTCGCGAAGATGCTCGACCGCCAGCACGGGGATGCCCGTGCCCGGGATGATACGGCCTTGCTTGGCAGGGTTCTTGTCCACGATGTAGTCGATGGTCTTCGCATCGATTCCCGTGAAATTGAGTAGGACGGTCGCTTTAGCGGCGGCGCCATAGCCGGCGATCGAATGCCCGGACGCCTTGAGGTCGCGGAACTGTTGGGCGATCTCGTGCCGTGATGCCTTCACCTCGGCGAGGAAGTCCGAATATGCCTGCTCGGAGTTCAATCCGCGCCCCGCCTCTACGGCGAGCGTGGCGGTGACATCCCCCGCCGGCTGTGTCCGCTGGGCGTTGGCGAACGTGACACGGAGCGATCCCCCGTGGACGTCGAGATGCCGGCAGTCCTGAACGGCCATGCCGTGCTGCCCAAACAGGCGGGCGAGCGCCTGCAGCGGGTAATAGAAGACGTGCTCGTGATAGATCGTCTCGAACAGGCAGTGATCGATGAGATCGACAAGATAGGGCGTCTCCACGATGGCAACACCGTCATCTGCGAGCAGGATGTGAATCGCATCCACGAAGCCGTGGATGTCGGGCACGTGTGCGAGCACATTGTTGGCGTGGATGACCCGCGCGCGCACGCCCTTGGAACGAAGTTCGGACGCCACCTGCGGGGTGAAGTACTCGACCAGCGTGTTGATCCCGACAGTCTCTGCGATAGCGGCGACGTTCGCAGCCGGTTCGATACCGAGCACGGGAACGCCCAGCTCGCGGTAGTGGCGAAGGAGGTAGCCGTCGTTGCTGGCAACCTCGACCACGAGGTCGTCGGAACCAAGGCCCAGTTCCCGCGTCGTCTCGGCGGCGAGGCGCTGCATTGCTCTCACCATGGAGCTCGAGTAGGAGGAGAGATAGAGGTAGTCGTCGAACATTGCCCGCGGATCGACCGTGCCGCTCAGCTGCAGGACGCCGCATCCCCGGCAGCCGACCGTGGCCAGCGGGTAAGTGCATGCAGGCGGACTCCCGGGAACCATGAGGGCGTTGGCGAGAGGCTGCCGCCCGAGGTCGAGCACGGGGAAGAGGTCAACGGAGCCACATATCCGGCACGCACTCACGGCCTCGAACAGGTCGTGCTCAACCATGGGCGGCGTACCATGCCACGGTGCGGGCGAGACCTTCACGAAGGGGGATCCGCGCGTACCAACCGAGTCGAGAGTGCGCAGCCGTCGCGTCGAGGAACTGCTCGGCCAGCTCCCCGTGGGCGGTGGACCGGATGTCGGGTTGGAGGTCAGACTTCATCAGCTCGAGAATCATCTCGACGACGTCAAGCGCCGACACGGGAGACTCGAGAGAGAAGTTGAACGCCGTTCCACGCAAGGAAGAGTCGGAGCGCATCGCTTCGGCCAGCTGGAGGTAGGCACGGGCGGCATCTTCGACGTAGATGTAGTCGCGCACGGGCCGCCCGTCCGAGCGTAGGACGGGCGGCCGCCCCGACATGACGTCACGGATCACGCCGGGGACGAGGCGGTTGAAGTTGCGATCTCCACCTCCGACGAGGTTGCCACAGCGAGCCACGCACACGTTGAGTGACCACGTGTGGGCGTACGCCTGCGCGATCAGATCCGCGCAACTCTTACTGACGTCGTACGGGGTGCGCCCTTGCAGTGGGTAGTGCTCCAGATACGGCAGCTGCTCGCTGTGGCCATAGGCCTTGTCAGAGGAAGCGACCACCACCTCGCCTACGGTCTTCGCGAGGCGGGCGGCTTCGAGCACGATCCACGTGCCGGCGATGTTGGTCTCGAAGGTCGACGTCGGGCTGCGGTTGGCGATGGGGACGATGGTCTGCGCCGCCAGGTGGAATATCGTCTCCACCTCGTACTCGGCCACAACCCGCTGAACGAGGTTCGCATCGCAGACGTCGCCCCGACAGATGGTGATGCGATCGAGCAGCCCATCTTCGGCGAGGAAGGTGCGGGGCACGGAATCGCGGACGATGGTCACGACGTCAGCCGACGCACTCACGAGCTCGCGGACCAGCCACCCGCCGAGGAGCCCGGTGGCACCCGTGACGAGGACGCGACGCTGTGCCCAGGCGTCTACCGCCACAGCCGCCACGGCGCCGTTCCCTCCTCCCAGAGTGCGCGGAGGGTTCTCACGTCCTTCAAGGTGTCCATCGGTTGCCAGAAGTCCGAGTGCGGGTACGCCATGACCTCGCCGGCGGCAGCCAATGGGGCAATGACGTCGAGCTCGAGGCTTTGCTCGTCGGAGACGATGTGATCGAGCACGTCTCGACGAAGGACCATGAAACCGCCGTTGACCCAACCCTCGCCCAAATTGGGCTTCTCAATGAAGCTGGAGACACGCCTTCCCTCCAGCTCCAGCCAGCCGAAGCGGGCCGGCGGGCGCACCGCCATCAGGGTGACCATCCGCCCGTGTCGTTTGTGGAAGCCGACGATCTCGCCGATGTCGGCATTCGTGACGCCGTCTCCGTACGTCACGCAGAAGTTCTCCCCGGGCAGGTGCTGCGCCAGCCGTCGCACCCGGCCACCGGTATTGGTCGCATCCCCGGTGTCGATGAGATCGACCGTCCAGTCGTCCCCGTCGCCGTCGAACACGCGGGCGGTGCCGTCGCCGGTGTGCACGCTGAGATCCCTCGAAAGGTTCCGATAGTTGAGGAAGTACGACTTGATCTGCTCGCCGCGGTAACCGAGCGCCACGACGAAATGCGACAGGCCAAAGGAGCCATAGAGCTTCATGATGTGCCAGATGATTGGTCGTCCGCCGATCTCCACCATCGGCTTCGGCCTAGTGTCTGTCTCCTCTTGCAGCCTCGTTCCGAGACCCCCAGCGAGAACGACGACCCGCATGGGCACGGCGTCGTCGCCGTCGTCTCGGGTTCTCTGGGGCTCGGGATTCGTCACCATCACGACGCTACCAATGACCCGAACAGACCTCGTGGCTTGTTGCCCAACGCGATGAGCCTGCAGTTGGCCACACGAGGGGAAAGACCGGGTCGTCCATGACCGCACCGGGCGCCAGCTCGCCGTCGAGGCCCGCAAAAGCGGGCGAGGCTGCGCCCCTCCTAGGGAGTGGGGCGGCCGCCGTCGGACAGATGGCGCCGAGGCAAGACCGTCCGGCGTCTCCGGCAGGGCCATCCCGGGCTCCGTGCGCGGCGATCTCGGAGATCTCCCTCCATTGCCAGAAGTCCTCGATGAAGATTCGAGGGTCGTCAGGATCGCGGGCGATCCTGGCAGCCGTGCCCGGGTCGGCGGGCACACGAGGGATCGCCCCGGCGGCGTCCTCGCTCTCGTTGGCGTCGAGGGTCTTGCGAACCCAGACGACACCGTCTCGGGCAAGGGCATGACGGTGGCCAATCGACCAAGGACGGGCTCATGGCTGCACCACCGATCACGGAGCACCGCCCCCGGCGCGAACCCGCAGCGGCGGTCCGTCGAGGCCGCAATGATGGCACTCGCGGCCAGGTGCCGGCTCGGCCGGCGGGTTCACCACCGAGACGGCCGCCACGGCTGCGCCGAGGGCGCAAGCAGCCGCAGAGACGATCATCGCCGTGCGAAACGCCGCCGACAGCTGAGCCGGGTACAGGTAGCTCCGCCCGGTGATGCCGGCGATGGCAGGCAGGACGGCGACGGCGATGAGACCCCCGATGCGGGCCACGTCGTTGTTGACGGCCGAGGCGACGCCGGCGTGCTCGGGTCCTGCCGAAGCCATCGCCGTGGCCGTGAGAGGAGCCACCATGATCGCCAGCCCGCTGGCGAAGACGAGCACCTCGGGCAGCACGAAGACGAGGTAGCTGCGACCGTCGGTCACTCGGGTGAGCAGCAGCATGCCGGCGGCGATGACGAGCGGCCCGAGGCTCATCTGCAACCGCGGCCCGATGCGAGACGCCAGGCGTCCCGAGCGGGCGGAGAAGGCGAGCATGACGGCGGTGACCGGGATGAGGGCGAGACCCGACTCGAGGGGCGAGTAGCCCGAGGCGATCTGCAGCTCGACGGGAAGGAGGAAGAGCGCTCCCCCAAGGGCGGCGTAGACGACGAAGGTGACAGCGTTGGTCGCGCTGAACTGCCGGCGGCGGAACATACCGAGAGGCATCAAGGGCTGGCGAGCGTGTCGTTCGAGCAGGAGGAAACCCGCGAGGAAACCCACCCCGACCGCCAGGCTGAGCACGACGGTGCCCGACGACCACCCGAGGCTCGGCCCTTCGATGAGGGCGTAGGCGAGGCCGCCGAGCCCGAGCACGGCCGCGAGGGCGCCCTCGAAGTCGAGGTGCCCCGTGGCGGCCGGGTCCTTTGACTCCGGCACGTGCCGAGCCGTGAGCACGAGGGCAGCGGCGGCGACGGGGAGGTTGAGGAAGAAGATCCATCGCCACGAGGCGACCGAGATGAGGTAGCCGCCCAGTAGCGGCCCGGCGGCGGTGGCGATGCCCCCGAGGCCGGACCAGGCGCCGATTGCCTGGCCTTGGTCCTCGGGGGTGAAGGAGGCCTGCAAGAGGGCGAGGCTGCCCGGTACGAGGAGGGCGCCGCCGATCCCCTGCAGCAGCCGCATGGCGATGAGCACCCCCACACTCGGGGCGAAGCCGCACGCCGCCGAGGCGAGGGCGAACCAGATGACGCCGATCGAGAACACCCTCCGCCGGCCGAACCGGTCGCTCAGCGACCCGCCGAGCAGGAGGAACGATGCCAGAGTCAGGTAATAGCCCGTCACGACCCACTGCAGTGCCGCCACGCCAACGCCGAAGTCCCTCCCGATCGTCGGCAGGGCGATCCCCACGACGGTCGAGTCGATGGCGGCGATGCTCGATCCCATGACGGCGGCGGCGATGACCCACCGGCCTGTCGGCGAGCGAAACCGGAGACCGCCCGCTGCCTCGGGCACGGGCTTGTTCGGTTCAGCCGTCGAAGTGGAAACCGGGCACGGTCATGGCACGCGCCACCGAGGCCACCAAAGCTTGGTCGTGCTCATACGACAGCCGGGCCGGCGCCTCGGCGATGGGCATCCAGGCGAGCTCGTCCACCTCGGCGAAACGCGGGTAGCCGCCCTCGATCGGTTGCATCAGCCAGTACTCGACCACCTTCTGACGCCCCCGCCGGTCGACGTACTCGACCTCGCCGGCGAAGCGACCGAGGGCGCATTTCCAGCCCGTCTCCTCCAGCACCTCCCGTAAGGCGCACTCCTCCGCGCTCTCGTCGGGATCGACCTTTCCCTTCGGCAGGGACCAGTCCTGCTGGAGGGGGCGGTGGATGAGGGCGACTTCCCATCCCCCGGTGCTGGCGGCGCGGATGACGATGCCGCCGGCGGCGCGGACGACCCCTGCGACCGCCGGGCCGCTCGGCGCCGCCTCCGCCTGCTCGTCCGTGCCCTCGACACTCATCGGGGAGATGAGGCCTTGAGGCGGCGGAGCATTCGTGCTCATTGATGCCGACGATATCCGGGTGGGAGGCGGTGTGCCGTGGACGACTAGCGTGAGCGCCGTGGCCGGCCCGGAGCAGGAACGCGGTGATGTCGAGGTCGAGTGGCAGCTTGACGCCATCGACCTCCGGCCGGTGGAGCGCTGGTTCGCAGCTCGGGGCGCCGGCAGGAGCAGGCGGGCCCGCGGCGGAGGGCGTGCGAGCGCCGGAGCTGCGGCCGCCCCGCCCGGGCCCGGGACGGCGCAGGCGGGGATGGCGCCCCAGCCAGGTCCGTTGCCACTGCTGGCTTCCATGCCGGGACTCGAGGCGGTCGCCCAGCCGGTCAAACGCCTCGTCGACCTGTACTTCGACTCGGCCGACTGGCGCCTCGGGCGATCGGGCTACGTGCTGCGCACCCGTCAGCGGGCCGGGCGCCACGAAGCCACCCTGAAGGATCTCGCCCCCTCGACCGAGGGCCTCCGCCGGCGTCTCGAGGCGACCGAGCCGCTGGCGTCGCCCGACCTCGCCGGACTCGACCCGACCGGCCCGGTCGGGCGCCGCGTGCAGGCCCTCGCTGGTGGGCGGGCACTCGGCCAGGTGCTGGAGGTTCGTACGCGGCGGCGACCCTATGCCCTCGAGGTCCGCGGCACGAGGGTCGGAGAGGTGGCACTCGACGACACCGTCATCGTCGCCGGCGAGCAGCACCATCGCATCCGGCTGCAACGGGTCGAGGTCGAAGTGCTGCCGGCCTGGGTGGAGTCGCTGTCGCCGCTGGTAGAACGTCTCAGGCACGACTGCGGGCTGCAGCCGGCGACCCTCTCCAAGTTCGAGGCCGGCCTGCTCGGGGCCGGTTTCGTCATCCCGCAGCCCTCGGATCTGGGACCGACGAACATCTCGGCTTCCTCCACGGTGGCAGAGGTCGCCTATGCCGTCTTGCGCAGGGACGCCGCCTCCATGCTCGCCCACGAGCCGGGCACGCGCCTCGGCGAGGACATCGAGTCGCTTCACCAGATGAGGGTGGCCACCCGTCGCATGCGAGCCGCCCTCTCGCTCTTCGAGACGGTCCTGCCCGCCCGGGCGGGCCGGGTGCACGATGAGCTGGGCTGGCTGGCGGGC
>Ga0187781_10002948_pt1 | contig 12864 bp, 6 predicted proteins | sample 0715_SJ02_MP02_2_FD_132447 | JGI IMG/M metagenome (GOLD analysis project Ga0187781, IMG submission 132447) | Tropical peat soil microbial communities from peatlands in Department of Meta, Colombia - 0715_SJ02_MP02_20_MG | ecosystem: Environmental > Terrestrial > Soil > Wetlands > Peat | place...
ACCGATGTCGGCTGCGCCCCGGGTCTGCATGCTGATTTCCACCGCAGCACGCAACCCCGCCAATCCGGTGCCCAGGATCAAAACATCATGAGTTGTTTCGCGCATAGCTCGCGTGTTCCTTCGCACTCCAGCGATACCGGTCGGCCGGAGATCATCCGTGGCCGGCCAGGCCTCGGCGCGCAGTACCTTCCGGGCGAAGCTTTCTCTGCGGTCCCGGACGAGACTGCGGCCGCCAGCCTCAGACGAGGCGTTCCTAATTTACAAAATAGGTGGATGAAAACTGTGTTTTGGCTCACGTCGGGGTGTGATTGCGGTCGTGGCCACGCCGATTCCTATAAGTCGGAGAACTCTTTTCATGTACAGCCCATGAGCCTGGATTACTTGCGGCGGGTCAAATTCCACTGCTCGGTCTTCGTCCTGATCGTTTTCCCTCGGGAGACTCATCCGCTCCTGCGGAGCACGGTTTCGTAAAGCTCGATGTGAGAAGATGGACAGCTTCCTGGAGCCAGTCATGATTTCTTTTGCTGCAACGCGACGTGGTTTTCTCTCGCGATTGAGTCAACTCACAGGCGCGGCTGGATTGCTCGGCCTGCGCGGCCTGAGCGACTATTCGGGCCCACCTGCTTCCGGGCGCGGCATCTACGATGTGACTGCGTTCGGGGCGCGCGGGGACGGTAAGACCCTCGACACTGCGGCCATCAATCAGGCCATCGCAGCCGCCGCCGCTGCCGGCGGGGGCACGGTCAGTTTTCCGGCCGGGACCTTCCTGTCGTACTCGATTCGTCTCGAAAGCAATGTCGGCCTGTATCTCAGCCACGGCTGCACGCTGGTCGCCGCTGAGGGCAACGGCTACGACCCCGCAGAATCCAATCAGCCCTGGGAGAACTATCAGGACTACGGGCACAACCACTGGCACAACAGCCTGATCTGGGGAGAACAGTTGCACGACGTCTCGATCTCGGGTCCGGGACGAATCTGGGGAAAAGGTCTGAGCCGCGGCGAAGGCCCGCCGCCGCAGGCCGAGACTCCCGGAGTTGGGAACAAGAGCATCGCGCTGAAAAACTGTCGCAATGTTCTTTTGCGGGACTTCTCGGTTCTGCACGGAGGACATTTCGCAATTCTGGCCACGGGCGTCGACAACCTCACCATCGACAACCTGCAAATCGACACCAACCGCGACGGCATGGACATTGATTGCTGCCGCAACGTCCACGTCACGCGCTGCAGCGTCAACTCACCCTGGGATGACGCCATCGTGCTGAAGAGTTCCTATGCGCTCGGGTTCCCGCGCTCAACGGAGAGAGTCACGATCAGCGATTGCCTGGTGAGCGGCGACTATGAGGAAGGCAGCCTGCTGGACGGCACATTTCGTCGTTTTGACCCCGCACGCAAGCTCGCTCCCTACGAAGAAGTCTGGCGCACCGGACGCATCAAGTTCGGCACGGAATCGAACGGCGGGTTCAAGAACATCACCATTTCGAATTGTGTGTTCGACGCCTGTCATGGGTTGGCGCTGGAGAGCGAAGATGGCGCGCTGCTCGAAGATGTAGCCATCACCAACCTGACCATGCGCGACATTTACGATGCGCCGATTTTTATCCGCCTGGGATCGCGCATGCGCGGCCCGGCCGACGTCGCTGTGGGCAGCATCCGGCGCGTGCTGATCAGCAATGTGGTTTGCTCGAATGCGGACTCTGCCATCTGCTCCATCATCACTGGCATTCCGGGACACAGAATCGAGGATGTGCGCCTCAGCAATATCGTCATTGAACACAAGGGCGGTGGAACGCGCGAACAGGCGAGCCTCCATGTGCCAGAGAAAGAAGCTGAGTACCCTGATCCCGACATGTTTGGCCCCATGCCTGCCCACGGCTTCTTTATTCGCCACGTCAGCGGAGTGGAAATGGATGGCATCAAGCTCATGGCCGCCAGCCGCGACGAGCGGGCGGCTTTCGTGCTGGAAGACGTCGAGAATGCCGGCTTCACCCGCACCCAGACGCCGCTTACTGCTGGAGTGCCGCTATTCGTGCTTCGCCAGGTCGAGCAGTTTCGACTGCGCGATAGCACAGCCGCACCCGACATGACCCTTGACCGGGTGGCGCAGAAAGAGATCCTGCCGGAATAGCAAAAGAACCGATCGGTCGGCCACAGACCTACGACCTCCATTTGCTGCCTGAACTGTCCGGCAATGGACAGTGGAATCCCTAGACGGACATTCGTGGCGTCAGCCAGGAGCAGGGATGACTGGCTTATCGTGTTCAGGTTCAACGACTTGCATGAAGAGCTGGATTGGCGTAGAAGTTGCGAATTGTTTCTGCGATGGATATCGCTCGTCCCGAGTTCAAGCAACGCAAGCGCAGGCGCCAGATCGCTATTTTGGCCGTGGTCGCAGTCGTTGTCGCGATTTTGACGGCGGCGGTGTACCGCTTGAAACCGGCAGCGCCGACCGTGGAACGCGGCACGGTATGGACCGACTCCGTGAAGCGGGGCTCAATGCTTCGTCAGGTGCACGGGATCGGGTCGCTCGTACCCTCCCAGGAGTCCGTTCTACAAATTCCCGCCGAGACCGAAGCTACGGTGTTGCGCATTCGCATGTTGCCCGGCTCGCTGGTCAAGGCTGACACCATCCTTTTGGAGATGAGTAATCCGCAAGTCGAGCAGGCGGCGGTGGACGCCCAACTTCAGTGGAAAGCCGCGGAGGCCGAGTACCAGAGTCAGCGTATGAAACTCGAAAGTGATTTCATGAATCAGAAGGCGGGCGCGGCCACCGTCACGGCGGACTACAACCAGGCGCAACTGCAAGCGCAGACAGATAAGGCACTTTACGATCTCGGCGTGATTTCGGGCCTAGCCTATAAAGCTTCGAAAGGCAAGGCTGATGAACTCACCACCCGCAACGGTCTAGAAGAGCAGAGCCTGGCCAGCAGCCAGAAGGCGATTGACTCGCAGCTTGCCGAACAGCAAGCCAAAGTAGAGCAGATGCGGGTTCTGGCCCAGCTGAAACAGAAGCAACTCGATGCTCTGAAAGTTCGGGCTGGAATCGACGGGGTTCTGGTGGAGCTGCCGTTGCACGTTGGGGAGCATGTTTCTCCCGGGACGATGCTGGCCAAGGTGGTGCAGCCCAATCACCTGATGGCGGAAGTGAAAGTAGCCGAGACACAGGCGCGCGACGTACAAATTGGCGAGCCCGCAACGATCGACACCCATAACGGCGTCATTTCCGGCGCGGTGATGCGGGTGGATCCGGCGGTACAAAACGGAACGGTTACCGTGGACGTCAAACTTACAGGTGAACTGCCCAAAGGCGCCCGGCCAGACCTGAGTGTGGACGGGACGATTGACCTGGAGCGCCTGGAAAACGTTTTGTACGTGGGGCGCCCGGCGTTCGGCCAGGAAAACAGCACCATCAGCCTTTTCAAGCTCGATGGGAACGGACGCGATGCGATTCGCGTTCCAGTAAGAGTAGGACGCGCTTCGGTGAATTCGATCCAGGTTCTGGATGGACTGCACGAAGGCGACACGGTCGTGCTTTCCGACATGTCGCGCTGGGACAACACCGATCGCATTCGGCTTGAGTAGCGTTCCGGAAAGGCTTGCTCTTCGGGAAGGAGAAGTCTTGATGAGGGGATTGGAACAAGACCTCCGATATGCCGTGCGCCAGTTGCACAAGAATCCCGGCTTTGGCTTGGCCGTTGTTGTAACGTTGGCGCTTGGCATCAGCGTGAACGCGGCTGTGTTCAGCCTGGTCAACGGATTCCTGCTCCGGCCTTTACCCTACCCGCAGGCCGACCGGCTTGGTGTATTGCTGGCGCATTCCGAAGGCACTGTTCCCGCAACCGGGAAATACGTCAGCGAGGAAGATGACAGCCACGACGGCGACACCTGGGAGTGGGTGCGGGACAACGTTCCCGCCGCACAAGCCGCGTCATATGGACTGGTGAGCGGAGTCAATCTGCAGGCCGGTTCGTCTCCTGGCGCAGGCGTTCGCTATGTTCGGGAGGGGCGCGTTTCCGCGCACTACTTCGACGTTGTCGGCATTCCACTCTTTCTGGGACGCGCGTTCACTGCCGAGGAGGACCGGCATGGCGGTCCCCCGGCTGTCATTCTCAGCTACGAACTTTGGAAATCCACGTTTCAAGGCGACCGTCAGATCATAGGCAACGCTATTCATCTGAAAGGCGAACCGTACACCGTTGTGGGTGTGCTTCCGCCGGACGCGCAAGCGCCACAGGTCGCTGATGTTTGGACGCCGCTGCAGCCTGCTCCCACCGGGGAATGCGGCGGAGAGAATTGCGGAATCCTTCTACGGCTGGCGCCGGGTGCAAACTGGCAACAGGTAGATGCGCAGCTGTCGCATCTGCGGAACCGGTACTTTGATGAGGTGGAAACTACCTACAAAGGACACATGTGGTTTCACGCTTCACCCATGACCAAAGACGTAAGCCGGGACACCCGAGGTCCGGTGCTCATTCTTATGCTCGCCGTCAGCTTTATTTTGCTGATTGCCTGTGCCAACCTCGCGGGGCTCACCCTGGTGCGTATCGCCCGGCGCACTCCCGAGATCGCTACGCGCATGGCGCTGGGCGCAACCCGCTGGATAATCCTGCGTCAGCTGTGGTTGGAGAACCTGTTGCTTGCCTTGCTGGGTGCAGGGGCAGGCCTGGCATTGACGGTCGGCCTCTTGAAAATCTTGGGCGGATTCTTGCCAGACGAATTCATTCCGGTCGGCGGATTGCAGATTGACATTCGCGTCCTGCTCTTTACGTTCACTGCTTCGTTGCTAACCAGCCTGTTATTTGGGGCGTTGCCGGCTCTGGGAACGCGGCGTGTGGCTCTACGCTCTGCCATCGCCGCCGGTAGTCATCCCATAACACCAGGCGCTGGCCGCCTGCGCCAAATCCTGACTGCCGGCGAAATCGCGCTGAGCATTGTTTTGCTGGCCGGGGCTGGACTGCTCATCCATTCGCTGGTCTATCTTGAAACCCTGACTCCCGGTTTCGACGCGGCCAACGTGATTACCGCCAAGGCTTCCCTTGACGATGCCCGTTACCACAACGCTTCTGCCTTTCACAATCTGCTGGAGCGCAGTGTCACAGCGATGCGGCAGATTCCCGGAGTGGAGGACGCAGCGGTGGGGTTGAGCGCTCCTTACGAACGTGGGTTGAATTACAACGTGAAGGCGATGGATGGACAGCTCGCGGGCCAGGACGCGGTTTCCAGTGTGGCCTACGTAACGCCGGGATATTTTCGTGTGCTCCAGATTCCTATCCTGACGGGACGCGGCTTTTCAGAGAGCGACACGGCCGACTCCGAACTGGTTAGCGTAGTCAACCAGGCATTTGCCCGCAAATACTTCAACGAGCCGAATCCCATAGGCCGCCACCTTCAGTGCGACCGCCTGAGCTACACGATTGTGGGAGTGGTTGCGAACGTAGCCAAGCGGCCGGGGATCAGTCGAAACTCGCCCATCGGATATGAGCCGGTGTATTACCTTCCCGCGACGCAGATGGCTCAGGGAACCGTAAACATCGCCCATGTGTGGTTCCAGCCGAGCTGGATCGTGCGCATGAAGCAGCCGCTGGAAGGTATCACCGGTGCAATGCAGAAGGCGCTGGCGCAGGCGGACCCCAACTTGCCTTTCTCCGGTTCCTACTCGATGAGCGACCTTCTCGCCGAGAACCTGTGGCTGCAGCGAGCCGAGGTCCTCCTGCTGGGTGTGCTGGCTGGGCTGGCGCTGCTGCTCTCGGCGGTGGGAATTTACGGATTGGTGTCGAGCCTCGTGGTGCAGCGCACACGTGAAATTGGCCTTCGACTGGCCCTGGGGGCGCAGCTGCGACAAGTGATGCTAGACGTCGCTCGCTCGGGGGTCGTCGCTACCGGCGCGGGCGTTTTGGCAGGAATCATTCTGGCGTTCTTTGCCGTGCGCGTCCTCCAAAGTCAGCTATACGGGGTTCGCCTGTACGATCCGCTAACGCTGACCGCGGTGCCTCTGCTCCTGGCGGTCATTGCGGTGGCGGCGAGCTTTGTGCCGGCGTTAAGAGTCGCGCAGATTGATCCTGCGGAGACACTGCGGGCGGAGTAGCTAGCACAATCGCAGTAGCGACGACAGGGAGTTGGAGAAGCATATCTTCCCGATTTCAACGGGAGCGAGGGAAACCAATGATGCAAGCCAGCAATGCGTTGATTCAAATTGAAGACCTCACGAAGGTTTTTTACACCGATGAGATTGAAACCCACGCGCTCTCTGGCGTTCACCTTTCGGTGAGCAAAGGCGAGTACGTAGCCATGTCGGGCCCGTCGGGCTGCGGGAAGTCGACACTGCTGTCGATCATCGGCCTGCTCGACACGCCCACGGCGGGGAAATATCAACTGAATGGCAAGCCGGTCGAGAACCTGGATTTTGCCGAGCGGGCGCGCATCCGAAACCAGGAAATCGGCTTCATCTTCCAGAGTTTCAACCTGATCGGTGACCTGACGGTTTACGAGAACGTGGAACTGCCTTTGACCTACCGGCAACGGATGCCATCGGCCGATCGCAAGAAACGCGTGATGGAAGCCTTGGAGCGGGTGGGCATGGCGCACCGCCTGAGGCACTACCCCTCACAGCTTTCCGGCGGCCAGCAGCAGCGTGTGGCCGTCGCCCGAGCTCTTGCCGGCCATCCTTCGATCCTGCTCGCCGACGAACCCACCGGCAATCTCGACTCGCGCAACGGCGAGGCCGTTATGGAACTGCTCGGAAACCTGCACAAGGAGGGTGCGACCATCTGCATGGTCACGCACGATCCGCGCTTCGCCAAGCATGCGCAGCGCGAAGTGCACTTGTTCGACGGCAAGGTTGTGGCGGAGGAAGAACTGAAAAAACTGATGGCGGAAGTGCAGGCATGAAGCACCGCGCCGGTGAGGGCGAAGAATGAACGGACTGATTCAGGACGCACGCTACGCACTGCGGCAGTTGCGCAAGACGCCGGGATTTACCACGGTGGCTGTCCTCACGCTGGCGCTGGGCATCGGTGCCAACACGGCGATCTTCAGTGTGGTTGATGCGGTTTTGCTGCGGCCGCTACCGTTTCACAATGCCAGCCGCCTGGTCGTTGTGAAGACCACCGAGCCCGGCCGTCGCGATGACATCGGTGTTTCGTATCCGGCGTTTCTCGATTGGAGATCGCGCAACCACGTATTTGAAGCTCTCTCCGCATACCGCACAGACGACTTCACTCTTACCGGGAGATCTGAGCCCGCGCATGTCACCGGCGCAGTCGTTTCCGCCAACACGTTTTCTCTTCTAGGAGTCACGCCTGCGCTGGGAAGAGATTTCGCTGCTGAAGAAGACACGCCAAGCGCGAACGGCCGGCCCGTGATCTTAAGCTACAGCTTATGGCAGGAACGTTTCGGTTCAGACCCGAACATCGTTGGCCAGAGCGTTACTCTTAGCGGCCAACAATTTACGGTCGCGGGCGTCATGCCGGCAGGATTTCAATTTCGGTTACAAACCGATCACGTCGAATTCTGGACGACGATCGCACTTGACGCGGAGTCTCCAAACGGTGCGCCGCCGATGACGGCGCAGCGCGGCGCGTCCTACCTCGATGTGATTGCGCGGCTGAAACCTCAGGTGACTCAACTCCAGGCACAAACCGAGATGAGCACGGTCCAGGACGCGATCAACCGAGAGTATCCCGAGCACCGGCCGAAAGGGATCGCGATCGTCCCCGAGATCGACGCGATCGCGGGCGACGCACGTTCGGGGCTTTTCATGTTGTCCGCAGCCGTGGGGCTCGTGCTGCTGATCGCGTGCGCTAATCTGTCGAATCTTCTGTTGGCGCGGGCGATGGCGCGGCACAAAGAGATCAGCGTGCGCGTGGCCCTGGGTGCGACGCGCTGGGACATCGTGCGCCAGTTGCTCGCCGAGAGTTCGCTCCTGGCGCTTACGGGCGCAGCCGCGGGACTCGCGTTCGCCGTGTGGGCGGTCAAACTGCTGCTGCGCCTCGCGCCGGGAGAATTACCCCGGGTTTCCGAGAGCAGCCTGAGCCTGCCAGTGTTGGCATTCACCGCCGCAGTTGCGGTGCTGACCAGCCTCCTGTTTGGATTGATTCCTGCGCTCTATGCCACGCGAGCCAGATTGGCCTCTTCACTCAGTGAAGGCGGCCGCAGCGGAACGGAATCGCGCGGTCATGCGCGGGTGCGCGACACATTCGTTGTGATCGAGACGGCTCTGGCCGTGGTGTTGCTGGCGGGCTCGGGCCTCATGCTGCGCAGTCTGCTTGGACTGGGCAAGGTTGATCCAGGATTCGCGAAAGATCACGTCATCACTTTCGGGCTGGACCTGCCCGGCGGACTGGACCTGCCCGACCGTTATGGACACTCCGAGCGTGTTCAGTTCTATGAACGACTGCTTGTCGAAGTCCGCAGCCTTCCCGGCGTGCGGTCCGCCAGCGCGGCGTATCCCCTTCCGCTTTCTGCCGGCGACGTGAAGACCAGCTTCGACGTGGAAGGCCGGCCCGTAAAGAAATCCGAGCGCCCGGTCACGACACTTCACATTGTGGACGACGACTATTTCCACACTTTGGGAACTCCTCTGTTGCGAGGCCGGGTGTTCGAGCCACAGGACGGAGTGGCCGGCGCTCCCGCGGTGGTGATCATCAGCCAGAGGCTGGCCCAGCAGGCTTTTCCAGGTGAGGACCCGCTCGGCAAACGGATCAGACCAGGTATTTCGATGAGCGTCGCGAAAGAAGCGCCCATGCGCACGATCGTCGGCGTGGCAGGTGACGTGAGAGGCGAAGGCGTGAGTGCCCCCGCGATCGCGGAGTCCTACGTACCTTACGCGCAACTGCCGTTCACTTCTATGTCGGTCATGGTACGCACGCAAGGCGACCCTCAGGATCTGGTGCTGCCGCTGACGAAGACCGTGCAGTCGATCGACAAAGACTTGCCGCTTTTGCACATCAAGACATTGGACCAATATGTAAGCGAATCGATCGCCGACACGCGCTTCGAAGGCGTCCTCCTCGGCATATTCGGCGCTCTGGCGCTTAGCCTCACGGCGATTGGAGTCTACGGGGTGATTTCTTACACCGTGGCCCAGCGCACACGAGAGATGGGCATTCGCCTTGCGCTCGGTGCGGAGCGCGGCACGATCGTCGCAATGATTCTGCGAAGCGGGTTGCTGCTTGTGACGATGGGTGTCGTCCCCGGCCTGGCGACGGCCCTTCTGCTGACGCGGCTCATCGCAGGCTTGCTCTACGGCGTCAGCCCTTCTGATCCGTCGACGTTTCTTTCAGTTTCCGTCGTGCTGGTTGCCATGGCGCTACTGGCCAGTTACATTCCCGCACGCCGCGCCGCCAAGGTCGATCCCATGGTGGCGCTGAGATACGAGTAAAGGAAATTATGAATGGATTCCTCCAAGACATTCGCTACGCGCTGCGGCAATTGCGGAAAAGCCCAGGGTTTACAACCGTTGCTGTGCTGACTTTGGCGGTGGGAATCGGGTGCGCCTTGACGATGTTCAGCACGTACGAGGGCGCAATCCTGAATCGTCCTCCGGTGCGTGACTTGGATCGACTCGCGAACGTCTGGATCGTCAACTACCAGGCAGGAGCCGACCGCGGCTCTCTCTCCGTTCCTGATTTCCTCCACCTCAGAAGCCACATGACAGCTTTTGAGGAGCTAGCAGCGTTTGCCGGATCGGACCGCGCCCTCACTGGCGTCGGCGAACCGCGCCGAGTCGAGGCAATGAGGGTGTCCTCTAATTTCTTTCACTTGCTCGGTGCTCGCCCTAAATTCGGACGTCTGTTTACGGAGGATGAGGATAGGCCGGGTGCATCTGCAGTCGCCGTAATCAGCGAGGGTCTATGGCGCAGAGACTTTGGGGAGAAGGCGGACATTCTCGGCCGGATCGTGCGCTTCGGCGGCACGCCCTACACCATCATTGGAGTGATGCCGGACAGCTTCTGGTATCCAGCGCAGGGTACAGAAGTGTGGATGCCACTAGCCCTTGACCCCTCCACGAATCGAGCAGCGGGTGCGGTCAAGGTTGTTGGCCGCCTACGTAAGGAAGTCACTATCGAGCAAGCCAACGCGGAAGCCGCGGTTCTTGCGCGCACCCTCACTTCTCCAGCTTCTCCAACTGGTTCGTTGGGAATGCGCGTGGACAGCTACGACAGCGAGCAGTACAAGAAGATCGGCCTGGTTCTTGCATTCGGGATTGGTCCACCGATACTTGTCCTCTTGATCGGATGTTCGAACATTACGAACCTTCTCCTGGCGCGTGGACTAGGCCGCCGAATGGAATTTGCAACGCGGGCAGCATTGGGCGCCGGGCGGCGCCGAATTGTTCAGCAATTGCTGACAGAGTACATGATGCTCGCATTCGCAGGCGCATCCGCCGGAGTGCTGGTTGCGTACATAGGCGTCAAGGCTTCGCGGCGCCTGTTTGAATCTCGGATCTCCGCCGGCGCTGCCATCCATTTGAACTGGCATACGCTCGCGTTTGCAACAGCAAGCGCATTGCTCATTCCCATTCTTTTTGGCTTGAGTCCGGCACTGTACGCATCAAAAGCGAATCTGACTGAGGCCCTTCGGCAGGTTGGAACAGCCTCCGGCGCACGAATCACTTTCAAGCGGTTGCCACTCGTCGTATTTGAGATCGCCATGGCAATGCTCCTGCTTGTCGTTTGCGGTCTCTTCATGCGGACGATCTTAGGCATGGAGCGGAATGCGCCTCCCAAAGTTGATACGGCCAAGTTACTCACGTTCACAGTTTCGGTCCAGAACGGGCAAGATTGGAATCGGCTGCTGACGAACGTAGCCGCTCTGCCGGGCGTTACTGCCGTGGGAGCAACATCGGATTTGCCGCTGATAGTAACAGGCAGAAGTGAACTTCCTCTGGAACTGGATGATAACGCGACACACAAGCAGACTTTCGCGATCCAGATGGACGTGAACGCCGGATTCTTCGGTGTGCTTCAACTTCCGGCTCTTCAAGGACGCCTCCCGCTCAACGGCGAAGTGTCGGTCGCAATCGTATCTGAAACATTTGCACGGCAGTTTGGCGGCAATGTGGTTGGAATGGCAGTCCGCCCAGTAAAGGGCAGCCCTTCGTTTGCAATTGTGGGGGTGGTCCGGGACTGGTTGACTGAGGCACGGAGCGACCAGTCATTGCCCACAGTTTATTTTCCAATTGCGAAGACCGAAAACACGTTAGAGGTCGTGGCGCGCGCAGAAAGCGGCGCATCTGTGATCCCTTCCTTGACACATGCCGTTCATGCTTGGAATCCAGACGAGCCCGTGGCCAATTGCAAAACGATTGCTCAGGGGCTAAACGACGAACTCGCCGGGCCGAAACTCGTTATTTACTTGTTCGAAGTGTTTGCGCTAATCGCTCTCGTTTTGGCCTTGATCGGGCAGTACGGCGTTATGCACCATTCCACGGTGCGCCGGATCCACGAAATGGGCGTCCGCATCGCTCTTGGCGCGACTCGGCGCGACATTTTCGCGCTGGTTCTGGGAGAGGCAGCGATCTTGATGGTTGTCGGGATTGCGTTGGGCTGGCTGGTGGGGATTGGTGCTGGAAGGATTGTCAGCCATGAACTGGTCGTTACTCCAGCTGATCCTGTGACAGCGCTTGTATGCGCCTCAGTCATGCTGCTAACCGGCTTCACGGCAAGCTATCTCCCTGCACGCCGCGCCGCCAAGGTCGATCCCATGGTGGCGCTGAGATACGAGTAAAGGAAATTATGAATGGATTCCTCCAAGACATTCGCTACGCGCTGCGGCAATTGCGCAAGAACCCGGGGTTCGCGACGTTCGCCGTCCTGACGATCGCTCTCGGTATCGGGGCAAACGTTGCCATCTTCACGCTCGTGAATACGGTCATGCTGCAGTCGATCCCAGTTCGCGATCCTCATCAACTGGTCGTGCCACGATGGTCGGCCCATACCGCGCCGCGCAACACCGACACCGGCTCCTTTGGCGATTGCGCCACGAAACCGGTCTCAGGCTTAAACGTAGAAAGTTGTTCATTTTCTTATCCGCTGTTCAAAAATATCCGTGCCCAGGGTCTGTTTTCCAGCGTTGCGGCTTTCGCGGGCCCAATGAAGATCGACCTCAGCGGGAACGGTCCGGCAAGCATGTCGCGTGGAGTACTCGTATCGGGAGATTACTTCCAGACACTCGGTGTCCTTCCCGCGCTGGGCCGGACAATTCAACCCTCTGACGAGCAGTCCGGCGCCGCAGCAGTGGTTGTACTCAGCTACGGCTTTTGGCAGAGTGCGTTCGCGGGAGCTCCCACTGTCCTCGGCAAAACCATCGATCTAAACACCGTTCCTTTCACCATCATTGGCGTCAGCGATCCCACCTTCACCAGACTGACACCCGGCACGCCCATCGATCTCTGGGTGCCAATTCCGCAGATGGCGGATCAATCTTTGGAGGATTCGCGAAACCTGTGGCTCACTCTCGTCGCGAGGGTCAAGCCGGGTGTGCCAGCGGCGCAGAGCCAGGCTGCCATGACTTCGCTTTTCCGCAACGATCTTCTTTATGGCGGAAAGCCTGCCCTCGCCGCGTCCGATGATCCCAGGGTCACACTCGTCCCCGCTGAGAAAGCTCTGGTAGGGATTCGCGCGAGTCTCGCCGGGCCGCTGTCGTTGTCCATGGCGGCGGTTTTTATCGTGCTGTTGATCATGTGCGCAAACCTGGCGGGACTGACGCTGGTTCGAGCGATCGCGCGAGAAAGAGAACTCGCGGTGCGACTCGCACTCGGAGCCGGACGGGCCCGAGTCATTCGACAGCTTCTTACAGAAAGCGTCCTTCTTTCCTTAACCGGTGCTGGCTTGGGAATGCTCTTCGCCGTTTGGGGTGTTCGAGGAC
>Ga0187781_10002949_pt1 | contig 12863 bp, 10 predicted proteins | sample 0715_SJ02_MP02_2_FD_132447 | JGI IMG/M metagenome (GOLD analysis project Ga0187781, IMG submission 132447) | Tropical peat soil microbial communities from peatlands in Department of Meta, Colombia - 0715_SJ02_MP02_20_MG | ecosystem: Environmental > Terrestrial > Soil > Wetlands > Peat | place...
CGACGATCCGGTCATCCAGCGACTGCTGGGGGTGGACTGGGCCACGAGCCGGGCACTCGGGCTGCCTGCCAAGGATTGGGCCGCGCAGGTCATCGCCACCGTCGGCAACTACGGCGAGATTTACGATCGCACGGTAGGGTCTGGCAGCCCGTTGAAAATGCCTCGAGGTCTCAACGCGCTTTGGCTCAACGGGGGCCTGATTCACCCACTGCCGGTGCAGTGACGCCCACTCACCCAGGATCGATGCGGATCAGCTTGGTGCGGCTCGCCGCGCCGCTCTTGACGGTCACCGCGGCCTTCGGACGGCCGAAATGCCCGGCCACCAGGGCCAGGAGCTCGCTGTTGGCCCGTCCTTCGATGGCCGGAGATTTGACCCTCGCCAGGAAGCTGCCGTCGGCCAGCTGCTCGAGCGAAGTCTGCCGCGCGTTCGCCTTGACCCTTACGCGGATGATGGTCGGCGCCGTCGGCCCCGGCATCAGGAGCGCTCGTGCGGGCGCGCGGCTTCCCGGTAGCCGACGAAGACGTGCTTCGGGATCATGCAGTGCACGCCCTTGCGGATATCGACCACCTGCGTCACGCGGCAGTCGCCGACGATCGAGGTGAGTGCGTAGGCCTCCTCGCGGCTCATCGGCACCATCTTCTGGCTGGCGAGCCAGTTGACGGTCTGCTCGACGGCGATCTTCATGGCCTGATTCAGATCTTCGTCGTAGCCCATGAAGATCCAGTCGGTGCGCGTCTCCACCCACGGCCAGTCGGTTTTCAGGTCCTTGCGCACGATCGGCTGGATCTCGATCTCCTTGTAGGAACATTCGAGCGCGGTGAGATTGACCTCGCCGTTGCCCTGGCGGCAATGCGAGTCGCCGGTCCAGATGAGCCCGCCCGGCTGAAACACCTGCAGATAGATGGTCGAGCCCGCCTGCAGCTCATTGAGGTCCATGTTGGAGCCGTTCTTCCAGGGCCGCAGCGTGCTGGTACGGCCCTTCGCGTCCTTGGTCGGCGGCCCGGCCTTCGGCGGCGGCTCGTTCGGGTCGACGCCGACCGCGAACGTTCCGGGAAACGGCTTGAGGTCGATCATGACCCCCGGCTTGAACTCGGTCTGCATTTTGGCGAGGTCGAGCTTGTAGTAGCGCACGAATCCCTCGGGGAACTCCGGCGCGAGCAGTCCGACGGTCGGGAAGTCCTTGCCCGGCAGGTTGAAGTTGAAGGCGTCGGTCTTGGGAACGATCCTGAGAATGTGAATCTCGAGCGTGTCTCCGGGCTCCGCTCCCGAGACGAACACGGGTCCGGTGATCGAGTGCGGGCCGCCGCCGTCATTCTCCTTGCGAAGCCTCACGATCTCATCCATGTCGGCGCCCGGCTTGATCTGCCCGAGCGAGTGGGAAATCGTCTCGATCGACACGGTGTCGCCCGAATTGACGGTCAGCCGAGGCTTCTCGCCGATGTCGTACCAGCCCCATTGCACGTTGTCGGGAGTCGCGGGCAGCGAATAGTGGGCGGCTTCAGCGAGCGGAACTCCTGCGAGCGTCGCGAGCAGGGCGATGGCGGTTCTCATGCCGCCATCATAGGCCAGTTATCAGACCGAGGTAGGCGCGACGCTGATCGCCGGCGGCTCGAGATAGAAAGCGTACTGGGCGAGACAGCTGCGCAGGAAGCTCGCGGGGTTGTAGCCCGCGCAGCGCAGCACGCCGCGGTGCGTGAGCCAGACGACACCCGCGGTGCCGATGAAGAACGTGCGGTGTGCCAGGCGCACCAGGGCCCGCAGCGGCGCGGGGCGCGCCGCCCGCAGGTTGAGCAGCAGCTGCGACTCGAAGCCGACGTGCGCGAGCTCCTCGCACACCATGACCCGGCAGAGCACCTTGAGGCGCTGGCACCCGGTCGCGGCCTCGAGCGCCCGGTAGTAGACCTTGCCGATCAGCTCGGCGCAGATGAAGACATGCAGGTAGAGCTCGAGGCCGGCGAGCCGCCGCACGCCGCGAAACACCCGGTCGGTCCAGTCGCGGCGTTTCAGCGCGATGCCGTGGTCCTCCATGAAGGCGCGCAGCAGCGCGGCGTGGCGCTGCTCCTCGCGAATGAAGAGCTCCACGATCCTTTCGAGCGATGGCATGTCGTGGCGGCGGGCGAAACGCGCCGCGGCGGCGCGCAGCGTGCCGCCCTCGGACTGCTCGCCGAGCTGAAAGGTCGCGATCGAGCCGGCGATGCGCCAGCGCTCCGCCGCCGTCAGCTCGTCCGAGAGACACGCCGGAATGTGCCGGGCATGCTGTGCGTGGTACTCGAAATGATTCAGCCAGATTTGCAGATCGTCGCCGCCCATGCCGCACCTCCTCACTCCCTGATGCTCGGCAGTCTGGGAGCTCATTCGGGTGAGGCTATGGCGCGATTCGGGCAAATTCTGTCAGCGTAAGCCTGGCGTGACGCGTGGGCCCCGCGCTGGTCCATGCGGCGCTTTCCGGCATCGGCCTCCCGGCTATGAGTGCTGAGCCAGGATGCGTGCCTTACTCGTCTCGTAATCCTCGCTACCTAATACTCCGAGCTTACGCAGACGCTGGTGCTCGCGCATCTCGTCGCGCAGTTGATCGGCCTTGGTGGTCCGGCGGGCCGCCGCGGCGAGCCGCAGGTGGGCGGCCAGCTTGGGCATGAGGCGGCGGATGGCTCGCGCCGTGCCCAGGCCGCCCGTGAACTCGAGCAGCCGCGCCTGACCATGCGCGCTGAGCAGACGCACCGTCTCGGTGGTCCGGTAGGCGGCGATCAGCGTCGCCAACACCCAGAGTCCCGCCACGGCACTGCATGCTCCGAGCGTCCCGTGGGTCCACCAGGGCGCGGCGGCCGAGGAGCCGATGATCGACGCGCTCATCCCGATCGTGAGCGCGAGCAACGCGAGCGCGGCCGTAATCCATCGCCAGGCAACGTGCCTCGACAGTTGCGGCAACCCCGCGACGCAGCGCAGATCGAGAACATACTCGAGCTCGCCGGAGCGCGACCGCGAGCGTACGGCCAGATAGTAGTAGTCGATCACCCGCAGCTGCAGAACGCGGCGGCGCAGGCGGCTGCGGACCTCGAGATCCGCGTGCACCCGGCGCACGGCGCGCAGGTCCGGCACCTCCCGGACGTCTGACTCGAGGACGATGTGTTCAGCCACCGGCACAGGACGATCCTAGGCACCCCGGGGCCGGCTTTCTGCGAATTGCGTCCCGCCCGCCCGATATGTCACAACAGGGGCCGTTGGCTGAGCCCAGGGGAGACCGCCGATGGGACGACTGGTATTCCTATGCCTTTCCGTGCTGCTCGGCCTGCTGTGCGCGACGCCGCTCGCGTCCGCGCAGTCCGCCCCTGCTACCCCCGCCGATCCCTGGTGCCGCTCGACGCCTGAGCCGGCGTTCTGCCACGCGGTGCGCGGAGTGCGCGCCTATGGCTGGCCGGCGCAGAGCCGCTCCGAGATCATGGCCGCTAACGGCATGGTGGTCACCAGCCAGCCCCTCGCCGCGCAAGCCGGCCTCGAGGTGTTGAGGCGCGGCGGAAATGCCATCGATGCCGCGGTGGCCACCGCGGCAGTGCTCAGCATCACCGAGCCCATGATGGTTGGAGTGGCATCCGATCTGTTCGCGGTCATCTACATCGCGAAGGATCACAAGGTGTACGTGCTGAATGCCAGCGGCACTGCGCCGACCGGTGCCACGCTCGAGCACCTGAACGAACTCGGCTACCACTGGGACCCGAAGAACTGGGGACCGGCCTCAGGGATGCCGCCGGGCGGCATCCTGCCGGTCACCGTGCCGGGCGCAGTCTGGGGGTGGCAGGCCGTGCTCGAGCGCTTTGGGACGCTCACCTTCAGGGAGCTCCTCGAGCCTGCGGCCCGCTATGCCGAGGACGGCTTCCCGGTTTCCGAGCGGATCGCGGGCGACTGGATTCTGCCGAAGGCGCTGCCGCTGCGCGGCTGCTGCACCGAGCTCGATCCCGAGTCCGTTAAGACCTGGTACGTCAACGGGCGACCGCCCGCCCCCGGGCAGATCTTCAGGAACCCGGACCTGGCGCGCACCTTCCGCCTGCTCGAGGCCGGGGGCGCCGACGCCTTTTATAAAGGAGAGATCGCCCGGGCCATCGTGGCGAAATCACGTGCGCTCGGCGGCACGATGACGCCCGCGGACCTCGCCGGCTATCGTGGCGAGTGGGCCGAGCCGGCCCGAACCCGCTATCACGGTTACGAGGTGCTGGAGCTGCCGCCGCCCTCGCAGGCCTGGGCCGCGGACGAGATGCTCAACATCCTCGGGGAGTGCGCGCCGCAATGGGCGCCGGGGGAAACGCTGGCATCGCTCGGTCCGCGCAGCCCCGAGTACTGGCACATCCTCATCGAGGCCAAGAAGCTCGCCTACGCCGACCTGTTCCGCTACAACGCCGATCCGGATCGGGTCAACATTCCGCTGGCGCGGCTGTTGTCTCCCGCACACGCCGCCTCGCTGTGCGCGCAGTTCGACCCGCGCCATGCGTCCAGGATACTTCCGCCGAGCGGCGCCGATCTCAAGGGCGACACCATCGTCCTCTCGACCGCCGACAAGGACGGCAACATGGTGTCGTGGGTGAACAGCAACTACAACGAATTCGGCTCGGGCCTCACGGTGCCCGGCTACGGTTTCGTGCTGCATAACCGTGGCACGCTGTTCACGCTCGACCCGAACAGCCCGAACGTGATCGCACCCCACAAGCGGCCGTTCAACACGCTGTCGGCCGGTTTGCTGATGCGCGACGGCGAGCCGGTGATGACGGTGACGCTCATGGGAGGAGACATGCAGGCACAGGGTCACGCGCAGCTGCTCGTCGATGTCATCGACCTCGGCGCCAACGCGCAGGCGGCGGCCGACATGGCGCGTTTCAGGCACAGCGAGGTTTCCAACCTGTCGATTCTCGAGTCCCCGCTCTATGACCTGGTCGGCGCGGCGCTGACTGCGATGGGACATACGGTCCGCCCGGTGACGGGCGCGGAGGTCGGCGGCGTGCAGGTGATCCAGGTCGTGCCGGCGGATGCGGGAAGGCGCTACTACCGTGGCGCTTCCGATTTCAGAAAGGACGGTCAGGCGGTCGGGTGGTGACACGGCGTCGCACCTTCGCCGCGCTGTCCGCGTGCGCCCTGATGTTGCTGACCTCGGCGGCGGCGGCCGCCTCCTTCGACGTGCGCCCCGCCGCGGGCGTGCTGGCGCGGCTCCTGCCCGGGCATGCGGGGCAATTGGAGTTGGCCGCACTCGAATCCGCGGGCGGGCGCGAGCGATTCCGGATCTCGAGCCGCGAGGGCCGCGTCCTCATCGAGGGCAGCACGCCGAGCGCGCTGCTCTTCGGTGCCAACTGGTACCTGAAGTACGTGGCCCACCTGCATCTGTCCTCCGACGGCGAGCAGCTGGGCGCACCCGGCGCCCTGCCCCTGCCGGACGCTGCCATCGAGATCGAGACCCCCTACGCGTGGCGCTACGCGCTCAACGAGAACGTGGACGGCTACACCTCGCCCTACTGGGACTGGCCGCGCTGGCAACGGGAGATCGATCTGCTCGCGCTAGCGGGCGTAAATGCGCTGCTCATCGAGCGCGGCACCGACTCGGTGCTGTACCGGACGTTCAGCGACTTCGGCTACTCGGACCGCGAGATCCGCGCGTGGATCACCCAGCCGGCGCATCAGAACTGGCAGCTGATGGGGAACCTGTGCTGCTTCGATGGCCCGATCAGCCGCCAGTTGCTCGAGAAGCGCGCCGCGTCCGCGCAGCAGATCGTCACGCGTTTGCGCGAGCTCGGCATCACGCCGGTACTGCCGGGCTTCTACGGCATCGTTCCCGGGGATTTCCGCCGCAGGTTCCCGCAGGCGCACGTGATTGCGCAGGGAGAGTGGGCGGGCTTCACGCGGCCGGACTGGCTCGACCCGCGCGATCCCCTGTTCGCCCGCCTGGCGGCGGCGTTCTACCGCCACCAGCGCGAGCTGTTCGGCGACAGCCGCGTCTATGACATGGAGGTCTTTCAGGAGGGCGGCGACCCGGGTGATGTGCCGGTGCCGGCCGCCGCGCGCGCGGTGCAGGACGCACTGCTCGCGGCACACCCGGGCGCGAGCTGGATGATGCTCGCCTGGCAAGGCAATCCGCGTCAGGATCTGCTCTCCGGCGTCGACCGTGCCCGCCTGCTGGTCATCGATATCGATCACGACCGTGTCCCGCGCGACGACCGCCAGAAGGATTTTCAGGATGCGCCGTTTCTGTTCGGCGGCATCTGGGAGTTCGGCGGGCGCACCACCCTCGGCGCGAGCCTCGCCAACATCACCACCCGGCTGCAGCTCATGGCTCGCGCCAACTCCAACATGGCCGGGACCGCCGTGTTTACCGAAGGCATGGATACCAACCCTTTCGCCCTCGATTTGTTTTCCGAGATGGCTTGGCGCGACGCGCCGCTCGATATCTCGCGCTGGACGCGCGACTACGCGCAGCGGCGCTACGGCTCGGCCGACCCGCACGCCGCGGCGGCCTGGCAGGTGCTGATCGACACCGCCTACGGCATCCGCATCGACGAGGTGCCCTTCAACAGCGAGCGCGACGCGGCGCAGGAATCGCTGTTCGACGCGCAGCCCAGTCTCACGGCGAACCGGGCCTCCAACTGGTCGCCGGAAGCGATGCGCTACGACGCCCAGGACTTCAAACGCGTCCTGCCCGAGCTGCTGCGCGCCACGCCCAAGCTGCGCAACTCCGCCTACGATCTGGTCGACGTCGCGCGCCAGACCCTCGCCAACGAAAGCCGCGCACTCCTGCCGCAGATCAGAGCCGCCTACGACTCCAGGGAGCGCGCCCGCTTTGCTGCATTGACCGCGCGCTGGCTCGAGCTGATGGATCTCGAGGAGCAGCTGCTAGCCAGCCACCGCGCTTTCCTGCTCGGCACCTGGCTGGCCTTCGTGCGGCCCTGGGCCGCGAGCCCGCAGGAGCGCGCCCGGCTCGAGTACGACGCGCGCTCGATTCTGACGACCTGGGGAGACCGCAAGGCGAGCGACGACGCCCGGCTGCATGACTACGGCAATCGGGACTGGGCGGGACTCGTGCACGACTACTATCGCGCCCGCTGGGCGCGCTATTTCCACGCGCTCGACGACGAGCTGCGCACCGGGCATCCGGCCGCGCCGATCGACTGGTTCGCGATGGGAGAAGCCTGGAATCGCGGCACGCAGCGTTACCCGCAGCGTCCCCGGGGAGATCCCCGGGCGCTCGCGCAACGTGTCGTGCGCGCGCTCGCGCTCGACGAACGCTGAGGCCGCACGACGGCGGCGTGACGCGAGGCCACGGAGGCGTTAGCCTGCCCGCTGATGCCGCGAGCAGCGAGGTGATCCCGTGAGTTCCGCCGGACCAAAATGGACCCGTCGCGAGCTGCTGAGCGCTTCCGTCTGCGCGACGCTCGGCTGGTGGGCCGGCAAATCGGCCGCGGCGGCCGCCACGAGTGTGGCGCAAAGCGCCGCGTCTCCCGGCCCGGCGCGTCCCAACATCATCCTGTTCATGCCCGATGAGCTGCGGGCGGACGCTCTCGGCTGCTATGGAAACCCGCTGGTCAGGACGCCGAACTTCGACCGGCTGGCACAGGCGGGGACACGCTTCGAGAACTGCCACGTGCAGTTCCCGGTGTGCGGTGCCTCGCGTTGCAGCATGGCGACCGGATGGCCGACGAGCGTGCGTGGGCACCGCAGTCTCTATGATTTTCTCAAGCCCGATGAGCCGAACATGTTCCGCTATCTGCGGCAGGCGGGCTATGACGTGTTCATGTTCGGCAAGAACGACCTGCTGGCGCCGGAGAGCTTCGCCAGCAGCGTCACCGAATGGCGCAATCCCCGCAGTCCGGTCGCGGAATTCGCCGCCATCGATAAGCCACAGTTCCCGACCACCATGCTGCTGCCACCATCCGGCGAGCGTCACGCCACGGGTGACTACGGCGCGATCGAGCTTGCCATCCGGGTGCTCGAGCGGCGTCAGCCGGAGCGGCCGTTCTGCATCTTCCTCGCGCTCTTCGAGCCGCATCCGCCCTATACGATCGCCGCTGACTTCTATGATCTGTATCGCCCCGCGGACATTCCCGCGCTGGCACCGGCGGATCTTCCGCGGCGGCCGCTGTTCCACCGGGCGCTGCGCGAGGCGAGCGGCCTGACCCAGGTGCCGGAGTCAGGGTTGCGCAAGCTGCGGGCCGTCTACTACGGACAGGTCAGCTATAGCGACTGGCTGCTCGGCGAATTGCTTGAAGCGCTGGAGCGCACGGCTCATGAGCGCGATACGGCCGTGCTGGTGTGCTCGGATCACGGCGACTACGGCGGCGACTATGGGCTGGTGGAGAAATGGCCGGCGGGACTCGAGGACTGCCTGACCCACGTGCCATTGATCGCGCGCGTTCCCGGCGGGACGGCGGGGCATGTCTCGCGCGAGCTCATCGAGCTCTACGACCTCATGGCGACCTGTCTGGAGCTGGCCGGAACCCGGGCAACACATACCAATTTTGCCCGCAGCCTGATGCCGCAGCTCCACGGTGCGCCGGGGGATGCGCAACGCGCCGCCTTCACCGAGGGCGGCTACAACACCTACGAGCCGCAGGCGTTCGAGCCGATCATCGAGGGATTGTACGGGCCGAAGACCCACCTGCAGAACGCCCGTCCCGAGACGGTGACCCGCTGTGCCGCGGTGCGCACGCAGCGCTACCGGTACATCGCCCGCCCGAACGATCAGAGCGAGCTCTACGATTGCGGGCAGGATCCGCAGCTCAGGAACAATCTGTTCGGCGACAGCTCGCTGCGGGATGTGCAAGCTGAGCTTCAGGCGCGCCTCGTGAACTGGTACATCGACACCTCGGGCGTGCCACCAACCGCACGCGACCCGCGCGGCGCTCCGGTCCTCGACCGTCCGCCTGAGCTCGAGCACGTCGCGCCGCTCGGCACTCTGCTCGATCACTGACGGGCTTCAGGCGCCGGATTTGTGACCCGAGTAGAACCTCTCGAGGACGATCCGTTGGCCGGGGACGATCTTGCGCAGCGCCGCTGACTCGTCAAACCACCCGCCGCGGTCCACCTCTTGGAATTGCGCCGTGCGCCCCGAGCGTGGCGGCCACTCCATCTCAAAGAGGTTGCTGCGCAAGGCCGCCGGATCACAGTTCCCCTCGGCAGCCCACACCTGCAGGCGTTTGCCACTCGGCAGGCGAAAGCTGCCGAGCGGCCGCTCCGAGCCTGCCGGGGGAGGATCGAAGCCCGTCTCTTCGCTGAACTCGCGGCGCGCGCCGGCGAGCTCGTCCTCGCCGGCGTCGACCAGGCCTTTCGGAACCGACCAGGCGCCCTCGTCCTTGCGCGCCCAATAGGGTCCGCCGGGGTGCACCAGGAACACCTGTGTGCCGGTGTCGGTCCGGCGATAGAGCAGAATCCCCGCGCTCACCTGCGGCACCAGCACCACCTCGCTTGCCATCGCAGCATGCCATACGTAGCGATCCGTATGTCGCGCCACGCGAGGCGGTTGCACGCTGATTCCGGTTGTCACGACTCGGATGCACGCCTTGACGACGGTTCCCTGCGCTGCGCTGCCATTGAACGCCGAGATTGCGGACCGGCTCGAGGAGGTTGCGCAGATCCTCGCCGGGCAGAATGCCAACCCGTATCGGCTCGCCGCCTACCGCGCGGCCGCCCGCACGCTGCGAAGCTGGCCGCAGCCGATCAGCGAGGTCGTGCATCGGGACGGCGTTGCGGGCCTGACAAAGCTGCCGGGGATCGGCGAGCGCCTGGCGCGCGCGATCTACCAGCTGGTGGTGAGCGGGCGGCTGCCGATGCTCGAGCGGCTGCGAGGCGACACGGACCCGGTCGAGCTGCTCTCGAGCGTACCGGGTATCGGCTCCAAGACCGCGCAGCACATCCACGAGCGGCTCGGCATCGATACGCTGGAGGAGCTCGAGTGCGCAGCACACGACGGCCGGCTCGAGCGCCTCGGCATCGGGGCGAAGCGCCTCGCTGGCGTGCGCGATGCGCTCGCCGGACGGCTGGGGCGCGTCGGCCACCGCCCGGCGCCCGAGCTCACCTCTGCCCCGGACATTGCCGAAGTGCTGGATGTCGACCGGCAATATCGCGAAGAGGCTGCTCGCGGATCGCTGGCGCAGATCGCTCCACGGCGCTTCAACCCGCGGCGCGAGACCTGGCTTCCGGTGCTGCACACCCGTCGCGGCGGGCGCGAGTACACCGCGCTCTTCTCCAACACCGCCCGCGCTCACGAGCTTGGCCGCACTCGGGACTGGGTGGTGCTTTACTATGACGGCAGCGGCCCCGCCGAGCGCCAATGCACGGTGATCACGGCGGAACGAGGCTCATTGCGCGGGCAGCGCATCGTCAGAGGGCGCGAGGACGAGTGTCTCGCGTACTACCAGCGCGCGGCCGAGCCGCCGGCGGCCTAGGGTCACCCATGGACACCCGGCATCAACTCTCGATCTGGTACTTCGTATTCGCGATGGTGGCGATCCTGGCGCTGCAGAGCGTGCTCTTCAACCGCCATGTGGAGACCCTCGCCTACAGCGACTTCAAGACACTGCTGCACGCCGGCAGGATCAAGGAGGTGCTGATCAGCGACGAAGCGCTCACCGGGAGCGCCGACTTGCGCGCGGCGGACAGCCTGCTGCCCGCCGAGGTGGCGAAATCCCTGCCGCACGACAACCTCGAGCGCCATGCGTTCATTACCGCCCGGGTTCCGGACAACGACCTCATCGCCGACCTTCAGGGCGCCAAGGTGCGGTACTCCGGACAGGTCGAGAACCGCTGGCTCTCGACGCTGCTCGGATGGGTGGCGCCGGCGCTGGTGTTCGTGCTGATTTGGGGTTTTCTCATGCGGCGCATGGGCACCGGGCAGCTCGGCAGCATGCTCGATGTCGGCAAGAGCAAGGCCAAGGTCTTCGTGCAGAAAGAGACCGGGGTGCACTTTGCGGACGTCGCCGGCATCGACGAAGCGAAGCAGGAGCTCATGGAGGTGGTCGACTTCCTGAGGAACCCGGAGCGTTACCGGCGCCTGGGCGGTGAGATCCCCAAAGGCGTGCTGATCGTTGGTGCCCCGGGGACTGGCAAGACATTGCTGGCGAAGGCCGTCGCGGGCGAGGCCGGGGTACCCTTTCTTTCGATCAGCGGCTCGGAGTTTGTCGAGATGTTCGTCGGGGTCGGAGCCGCACGTGTGCGCGACCTGTTCGAGCAGGCGGCGAAACTCGCCCCCTGCATCATTTTCATCGACGAGCTGGACGCGCTCGGCAAGGCGCGCGGGGTCAGCGGTCTCGCCGGAAACGACGAGCGCGAGCAGACGCTCAACCAGCTGCTCGTGCAGCTCGACGGTTTCGATACCCGCAGCGGCGTCATCATCGTGGCCGCGACCAATCGCCCCGAGATCCTCGATCCCGCCCTGCTGCGCCCGGGGCGCTTCGACCGTCAGATCGCTCTCGACCGGCCGGACATCAACGGACGCGAGCAGATCCTGCGGGTGCACGCCAGGCGTCTGGTGCTCGGCGGCGACGTGGATCTCAAGGCGGTGGCGGGCAAGACCGCGGGGCTGGCGGGCGCGGATCTCGCCAATATCGTCAACGAGGCCGCGCTGCATGCCGCGCGCACCAACAAGCCGGCCGTCGAGATGAGCGATTTCGATGAGGCCATCGATCGCGCCATCACGGGTCTGGAGAAAAAGAGCCGGGTGATGACGGCGCAGGAGCGCGAGACGGTCGCCTACCACGAGGCGGGTCACGCGCTCGTCGCCGAGTCGCGTGCGACCGCCGACAGGGTCGCGAAGGTATCGATTATTCCGCGCGGCATCGGAGCGCTCGGCTATACCCAGCAGCAGCCCACGGAGGACCGCTACCTGCTCAAGCAGGGCGAGCTGCTCGACAGGCTCGATGTGCTGCTCGGCGGCCGTGCCGCCGAGCAGCTCGTCTTCCAGGAGCTCTCAACGGGTGCGCAGAACGACCTGCAGCGGGCCACAGATATGGCGCGTCAGATGGTCACGCGCTATGGAATGAGCGAAGCGCTCGGGCCGGCGACCTTCGAGCCCGCACGCCCGGCGCTCTACCTGCCGGAATCCCTACCCGCCGCGCGCCCCGAGTACAGCGAGCGCACCGCCGAGCTCATCGATGCAGAGGTGCACAAGCTGCTCACGGCCGCGCTCGAGCGCGTGCGCGTGACGCTCGGCGCACGCCGGAGCGCGCTCGAGGCGCTCGCGCAGGAGCTGTTGCGCCACGAGACCGTGGACCGCGCCACGCTGACGGCCATCCTGGCAGCGCCGGGCGCGCCCGCGCCGGCGACGCCAGCCGCTGCGGATGCACGCGCCCAGGTGAGCTCCGCCGCCTGACGGCGCTACCGCGGCCTCATAGCCCGTACTGCTGGTGCAGGACTGGCATCTCGACCGCGGTTCCTTGCAGATGTGCGGCCAGTTGCCCCATCACCTCCGGATCCCCGTGTACCAGCCAGGTACGCGCCGCGCGCGTCGCGCCGTGCCAGCGCAACAGCTCCGCCTGGTCGGCGTGCGCCGAGAAGCCGTTGATGGTGTGAATCCGTGCCTGCACCGCAATCTGCTCGCCGAAGAGCTCGACGCTCTCGGCGCCGTCGATAATGCGTCGGGCCAACGTGCCGCGCCCCGCGTAGCCCACGAAGATGACGGCGCAGTTGTGGCGGCCGAGGTTGTGCCTGAGATGGTGACGCACGCGGCCGCCGCTGCACATGCCCGATCCGGCGATGATGACGGCACCGCCGGTGATCCGGTTGAGCGCGACCGACTCGGAGGTCTCGCGCGTCAGATGCAGCCCCGGCAGGGCGAAGGGATCGCTGCCGGAGCGAAACAGCTCGCGGGTCTCGTCCCGGTAGCACTCGGGATAGCGCG
>Ga0187781_10002950_pt1 | contig 12861 bp, 15 predicted proteins | sample 0715_SJ02_MP02_2_FD_132447 | JGI IMG/M metagenome (GOLD analysis project Ga0187781, IMG submission 132447) | Tropical peat soil microbial communities from peatlands in Department of Meta, Colombia - 0715_SJ02_MP02_20_MG | ecosystem: Environmental > Terrestrial > Soil > Wetlands > Peat | place...
AAAATGGCTCTATGCAAGTAGCCTTAAAATCAGAGAGAAGGCATGCGTTAGAGGGTAAACTACATGCATAACTCTGAGGCGTGTGGCATGAAAACATGCTAGGACGCATGGATCTTACTGAGCTGTCTTAAACTTTCAATTCTCTTTTTCCGCCCTACGTGCCTTTGCCGCAAGCAGCGTGTTGTAGGGAATGTCCATCACCCTCGAAACGGCCGACCAAGATAACCCCATTGCCGATACTCCGTGTGTTAAGATGTGTGCTCGGTTTGACTGCCCCCACTGAATAACGTTACCGAGTCGTTCCGCATATTTCCTCAGATTGCCGCAGACAAAATGTCCGCTATCGACTAAAGGAATTTTTTCCTTCTCGCCCATTTGTCGAAGTATTCATGCGCAGATATGCGAGTATCGTCTTTTCGATTTCTGTCGTCGAGAAGCGGTGTCATCGTGTCAACAACGTAGGGGTGTAATGGCACATAGTGCTGCGCGGAACGGTTTCCTGCCCGCGGGAGTTGGAGACGTGGTGTCGTCAGGTGAGTGCTATACCGTTTGAACGCCGCGGAATTACACGCTATAATCGTGATCAAATGTTAAAATTCATTGAGTGTGCTGGCGCTGACATGGTAGCATGCGGGACACAAAAAAACATCGGAGGCTTAATAATACTCCTCCAGCCTAAATAATGCAGAAGCCACCTTAGGAGCTTTTCTTTATTTTCCTCATCTGTTACATAGTTTCTTTGAGTCCATATAAGTACACAGGCGGCATGCAACTACTGTCTCATCAAGGATGAACGGCTCGAAGGATCGTACCTACATCCCGTATTAGGGTATTGCATCAGCAGAATAGCATCAGCAGAATAGCATCAATGTATCTTTCAGAATTGGATTTCCCCGAGAGGTGTGTTTGTCTATTGCCATTAGAGTTTGACCATGATGTTTTCGTTTTCAACCTTTAGTTGGTAGGATAGCACATCCTTTATCTTTGGATGGAAAAATCCCACTTTCGGACGAGTAACCACCTTGCCAGTAGTGACGTCGAACTGTGCATTGTGCCGCGTACAAGTTACAATATTGCCGTCTAAAACGCCTTGTGAAAGGGGATTCCCCATGTGGCTGCACTTATTGCTAATGGCATAGTGGTTGCCGTTCACGTTTGCTATCAGAATCTGAATGCCCTCAACCTCAACCTCTTTCATGGTGCCGATTGGAACCTCTGACGTTTCAGCAACCTTCACATAACCTGCACTCATAAGCTTACCTCTATCTCTTTTGACAAACTCTCGATGCTTACCTCTGGTGCGTTTGCGTGAACATCGATATCTCTCTCCGTTGGACAAGGGAGGGTGTTCAATACAAACGCTACAGATGCTGAGCAAATATGTTAACCACTTTCGAGTGTACATAGCAGTTACTGTAAGCCCTTAATAAGTATAACGCTACACAGCGTTATCTCATTTTTTGCCAAAACGCGAAGGTATGCGGACGTTGTAGTTTAAGAGCCGCGGGAAAGAGGGGGAACGACATTTGCAGTGATAAAATTGTCGACTTAAGGCAAGAGGAGACGAGAAAGAAGGAGGGGGCTTGCCTCACAATAACCACGTGCCCATTCGAAAATTAAACGTTGCATGTGAGATTGCTTTTAATTATTTTTGCCCATAAATAAGTATCTCAGAAGCATAGAGCTCACTGATCTATTTAAAATTCGACTTTATCACACTTTTACAAGCTTTATGTTTCGTTGCAGCTATTTGTGGGACCTCACAGCCGTTCCTGATTACCTTGATGAGCGCAAGTTATATAATTTGATGTTCAACATACTAAGCATACTTAAATGAAGTGCAATCATTGCATGCGCCGTACCGAAAAGAATTGAAACATGCAGCTAATCCATAGGAGTATCGGACATGCAACAGGATAAAGTAAAGGTTGAATTAGGCGGTACATTGGCGTCGTTGCTTGCTCCGTTATGGGGCCGGGCACAAGTGAGCAAGGACTACAGCTCACTATTCTATGATGCGAAAGCAATTGAACTCGTTGAACGAATTGACTATGACTTCTCAGCAAGTGATGTTCCGTTTAAAGATATTATCGTTCAACAAATGTTTAATATTCCCTCGGAGGCGGCTTAACGTTACTCAATTTATTTACGTTAAGAGCAAAGCAATTCGACGATAAGGCAAAAGCATGCCTTACAAAAAACCCCCTTGCATCGGTGGTGAATATCGGTGCCGGGCTAGATACCACGTTTTACCGCATTGATAGCGGAACCATTCACTGGTAAGACCTTGACCTCCCCGAAGTCATTGACATCCGGAAATAACTGCTTCCCGAACCTGACCGGGTAACGTACATCGCAAAATCACTCCTCAACCCGAGCTGGTGTGAGGACGTCAAGCATACCGAAGGCAGGGTATTCATGATAGCTGGTGGGGTGTTAGGGTGGCTTGAAGAATCACAAGCTAAACAGTTCTTTTCGATGCTCGCAGACAACTTTCCTGATGGAGAGATTGTGTTTGACTTCCGATCAAGATCAGACGATGGCGTTATGGAATGGATAGACATAGTTCCACCAGAACAACGGCGCGCGGTGCGAGCAGCGTGGGCTGACGGATTAAAAGACTGGTGGGAGAAGGCACCGCAAGACCAGAAAAATAAGCTGAGTGATATGATAGTCACGTTCAAGATGCCGACAAAGCCAAAAGGTAAGGAGTGGGCAGATATTGACGCGTGGTGGAACCAGCTTAGCGATAAAGGAAAGGAGGGAGTAATGGCCGGCTTTATGACATTCTTTCGCGGGGGCGTTGGTCGATGGGCGCCAAAAGATGCGAATGAAATCACAAAGTGGGACAGCCGCATCACCGTGATAGATCAGCTCCCGATGTTCAAAAATATCCCACGAGACTCATTCAGCGCAGAAATTCGAAGAGTAATGGACTACAGTGATGAGAGAAGAGGGTCGAGTATTATCCACTTGCGAGTTTGATACCAATGAGACCTGTGATGTGGTCGGGTAATATCGACAATCCGTAAGTGCCAAAGAGACGATGTATCAAAAGACGCTACGTACTGCCAAAATCAACGCTGTTATACGCTTCCATACCGCTTTCATAACTGTGTGTTTCAGTTGCCTCAATATTCCATCGTTACTATTTTTAACATTTCTCAAGCTGTAATTAACACTTTTTTCTTAGATTCGGCTGAACGCTCAGAGATCGGTAAACTGCGATATATATACGCCTTTGCATTGGTAGATTGTACTAGCTACGGCTGATGTATGTGAATTTGGCGCTGATTGATCGAGGCACTGTTACCAGCCACGGCCCAACGAAAGCCCCAGCATGAGCGTTCCAAGTCTAAGAATTAAAACCTACTCTGTACCCCGTGCAACACATGGTATAGATGGCGCAAAATGAGCATAAGCTTCGGATTCGCTTTGAGTACCCTTGTAGCTTGCATAAAGTTCACCTCTCCGAACTGCATATCTTTAATTTCTCCTATAATCTTGTTGAATTCGTCATCAGACATGTTTGCGTAGAACTCCTTGATTTTGTAGTTATGCTTTTGCAGTTTACCATAAGTATTGTGCCATCTACTCTCGTATTCCCTAAGAACTTTTATTGAGGCATCGTTTTGACGCACGGCTTTACGTGCAACTTCACCAGACATCTTTCCGCTGTCCATCGCAGAGATAATCCCGGCACCAGTGACTGGGTCACCACAGCGTGCGGCGTCTCCCACGACGAGGAATCCATTACCCGCTATAGTCTTGAGTGCATCGCTTGCAGTAACTCCTCCCATCACCAATTCTGCTGGCTGCCCGTCAGGAAAATTCTTCGCTACAAATTCGTTAAGGTAGTCGATTGGCCTTTTTCCGTTTAATTTGCTCGCAAGCACGGCAATCCCGATATTTGCTGCCTTCTCGCCTTTGGGAATCGACCACGCGTAGCCACTGGGCGCTACTGAGCCTACATAAGCATCAATAATATCCTCTGGCCCGTGTACGTTTGCCATATAATACTGAGCGCAGCTCTCGATATCCTTGAGCTTGAGGGTGGTGTTGATTCCACCCCACCGTCCGACCTGTGATTCCACTCCATCAGCACCGATGACGACCTTAGCTCGAACCTCGAAGTTTTCGCCAAGCCTGTTGATTTTAACGCCTTTTACCACGCCGTCTTCTAAAACGAGCCCTGTTGCACGGGTGCGTACCATGATGTCGGCTCCTGCCCCGGCTGCTCGCTTCGCCATCTCCCGGTCGAAGAGCTTACGCTCCAATACGTAGATTGTCTCAATCCCGATTACCGCTCCTGATATTTCAACCGTTGTCCCGTCAGGAGCATTTGCTCGGTATCTATGAATCTCACTTGCGATCCACTTTTTGTCAGGCTGTACGAACTCTGAGAGTCGCTCTTTATCCACCATCTCCGCACAGCGCACAGGCGTCCCGATCTCCTGCCTCTTTTCTATGAGTAATACATCGCACTCTTCAGCAGCGGTCCGTGCCGCGATAGACCCTCCGGGCCCTGCCCCTACCACGATAACATCGTACTCATCCCTCATGTCTCATCCTCTTTTAACAGAGTGAGATCCTTTTCTTAATAAAACTAACTTTCTTAGGATGCATGCCAGCATAGAATTGTAGATAAAAAACGGCTTCTAAGGTCGTTTTAAATAAAAGAATCCTTTTACTGGCATTAAAAAAGAAATAAAGAAGATAGCATTTTTTTGCTTCGCTGCGCTTCGCGGTCTATCAATTGTTTTAGAACTAGAAAGCCACTGAAAACTCTATAAAAAATCAATGCATAAGAACTAGTTAAAATGCTGGTGCGAATACCCACGCTGAGTACGGCTGTAATCCTGGAAGAAGTAAAAACACCATTTTTGCGGCCTCCTTTTACGGGGGTTGATTCTTTAGACTCACATTTTGGCATTTAGCCCACGCTACTGTTTTTTTTAAAAAAAAACTGCAGCAACACATCATGAGTTTTGTTGTATAAAAGCAGTTCAAAGCCCTCTCTAAGATACCACTCGGCCATCTCCCACAGTAGTCACTCACATGCTCCTTACCGTCAATGACTACTTTTTTAAAGTATTGTGTTACAAGTGCATTAATAAGTGTAATTAAAACGCCATCAAAATGCAAATTATACCCCACTGTATAATAGTTAAACCACAAAAACCAGGCAAATTGCCATAATTTGGCACGGGGCTGATAGCTGGCCACACGAAGATGTGTACCAAAGCACCTATCAAAAAACCAAGTGCCGCAACTTGTCCACCGGGGACTAACAAAAAAATTGTTATATCGCCTCTTTTTTCCCGATATATCAACTATCAATTTACTGATAATTTTTAAAAACATGTAAAAATGCAGGTGAGATGATAAAACTAACCCGACTTTTGGTGTCAAACGTGCAGTTTGAAGTCATATGTCATAGAGGGTATGCAGCAATCTCGTATAAATGCGAATCAAAATCGCACAAAGTTTTATCTTTTGAGATTAATCTCTCATTAGGGAAGTTCAAAGTTTAAAAAAAGAATTAGGTGGCTATACTATGAAAATGAAGACAAGAATGATAAGTTTATCAATCTTAGCACTTTTGACCATCTGTGTCCTAAATGTTGCAGCAGCATCGTCGGCAACCGCACCTCACAGTAAAATTGTAACAGATGCGAAGACAGTGACACCAACCAGACTTATGTTCGCTTGTCCTACAACTGCACAAGTCAACCAATCGTATGCCGTCAGTGGGTCTCTCACCATAGGCGGCAAGGGAGTTGGCGGCGCGTATATATGGCCGCAATGTGTGCTGAACGGCCAATGGTATACTTTCGGTCATCCTTACACGACCGATTTTAATGGCAATTTCGCCGATACTTGGACGTCCTCTGTGGCGGGAGTCCAACACTTCAGGGTTATCTACTTCGGTGACTATGCTGGTCAATACGCGGCATCTGTATCTCATGTGGTAACAGTAACAGTTAGCTAGCCGGGTATCAGGTTTACTGTGAGAATAACCGACGGTTGATAGGCGACTTTCAGTAAAAACATCTTTTTCCCCGTACATACCTCGATGCCGGGAGGAATCAAATTTGTAAACGAATGATGCCGAAATAAAAATACCTTCAAAAACTCCATATTCTTTCAAATTACTATCGAATTAGACAGATTCTCATAATTAAAATTATTAAACCTCACTAATGGCTTCTTCTCCAACTCGTAGCAAAACATCATGGAGTTTATGGTAAAGACGATCAGAAAAGAGGAGTATTCACCGACCGGTGGATATATTCCTAATAAAGTTACAAGTAGAAATTGTGTGTCTGTGTTAATAATGTCTGAATTTTTTTTAGATAATTTAATGGTTGTTAAAAAATCATCACTACTCACAGATTTTAGACCCATAGAGTTGTGATATATGAAACGGCTTAGAGAAGTATACGAAACAATCAAAAATCTATCACAAATGGACACACATGCAAAATGGCATCGGGACCACTCAGAGATACTATATTGTCCTTATGGTCTATCTTTTTCGCGTTAATTCTGTCATTTTAAATTAACCTACGTGCAATATTGACTATATAAGCGTAGTACAAAGAGAACAAGCGGGATGTTCGACTAATCGCTTTTTATGAAATAAATAAGCCTATTTTAAGCATCGTTTAAGAGTCTTTTGGTTTTTGTAAATTTGTGACATAGCTTGTTTATACGAGCTGCGTCATGTTCCCAAAGCGCTGTTTTGGGACATGTGGCATTCGTTATGAAATAAACAGTACTTTGTTGCATGCTATCAACGTGAGTTGAACAACTCATCATTAAAATACAATGAGAGTTTTTAATTTTTTGCAAATGTCAATATGCATTATGTTTTTAAGGGTATATGGCCCACATGAAGAGATTCTATCATAGCAAGCATCGCAATTACCGCAGGTAGTATATTGGGGATTACCGAAGGGGGAATAACAAAGGCATCGTTTTCATCTCTTTTCTATTTAAAACGTTGAACACGTATGAATGCGCTTTTAGAGAATAAAACTAAACCATATTTGTTAGCGTCAAACGTGCAGTTTAGAGTCATGTGTCGCGTCACAGAAGATATGCTGCACTCTCGCGTAAAATACGAATCAAAATCGCATGAAGTTTTATTTAACTGAAGGAGCACTAATTGGAGAAAATCCTAGAAAAGAATTGGTAACTCTAATATGAGAATGAAAAATGCGATAATAAGTTTAACAATTATAGCGATACTGACATTTTGCATGTTCAATGATGTTTCTGCAGCGCCTGTGAACAAAAAGTCGACCGATGTTCATAGCAACTGTACAGTGGATGTGCGGGGGAACCAGCAAACATATCTTGTAGTATATCTTCGCAATAATCAAACAGCGGCCACAATGGAGGTCAACCAATCCACGTATCTTTACGGTGTTCTCTCCTCTGGTCACCACCAACCTCAGCATACGACACCTCGCACGGCATCCCCAACGCGACGATTAATATCCAAACTATGAGTTCTGACGGGAAAACATGGACTACCGTCAATTCTGAAAGTACACTGTCAGACACCGGTCAAACAGGCAACAACTACTCAGGAAGGTTCATCATGATTCTAACCCCAGAGGCTACTGGCGCCTATACTTACCAGGTAACATAAGATGGCGACAGTCAATATACTCCTGCTGTCAGCAATATGATAAAGTTAACTGCAACTGACGTGGCGATTTAGTAATTTAGCTAACTCCTCAATCTGCTAGGGCACATTGCGTATGTGACTCTGTGTGGAGTAAGACATGAAAACGTGGTTGGAAGCATGCCCACAAACTACCCTCTAACCTGATTGGTTAAAATTCAACCAGATTTTGAACCACTGAAAATTCAATAATTTGCCTTTTCAATGGAAATCAACGTTCAACTTAAAAAACTTTATAATGTGGATGTTCCACTAGAAACTAACGTTCAATTGCAAACTAACGTTCAATTGCAAACTGGTGTTTGCTAAACGTTGAATGTTCGCTTGTTTCTACAAGTGTAAATCAAAAACGGGGTGTAAGTAGTGGCAATGCTAACTGAGAGTATCACAGATTTCTTGACATTAATACGCCCAAGGGCTCAGTTTCAAAAGGTCTTGTGTATCTTGCTAAGTTGTTATTGTTGTAGTTAAGACGAGGTGCAACCTAAATATGAACACCATTCAAGGTGTGTTTACGGTTGGTGGGATGTCTTTGCAGGATTGGGGGCATGGTGGTCTTAGGCTTCGGTTCGTGCCTTACAATGGAGAACCTGACTGCCTTAGCTGGTGCGATATTAAAGTTAGCACCGTGACGGTTCCAATGTTACTATTATCAATAAATCAACAGAAAATGTAACAAGAGATGAGTGATATTTATTATTTAGAAGTATATGAGCATGTGCGTTACAACTTTACGAAGGAGGTGTAGATGATGTTTTTCATACCAATACTATTTCCAATCCACCCGCCATTTTTCCCGTTGGTTTGTACATGGATACTTTAAACAATCGTTGAGATGAAAAAAGATAACTTTGTGGGATATGTGAGGAGGTGAACAAAGGATGTTGGCATTAGTCCCGGGTATTGGCCCGGTAGCTGCAACGTTAGTAGTCGTTTTAGCTGCCACCCCATTCTCGGGAACCGTAATAACAACGCATCCCTTGCTCGCTACGATAGCGTTCGCCACACTCTTTTAATACAAACAAAAATAGCAATACAACTACCGCGTCTGTAATAGTTCTAAGAAGTTTAATTTTTATATATAGAATATAACCACTGGGGGGTGATTCACTTGGGTTTGTTATTAGCAACAATAGTGACAAGTTCGATAGGTTTAGCGGCATATAATCTTTACATATTAAGTGTAGGAGTCCCGATAGGTCTCTTTGTGTCCATCATTAAGTAGTTAACAGCTAGCAACAGAAAATGATTAACCCACTCCTTACCTAAAATTTATAATTATCGCAGAAATTACAGAAAATTACAATTACAACTTACGATATAAGAGGAGCTTTAACTGAATTTTCCGCTTCTTTTTCTTTCTTAATCTTGTTTTCTATTTTCTTGCTTAATTTCCCGAATAAACGCATTGAGGGCCTCGAGGCGAAGCTACGAGGTCTCTTGTGTATGATAGAAATGGATTACCGGGATGTGAAAGGGTTACAGAGAGATATTGACGTGCGTATCTTTTAAACTCTCTATACAATCTTTTTTTGCCTATTCTACTTGCGCCGCAATATTTAATTAATTGGAGCACATGAAAGTGTGGTTCTTTGAAAAGGAGGTGAACGAATAGTGGTATTTGTAGAACTTATATTATTTGCTCTTATATTTTTGATTCTCACAGCTCCGGCTGCACCAGTCGCGATTCTTGGTGAAATATTTAGTGGCAATGCGCTTTTGGCATTAACACTCCATTGAAACTCCAATGAGGTTGTATAGCACCGTTGTGTATTGTATGATAGAAATGGATTACCAGGAGATGAAGGGGTTACACAGAGATATAGACGATATCGGCTTCTTGAGTCGCAGCCCTATATGTGGAACACATGAACCCGAACTACTGCTGCTACAAAGGCCCACCACGCGAGAGCTAAAATGAGGGCAATCAAGGTCCCCTTTAAAAGCCGGTGGTCACTCTTTCCGTCATTCATTCGCACTTAACAAGCGACACGAACAGATAAGCCGATGATATAGTAATCGATTAACGCGATTGCGTGTCATGAACCTAAAGTTCTGTGCAAACTTGGTCAGAAGGTGAGCGCAAACAATATTGCCCATATTGCGTTTGGTAATGCAGCCATTGGAGCTGCTATTGGAGCTGCTATTGGGGTTATTGGAGCTGCTATTGGGGTCACTACCGCGCTCGGTACCACCATAACCATCACAAGAGCAAGCACAAAAGGTAACCCAATACCTGGTACTAACGCTAACATTGTTTTTCACCTCCTTATTAGAAAAATCATGTAAGAGTGTTCGAGGTAGAATAAATTTAATTCCATTTGTTGTCGACCTTGAGGTGAAATTACAAAGCGCCCATTTTCTTATAGAACATGACTATCACGAGCTAAAAAGCATGCAAATAGATTTGGACGACATGTATACGCGAGTGCTCTAGATCCACTTCGGCATTACGTCGACGATAACAAAATGAATAACAAACGCGGGCCCGGGTCACACAACACAATATGCGGTGTGTGATATGATATGCAAACGGGACCTGCTCTTTTCTTTATTAGTTTTTAATTTAATTTGACGTATAAACGCAACGCGATATAGAATGCTGCTACAGCTCAGCTATAAAGAAAACTCACCCTTCAAGTTGCCTTGACAATGAAAACTTAAAGTCATCGCCAGCCAGCTTTAACTAAATAATGTGTCTTTTTGCTTTTGCTTTTGTTTCCGTTTTATTACGCCGTGCTATAGTGCGTTCTTCTTCGATACTACGGGCTGCCCACATATCGTAGATAGATGGGACCCATGTAAAATCGTTCATGCTTGTTACCTTCTCACGAGCGCAGTATTAACTCATGTTTTTTAGCTAGTCTTAATGCCTCACTAAATATATAAATTATATAGATTAGTTATTGTCAATCTTGGATGTGCTGACTCGCTTTATGGGGCGTAACAAAATCTTTTTTTTACCCTTTTGTGTTTAGTTCGCGTTTGTATTCGTCCAAGAAAGAACGAGAGCTAAATGGTCATCACTATGCAGCACCAGTCAACAATCAGAGTTCTTCCTCCTAAGACATGATTAAACGCTTCAAGTCACCGTAACTTTTATCAGAAGTTATCCCTATTTCTAGTGCAGTTTTATTATTTGGATTGAAAAGGAGGTGGAAAACAATGTTAGCGTTAGTACCAGGTATTGGTCCAGTAGCTGCAGCGATAGTAATCGTCCTAGCTGGTACCCCACTCTCAGCACTCCCAGCAACAACCGTTCCCTTGCTGTGGACGATAGCGTTGGCTACACTCTTTTAATCTGGGTGTTCACACAAAAAGCGCAAGGAGACGAATATAAACCTTCTTTGTCTTTACTTTTTCACACAAATAAAGAATCAAAACAATTTCAAACGTCGGGCCACTTTTGACACCATGTTACACCGTTCCGCTTGCGGGGAACGAAACGGCGTCTCGACAATTGTCGGGTTAATATCGCGCACGTTTTCACCCATAACGGTTATTTGCCTTCTTTCCCATAATACGCTACGAGTAAATCCTGTACGACTTCGGTAAACGTGACATGGCGCTTCCGTTCTTTAGTCAATTTTTCTTGTATGGCCTTTAGCTCTTCAAAAACACCCATTGTAATTTTTATGCTAGTGCTTGGTATCGCCATCAACTCCGTTTCTTATCGTAGTAGATAAAAGACTTTTGGATTGCTACGAGTATGCTAGGATATACTACTAGTAGTAATATAAAGGTTCTATGGGCTACCATAAGCATACGTATAAACAATAAGCATCGTTGAAATACGTATAGGGGGGGTGAATTTGTTGATGGAGACACCCACACTAATAAACGATATAAACTACGTAAAAGACTTTTGCTTTAAAGCGCATTTAGACGCGGGATTGTGTGAGCCTATAAATGCGAATGCGAATGAAGAAGATTGCGAAGCTGTCGAGAGCGTAACTATCATCTTCACGGCCCATGATGGCACACTGCTTTTCGAATTGTATGAAATGGCCCTTACGAATGTTTCGCTGGAAAATGGTCGATTTAGGTTGGAAGCAGTTCACATGCTGGAATCCGAGTTCGCCCAATTTCAAAGAGAGGTGGAGTCAGGACGTGTCTTAAAGCATACTATACGAGGTCGGTTAGATTGAGCTCACACTATCCACACAACGATATAATCGACGCCGAGAAACTGGCACTGGAACTCGAGATTGATTCACTGAATAGACGCATTGAAGACCTCGAGGTGAAGTTGCGAGGTGCTTTGTTCATGATAGAAATGGATTATCGCGGAATGAAAGGGTTGCAGAGAGATATAGACGATATGTACATGAGAGTTTTTTAAAACTCTCTATACACTTCTTTTTTACTATTCCGCAGCCGCCGCAATATTTAACTAATTAGAGTACATGAAAGTGTGGCTCTTTGAAAAGGAGGTGTAGTAAGATGTTTTTAGTTTTCCCATTTGGACCCCTTCCAGCGTTAAATATGCAAAATATAGTAGCTTTAGGCTTAGGGACTCTTGGTGAAATATTTAGTGGTAATACGCTTTTGGCCTTAATATTCCATTGAAACTCCATGTGGGCGTATAGCATCTGGCTGTATAGCACCTTTGTGCATTGTGTGATAAAAATGGATTACCGGGAGATAACGGTGTTACGCAGAGATATAGACGATAACTGCTTATTAAGTCGCAGCCCTATTTGTGGAGCATGTAAACAAGTACTGCTATAAAGGCCCACCACGCGAGAGCTAAAATGAGGGCAATCAAGGCCCCCTTTAAGAGTTGGTAGTCACTCTTTCCGTCATTCATTTGCACTTAAGATTAAACGCTGGACTGTAACTAGAACCTTTTTACTACTTTTACGAAATTTGACCTTCCTTATGTCCCATAAGAGTGATTTTGGGACGCAGGTTTTTAAGTACATTTAATTGATATCATACTCTCATCGGGTGAAGGGGTTATCGTGGTCGGCCGCTTCGAGCTGATACGTCATTTCAAAACACAACCTTTTTCTTACACACACTCATACGCGCAAACGGTGAATAATCAAAAATGGCTGCACAAATACATATGAATGTAAAAAATATATTGCTAAGTTTGACAATTGCGGGCGTATTATTGCTTTGCGCTTTCAATAGTGTTGCTGCCACTGAGGCGTCGGGTG
>Ga0187781_10002951_pt1 | contig 12856 bp, 6 predicted proteins | sample 0715_SJ02_MP02_2_FD_132447 | JGI IMG/M metagenome (GOLD analysis project Ga0187781, IMG submission 132447) | Tropical peat soil microbial communities from peatlands in Department of Meta, Colombia - 0715_SJ02_MP02_20_MG | ecosystem: Environmental > Terrestrial > Soil > Wetlands > Peat | place...
AAAAGAGAATCTCGGCGGCGCAGGACGTTTCTCTCGATATGCTCATTGGAGCCGATCTCATCGAGCGAACCGCCAGGCGAGCTACGGGTGAGGATGCCAAGGTCTTGCAGGATTGTGCGCAGAATTTGCGAGAAAAACAGCGTGACGCGGCGGCGGCAATTGCTCTCGACTCCAACCTCCTTAAGCTGATTCGGCGCTATCCGGAGCGCGATCTCGCCACCCGCTACGATAAGAAAGTGCCCGTCATTGTCGAGCGCGAGAAGGCACGTTTCTCCACCTGGTACGAGCTGTTCCCGCGATCGTGCTCGCCCCAGCCCGGACGCCACGGAACCTTTCGCGATTGCGAAGAATGGCTTCCTTACGTCGCCTCGATGGGCTTCGACGTAATTTATCTTCCGCCGATCCATCCCATCGGGCGAACATTTCGAAAAGGCAAGAACAATGCCCTTCCTGCTCAGCCCGACGATGTTGGCAGTCCTTGGGCTATCGGGTCAGGCGAGGGCGGGCACAAGTCCATTCACCCGGATTTGGGCACGCTCGAGGATTTCAGGCGGTTCCTCTCCAAGGCGGCCGATCATGGATTGGAGGTGGCGCTCGATATTGCTCTCCAGTGCACGCCCGATCATCCCTACGTACAACAGCATCGGGAGTGGTTTAGCATGCGTCCGGACGGCACCATCCAGTATGCGGAGAATCCGCCCAAAAAGTATCAGGACATTTACCCGCTCAACTTCGAGAGTCCGCAATGGCGCGATCTGTGGCAAGAACTGAAAAGTATTTTCTGTTTCTGGATCGAACAGGGCGTGCGGATTTTCCGCGTCGACAATCCTCATACCAAGTCCTTTCGCTTTTGGGAATGGATGATTGCCGAAGTTCAAAAGAGCCACCCCGACGTACTCTTCCTTGCCGAGGCGTTCACAAGACCCAACGTCATGTATCGACTCGCGAAGCTTGGCTTTTCCCAGTCATACACGTATTTCACTTGGCGCAACACGAAACAGGAACTCACCGATTACTTCAGTGAGCTCACGCAGACGCGAGTGCGTGAGTTTTTCCGCCCCAACCTTTGGCCAAATACGCCGGACATTCTCCCCGAATTTCTGCAGGTCGGCGGGCGTGCGGCCTTCATGGTGCGGCTGATTTTGGCCGCCACCCTGGGCGCCAGCTATGGGATCTATGGTCCCGCTTTTGAGCTGTGTGAGAATCTGCCGCTCGAACCCGGCCGGGAAGAGTATCTGGATTCCGAGAAATATGAACTAAGATACCGCGATTTGAATTCCAAGGGCAGTCTCAAGAACCTCATTTCCAGGATGAACCACATCCGCAAGGACAACCCGGCACTACAAAGCAATCGCAACTTGCAGTTTCATGAAACCGATAATCCCTCACTGCTCTGTTACAGCAAGGCAACGGACGATCTCTCCAGCGTAATCGTCGTGGTAGTGAATCTTGACTGCTTTCACACGCAAACCGGCTGGGTGCACATCGACCTAAGCAGCATCGGCCTGGACACGCGTCATTCGTTCCAGGTTCATGACCTGCTCGGCGAAGGCCAGTTTCTCTGGCAGGGATCGCGGAATTACGTGGAGCTTGTGCCAGAAAGTTTGCCGGCACACGTTTTGCGCGTGAGACGGTGGGTTCGGACCGAACGCGATTTTGACTATTATCTCTGAGCCACTCTGTCGAACGGGGCTATCAGGTTAACAAGTCCCAACACGGGAACGCATAAGCCTATGACGCAATCAGTGCTAAGCGAATACGACCGCTATTTACTTGCGGAAGGCACTTTCCGTCGCGCCTACGAAAAACTTGGCGCACACCTTACGGATCGAGACGGGCTGCGGGGCGCTCAATTTGCCGTGTGGGCCCCTAATGCCAAGCGCGTCTCTGTGGTCGGCGATTTCAATGACTGGGACACCTCGGCCAACCGGATGGAGCCGAGCCCCTCAGGAGTCTGGGAGACATTCATACCCGCTATTCGGCAAGGAGACATTTACAAATATCACCTGGAGTCGAATTCTCGAGGTTATCAGGTCGACAAAGCCGATCCGTACGGTTTCGCGGCAGAGATTCGACCTCATACCGCCTCTCGCGTGTGGGACCTGGAGACCTACTCCTGGCAGGACCGTGCGTGGATGGCGGGCCGGGGCAAGAACAACTCACTCGACGCACCCATCTCCATCTACGAGGTACACCTCGGGTCCTGGAGGCGGGTGCCCGAGGAAGACAATCGATGGCTCAGCTATCGCGAAATCGCTCCTCTCTTGGCCGACTATGTCCATCACATGGGCTTTACCCACGTGGAACTGCTTCCCGTAATGGAGCATCCCTTCGATGGTTCCTGGGGATACGAAACCACGGGCTACTTCTCTCCCACCAGCCGCTTCGGGGCCCCCACCGACTTCATGTATTTCGTGGACTACCTTCATCAGCAGGGCATCGGTGTGATTCTCGACTGGGTTCCCGCACATTTCCCAAAAGATGAAATGGGTCTCGGTTATTTCGATGGCTCTCATCTTTACGAGCACGCGGATCCGCGGCAAGGAGAACACCCGGATTGGAATACTTTCGTCTTCAACTATGGCCGTAACGAGGTGCGGAGCTTCCTGATCAGCAATGCGCTGTTCTGGTTCGACAAATATCACATTGACGGATTGCGCGTTGATGCCGTGGCGGCCATGCTGTATCTCGATTATGGGCGTCGCGAAGGCGAATGGATCCCGAATCGCTATGGCGGCAAAGAAAACATTGAAGCAATCGAGTTCTTAAGGACCCTCAACCAGGAGGTCTACGGTGCGTTTCCGGATGTCATGATGATCGCCGAAGAATCCACGGCTTGGCCGCAGGTTTCCAGGCCGGTTTATGTTGGAGGTCTGGGATTTGGTCTGAAGTGGAACATGGGCTGGATGCACGATATGCTCGGCTATATGTCGCAAGACCCTGTCTTTCGGTGCTATCGCCACAATCAGATTACCTTTAGCCTGCTCTATGCCTTCAGCGAGAATTTCGTGCTGCCGTTCTCTCACGACGAAGTTGTTTATGGGAAGGGCTCGATGTTGGGCAAGATGCCTGGTGACGAATGGCAGAAATTTGCAAATTTGAGGCTACTCTATGGCTTCATGTTCGGGCATCCCGGGAAGAAACTGTTGTTCATGGGCTGTGAGTTCGGCCAATGGTCGGAGTGGAATCATGATCGAAGCCTCGAGTGGCATTTGCTGGGCGTGCCTCTTCACTCTGCATTGCAACGTTGGGTGCGCGATTTGAATACCTTATATCGTGGCCAGCGTTCGCTGCACGAGCTGGATTTCGACAGCGGCGGTTTCGCGTGGGTCGACTGCAGCGATTCTCAAAGGAGCGTCATCAGCTTTCTTCGGCGCGGCCGAAATCCGGCTGAGCCACTGCTCTTCGTTTGCAACTTCACGCCCGTGGTCCGGCAGAACTACCGTATTGGCGTGCCTCAAGAAGGATTCTGGAAGGAGCTGCTGAATAGTGACGCGCCTTTGTACGGTGGCAGCGGTCAGGGAAACTTTGGCGGCTGCCAGACAGTTCCGCTCCCCCTTCACGGACACCCCTGCTCATTGAACATGACGCTCCCTCCTCTGGGCGTTGTTGTCTTCCAAGCTGAATTTCCTCTCCGGGGATGAGGTGTGGGAAACGTGGCCAAACGGCTGGGAAGCGCGGCGGACCCCCTCTGGTACAGAGAGGCTGTTATCTACGAGCTTCACGTTCGCGCATTCAAAGACAGCAACGCGGACGGAATCGGCGATTTCCCCGGCCTGATTCAAAAAATGGACTACCTTCAAGAACTAGGAGTCACGTGTCTGTGGCTTCTGCCTTTCTTTCCGTCTCCCCTGAAGGATGACGGCTACGACATCTCTGACTATCTGAACGTCCATCCGATGTACGGAACGATCGAGAATTTCCGCGAATTCCTAGCCGCTGCTCACGATCGTGACCTGCAAGTGATGATTGAGCTGGTGGTGAACCACACCTCCGATCAACATCCATGGTTTCAAGCGGCCCGCCGAGCTCCGAGAGGTTCGCCAGAACGTGACTTCTACGTGTGGAGTGACACCGAAGAGCGATACAGGGAGGCACGAATTATTTTCTCCGATACGGAGAGATCCAATTGGACTTGGGACCCGTTGGCTAAGCAGTACTACTGGCATCGTTTTTTCTCGCACCAGCCCGACTTGAACTTCGAGAATCCGGCGGTCGTCCAGGAAGTTCTAAAGGTCATGCGTTATTGGCTGGATATGGGAGTCGACGCGCTACGGATCGACGCCATTCCGTACCTGGTCGAGCGCGATGGAAGCAACTGTGAAAATCTTCCGGAGACTCACGCGGTGATGAAAACGCTCCGGAGGGAGATTGACGCCGGTTATACCAACCGTATGCTTCTGGCCGAAGCGAACCAATGGCCGACCGACGTCCGCCCGTACTTTGGCGACGGCGACGAATGTCACATGGCCTTCCATTTTCCGCTGATGCCGCGAATTTATATGGCCTTGCGTCAAGAAGACCGCCTGCCCATCACCGACATCATCGCTCAAACACCTGATATTCCCGAAACCTGCCAGTGGGGCCTGTTTTTGAGGAATCATGATGAGCTCACTCTGGAGATGGTCACCAATGACGAACGCGATTATATGTACCTCGCCTACAGCTCCGATCCGAGGATGCGTCTCAACCTCGGTATCCGCCGGCGCCTGGCTCCTCTGGTTGACAACAATCGTAGGCGCATTGAGTTGCTCAACAGTTTGCTCCTTTCCTTCCCGGGAACGCCCATTCTTTACTATGGCGACGAACTCGGCATGGGCGACAACATTTATCTCGGTGACCGCAATGGCGTCCGCACACCGATGCAGTGGAATGGCGACCGCAATGCCGGGTTCTCCACCGCTACGCCGGCCCGCTTGTACAGCCCTGTAATTATGGATCCGGTCTGGGGGTATGAAGCGGTCAATGTGGAGGCGCAGCAGGGCGATCCATCCTCACTCTTGAACTGGATGCGCAACATGATCGCTCTTCGAAAACTATTTCCGGTTTTTGGTCGCGGCAGCATGAAGTTCTTCGATCCCAGTAACCGGAAAGTGCTCGCCTACATGAGGCAGTATCAGGACCAACGGGTTTTATGCGTCGCAAATCTTTCTCGTTTTGCGCAACCGGTCGATCTCGATTTATCGGAAGCAGAGGGTGCGATTCCCGTCGAGATGCTCGGGTATGTTGAATTCCCCGCTGTCGAGCGCCAGCCCTACCGGCTTACATTGGCTCCCTACAGTTTCCTTTGGTTTGAACTGCAGCAAAGAGGCGAGCCAGGGGAGGTGACTATGGACAACATCGTGGAACAGGAGGCTTTGAATGCGACTGCGGGCTGGGAGGGCATATTCAACGGAGTAACCCGCCAGCGCCTGGAGACAGTCAATCTGCCCAACTATCTACCGAAGCAACGCTGGTTCGGTGGAAAATCCCGCCAGATCAAATCCACACGAGTTCTCGACTGGATCATACTGCGGTCATCGCACGGCGTGATCGTGTTGCTGGAAGTAGAATTCGAGAGCGGCGGATCCGAGGTCTACCTTCTGGTTTTGGCAATGGCGTTTTCAGAAGCCGCCGCGCAACTGCAACGGAGTTCTCCCAATGCCATCATCGCACCGGTTTTCTCCGACAAGGGATCCGGGTTGTTACATGACGGCGTGTTCGATGACAATGCCTGCCTCGAACTACTCACTCTCATCGATAATAAAGTTGAGCTGGAAGGTCGTCAGGGACGACTTCGCGGCGCCCCCGGCGAGTCTTTCGGGGACATCCTGGGCACAGGTGCTACACCTTTGTCCGTGCGACGGGGCTCGGCGGAACAATCGAACACCTCGATTCTTTACGGTGATCGCCTCATTTTGAAAGTGCTGCGGCGTCAGGAGCCCGGTTTGAACCCGGATGCAGAGATCGGACGATATCTGACCGACCGGGCGCACTTCGAACGCGTGCCTCGCTTTGCCGGCGCGATTGAATACGAGCCGGGCAACCACGCTGAACCCTCGACCGTGGCGATGCTCCAGGGACTCGTGGCGAACGAAGGCGACGGCTGGAAGTGGACGATTGAGGAACTCGACCGCTATTTTGAAGCTTGCGCTCCGCTGCCGTTCCCCGAGGAGTTGCGCACGGAACTCGAGGGTCCAGCCGAGCCCACGGAGAAGCCGACCGTTCAACCCGCCCGGGACCAAGTCGGCATCTATCTCGACTCGGCGATCACCCTGGGACGCCAGACCGCAGAATTGCACCAAGCGTTGGCTTCCGCTCAAGACGATCCAGCCTTCGCGCCGGAAGCGCTGACGGCGGGAGACCTTGAAACGTTGCTGGCCGATCTTCAGCAGCACGCCTCCAGAGTTTTCGACGTGCTGAAGGACCGCATACCCTACCTGCCCGATGATGTGCTTGAGATCGCCGCTGCAGTGCTGAGTCGGCGTACCCGCATTTTGGAGCATTTCGAGGCACGCAGCGCGAAGGCTCTTCGAACCTGCCGGATTCGGGTACATGGCGACTATCATCTCGGACAGGTCCTGAAGGTCAAAACAGATTTTGTGATTCTGGATTTTGAAGGCGAGCCCGCCCGTCCTTTAGCTGCCCGCCGTGCCAAGCAGTGCCCATTAAAGGATGTGGCCGGCATGGTACGTTCCTTTAGCTACGCGGCTTACTCAAGCCTCATCAACTACACGGCTCGCCGTGCGGGGGAATTGGCCAGTCTTGAACCCTGGGCGAAACTTTGGGAGCGGTGCGTGTCAGCCGAATTCCTGCGCGCGTACCGCCAAACCGCCAGCGGCTCCCCGTTTTTGCCCGAAAACGCCGCGGATTTTCGCAAGTTGCTCGACATTTTTCTTGTCGACAAAGCGCTTTACGAAGTGCTTTACGAATTGAACGCCCGCCCCGCTTGGGTTCGCATCCCGCTGATGGGCATCATGTCGCTGCAGCTATGAGTTCACCAGACCGTTTTCCAAAGGACGCGAGCACGACCTTTTGAAGCAAACACCGAGGACCTAAACGTGGAAGCTGACTCGATCGCGCAACCAATGGAGCCGACGGCAGACCAGATCGACAGCGCCGATTTGCTCGTTGCGGTTCTCGGCGAGTTCGATTCGAAGGGTATCGCAACGATGTGTGACGCTTTCCGTACCCTCGCCGCTAAGTTACGGGTCGCGGTCTCGCACGAGGCTCGGGAGGAGAGTGCGGCACCGGTCAATGCGGAACCCACTCAAGAGTCCGCCTCCGTGTTCTTTGTGCCATCCCTTTTGGCAAAGCCCAGCAGCCTCGCTACGGGCGTACAAAGCATGTCCGACACCTATCAATCCGTCTTCGCGGCCGCAGATAAATTACAAGCCCGGGGCTGCTGCATCATTGCAAGCAAGCTTGAGGCGGTGACACCGCCGTGGGCTTTGCGGATGGCGCAGCCTTTGTTCGAAGGCCAAGCAGATTTGGTCCTGCCGCACTACGCCCGGCGTAAGTTCGATGGCTTGCTAAACGCGAGCATCATAGCGCCTATGACGCGCGCTCTGTATGGAAAGCGAGTCAACAATCCCATGGGTCCGGACTTCGGGGTATCCCGGCGGCTGTTTCAAAGAATGCTGACCGCAAGAAACGGGGGCCCCGTCGGCGGCAACCGCCTGCACGCCTTGGCCTCGCTTACGCCTACGGCCCTTTGCCAGAACCTTCAGATCACCGAGGTGCACTTGGGTACGCGCAGTTATTCCCCTACGGACTGGACCAATATGAGTTCTGTGTTGGCTGATGTTTTGCCGCCGGTATTTCTGGACATGGAACGAAACGCCGCCTGTTGGCAACGGACGCGCTTTTCCGCGCCTCTCCCAGCAATCGGCGAGCCTGTTTTTTCCGGTCCGGATTCCGCAACCGTGGACATACGTCCGATGGTAGAATCCTTTCAATTAGGAAATCGGGAACTTCAGGAAATCTGGAGCCTCGTGCTGCCGCCTTCCACGTTGTTCGAGCTGAGAAAGCTCTCGCGCCTGCCGCTGGAACAGTTTCGGATGCCTGACGAGTTGTGGGTGAAAATTGTCTACGATTTTGCGTTAGCGCATCGCCTTCGCACGATTAGCCGCGACCACCTGCTTAAGTCCATGACCCCCTTGTATCTGGGCTGGGTCGCTTCCTATGCCAATGATCTGCTTCCCTCCGGCGCAACGTCGCCGGAGCGGCGGCTGGAACGTCTTTCTCTCGCTTACGAAGCCGGGAAATCGCATCTGGTCTCCCGCTGGCGCTGGCCAGACCGGTTCAACCCTTAACCGTCGTAAGCAGCATCGGAGGTTCTTATGTGGGAACAAGTTAAGCACGCTTTGGTGGATTCAACGACTCGGTTTCTGACTAGGTTTGCAAGCTTCCTGCCCGGGTTCGCCGCACTGGTTGTCGCCTTGCTCGTGTCTTTCGTGTTGGCGTGGGTTCTGGCCTCGATTGTAAGGCGCGTGCTCGTCGGCGTTGATTTCGATGAGCGCCTGGAGCGATGGGGATATGCGTCACTGGCCGAGTGGTCGCCGATGAATAGTCCGACGCGTCTGGTATCGCGGTCCATCGCCGTGTTGGTCATCTTGAGCGGATTTCTCATCGGGATTGCCGCTTTCGATTTCCAGTGGACTTACATGTTCGCGCAGAGCGCGGTTGCCTACATTCCCAAAGTCTTGACCTCTCTACTGGTCTTGCTGGTCGGTAATGTTCTCGCCGCGTTCCTCGCCCGGAGCGTACTGATCGGCGCGGTTAACTTGAATGTCCAATATGCTCGCTTCTTAAGCGTCGGCGTGAAATGGATCGTGATCGTGCTCGCCTTCGCCATGGCTCTGGAACATCTGAGGATTGCCCCCGGCATCGTCGAACTGGCTTTCGGGATCCTGTTTGGCGGCATTGTCCTGGCGCTATCGCTGGCGGTTGGCCTAAATTCCAAAGACCTGATCGCAAAATCGGTTGAACGTGACGTCACGAAGGCTACTCGTGAGCCTGTGGAGGATCCGCTCCGCCATCTGTAAACTGTCATTGCGGTGGAACCGAAAACTATGCGAGTCGCATTGTTCACGAGAGAGTTTCCTCCCAACGTGTATGGAGGAGCAGGGGTCCATGTGGATTACTTGAGCCGCGAGATGGCCAAGGAAATCACCGTGGAAGTCCATTGCTGGGGCCGGCAGCATTTTGATAACGCGAATCTCCACGTGCGCGGCGCTGAACCTTGGGAAGAGATTACCAACGGCACCGAAGGCAAGTTCAAAAGCGCTCTCGAAGCTTTCAGCCTGAATTTGACGCAAGTGAAGTCCCTCACTAGTATCAACATCATTCATACCCATACCTGGTATTCGTCGATGGCCGGCTTCCTTGCCAAAAAGCTGTATGGTATTCCACTCGTTCTTACCACGCACTCCCTTGAACCGCTTCGCGCGTGGAAGGCTGAGCAGCTTGGCAGTGGCTATGCGCTGAGTTCCTGGATGGAACGCACAGCCATCCTCGATGCCGACGCCGTTATCGCTGTGTCAGAAAGTACCAAGTCGGACATTCTTCGCGCCTATCCAGACCTGGAGGACGATCGCATCCATGTCATCTATAACGGCATCGATCTTGGCGAATATCAAAAGACTTCGGACACCAAGGCCTTGACCGACTACGGGGTCGATCCGGTCGTCCCCTATGTTCTGTTCGTGGGGCGCATCACTCGTCAGAAGGGCGTGATTCATCTCGTGGACGCAATCCGCTACTTACCGCGAGAGATCCAGGTAGTACTTTGCGCTGGAGCGCCGGACACTCCGGAGATCGCGGTAGAGTTGCGGCAGAGGATCGAAGGTTTGCGCAGCGATCATCCGTTTATTGTGTGGATCGAAAAAATGCTCACGAAGCAGGAGACTATCCAACTCTATAGCCACGCGCGAGTGTTCTGTTGCCCCTCGGTCTACGAACCGTTTGGAATCATCAACCTGGAGGCGATGTCGTGCCGCACTCCCGTCGTCGCGAGCGCTACTGGAGGTATTCGAGAGGTCGTCGTCGACGGAGAAACAGGATACCTGGTTCCCTTCGGCCAAGATCCTGTCACAGGTTTTCCCATTGATCCGGAAAAGTTTGCGCGGGATCTTGCTTCCGCGCTTCGTCAGTTGCTGGAGAACCCGGAGAAATGCAAACGCTTCGGAGAAGCCGGACGACGGCGCGTGGAAGAGAAGTTCAGTTGGAGCGCCATCGCCAAGCAGACCATCCGTCTCTACGAACGGATGATCGAGCAACGCTCGGCGCCTGTACGAACTTGATAAAGAACATTGTGCGAGCGCCCAAGGTTCGATTGCTGGAGTCCATCTCCGTTGACCGCAAATTTGCGCAGGTGCTTGAGTACGTGCCTAAGGAGCCCAATGGATACCTTGACAACGACCCGCTGGCGACACCGCCCGTTCTTTTGCCCTATGAATATCGCGACAAGCAGGAGCGCGTTTTGGGCGGTACCTCTACCCGGCAGCGATCTGCTTCCAGCAAGCCCACTTACCGGCAACTGAACTGCGATAGGTAAACGGTAGGCCGATCGCGGGTAACAGGGCCTAGACCAAGGACACCCACTGACTTGTGAGCCCGGCTTCACGTCCGATTGTCATAATGCGTGGCGCTCAGGGGAGGGTGCACTTAGGGCGTGAGATTCATGCGGCGCAGGAGATCTCGGAAACGCGGATCGGAGCGCAGCGGATCGAGCCAGGGACAGGTGTTGATTGAGACCATCGAAAGTGAAGGTCGATGATCCTGGTAGGCAGTCTCGAGCTGCTGGATGGCTTGGTTTTTATCGCCGAGGCTCAAAAGGAGTTGTGCCATATCGATCGGGTCGACCTCACTTTGAGTCTTCAACTCACCCAGGATCTTAAGAGCTTCTGCCTTCCTTCCTAAGGCAGCCTCGGCTACTCCCACGGTCGCAAGATCGCCCCCCTTTCGAGACTCAATCGCCGCTTTGTCCGGCGTGCCGAGCTGCATATAAGTCTCTCCGAGATAACTGTGGGCTGGGGCGAAGCTCGGTTCCAGTTCGAGTGTGCTGTGGAGTTCGCGGAGAGCGTCGTCGTAGTGGCGCGCATAAAAATACGTCGACCCCACGGTCATGTTGACCAGGGGCGACAACGGATCCAACTCCCGGCCCCGCTTTGCCTCTCGAATGGCATCTTCGAACCGGCCCATGGCTCTCAAGTAGAGCGCATACCAAAAGTGCGCGTGGGCATCGTTGGGGGCCAGCCGAAGAGACCGTTCGAAGTCCCGCTCCGCGCCGGGCCAATCCCAATCGTAGACAAACCTGGTGAAAGCCAACGCGGCATGGGCTTCACCCGAGTCGGGCGCGATTTGAAGCGACTGGGTGGCCGCCGCCTTGGCTCTGGCGTAAGCTTCGCGAGGCGGCAGAAATTTCCAGTTGGCGGAAAGCATGTAGGCATCCGCCAGCCCAACATAGGCCTGCGCGGCCTCCCGATCCTTCGAGATGGCCCGTTGGAAATACTCGACGCTTTTGGCCATAGCCTCGGGCGTGACCTTGTTCCAGTAGTAGCGTCCCTTAAGGTAGTCCTGGTAAGCTTCGGGATCGATCGGCCGGGTGTTGCCCAACTGCGCCTTCTCCTGGGGCGTGACCTGGATGCGGATCTCTTCCGCGACTTTGCGGGCCACGTCGTCTTGTAAGGCCAGCACGTCACGCAGGTCGCGTTCGTAGCTGTCGGCCCAGAGGTGCCTGTCGTCCGCTGCATCAATCAATTGCACTGTGATGCGCACCCGGTTGGCCGACCGCAGCACGGATCCCTCCACGACCGCTTGCACGTTCAACTCGCGAGCGATTTGGGACAGGGGCTTCTGCGTTCCCTTGTACCGCATCGCCGAGGTGCGCGAGATCACCCGCAGCGCCCCAAGCTTGCCCAAAGTCGTGATCAGTTCATCGGTCATGCCGTCGGCAAAGTAGTCTTGCTCCGCATCGCCGGAAAGGTTCGCCAAGGGCAGCACGGCCAGCGATTCGATGCGCGGCACGGCGGCACGGCCGCGCAGCCGGTCACGCAGGCCGGCGACGTTCACCCCGACCAGCGTGGCCAGCGCAGCCAGCAGGAGGGCAGTAACTCCAAGAGCCACCCAGCGTTTGCTGTAGCGCCGCTCGATGCGCGCAGTCTTTCTTCGCCGGTCTCCGATTGCCTCAGGGCGGTCGCCGGTCGGCGCTACAACACCCCCCGATTCCGTGTCGCGCTTTAGACGTTTCAAGTCCGCCCGCAGATCGCCGGCGCTGTGGTAACGCAGCTCGCGGTCCTTCTCCAGCGCCTTGTCGATGATACGTTCTAATTCTGCCGGCAGATCAGGTTGCAGCTGTGATGGGCGCACAGGCTCGTCGCGCAGGATGGCGGTGAAGATCGAGGCACTGGTCGCCCCAACGAAAGTTTGTTTCCCGGTGGCCATTTCGTAAAGCACCGCGCCGAAGCTGAACAGGTCGGTGCGCGCGTCGAGTTCTTCTCCCCGCGCCTGCTCCGGCGACATATAGGCTACGGTGCCCATCACTGCGCCCGAACGGGTCAAGCTCTCGGCCACGCCCGGGGGGTTGGCCAGCTCAAGGGTCCCGAGTGTTTCCGCCTCCTGCCCGGCCTTTGGCGCCTGCTTCGCCAAGCCAAAGTCCAGGACCTTCGCGTGGCCACGCAGGGTCACGAAAATGTTGGCTGGCTTGATGTCCCGATGGATTATCCCCTTCGCGTGGGCCGCATCCAGCGCATCGGCAACCTGGATGGCGAGGTCCAGCACCGCGTCCGTCTTCAGCCTTTTCCCTGCAAGACGGTCCTTCAGGGTCTGCCCCTCCATAAACTCCATGGCGATGAAGGGATGCCCCTCGTGCTTG
>Ga0187781_10002952_pt1 | contig 12856 bp, 10 predicted proteins | sample 0715_SJ02_MP02_2_FD_132447 | JGI IMG/M metagenome (GOLD analysis project Ga0187781, IMG submission 132447) | Tropical peat soil microbial communities from peatlands in Department of Meta, Colombia - 0715_SJ02_MP02_20_MG | ecosystem: Environmental > Terrestrial > Soil > Wetlands > Peat | place...
AAAGTTCGCCATGAAGCCTCTTACAGCTCCGCCCGGCTAGTGTACTAGTGTACAAGTTCCTTGGTTCCCTGGGATGCCGTGCGATTCTAGCCAGGGCATGGACCCTTTCTTGGCGGAATATCTCGGACGAGGGCTTTCTGAGATCTACGAAATCGATTCCATGTTTGAGGAATCAGAAGCCGGCTACGGCACCAGCGACATGACTCAAACTGTCGTGGCGCGTAAGGGTGACCAGTTTGTCAAATTGCTGGCCCATCACCACGCATGGTTCGGCTTCAATCAGGCGGCGTTTCCAGGTTGAAGGGCGGCGCCGTGACCAGAGAATATGGCCTCACTCAGGAACCAGATGTTCAGGGCACCAAGATGACCACGGGACGCCGCGCCACGTTCCTGATCGACAAATCCGGCAAAGTGATCGAGGAGCAGGTGGATAACGAGGCCGTCGATCCGACCAAAGTGGTGGACGCTTGCGAACGGCAAAAGATGAAGGGATAAGCCCAACCCTGCTGGCAGGACGCGGGCTGCATTTTTTGTGTCCGTTTGCTATTATGACTGCGCGGGGTGGAGCAGTCTGGTATCGATTCTCGTCAAAAAACGAAGGAGGTCGTTCCGAATGCGACCCATCGAAAGAGTGAATGTTTCCAAACCAATAACAAACGAGAGCACAGATATGTCGCGCCGGAAAGTTCTTATCAGCGGCGCAATCATGTTAGCGGGAATGAGTCTGCCCCGGGCCGCCTCGGCTCTGTGGATCCAAAGCAAGCCCCAATCACATTCCGCAGTCGCAAAGGGAGAAATCATGTCTCACCATCTCGACTCACCAATCGCTCGGCAAGACGTTCGCCTTGACATCACCGATCTCTACGTATTCCGTGGCCAGGTCGGCACCGTATTCGTGATCAATGTCTGCCACTCTCTCGGAAACCCCAAAGTTCCCGGCTACCATCCGGAAGGCATGTACGAATTCAAGGTCGATTACAACGGCGATGCTGTTGAAGAGGTTACCTACCGCTTCACGTTCGATGAGCGCGACGAGCACAGGAAGCAGCGCTATACCGTACGGCGCATTCGTGGCGCGGAAGCTGTCGATCCGCACGCACCGGGTACGGTCCTCGCGCAGGGAACAACGGATGAAACCGTTACTACGCCATCCGGGGTGCGCGTTTGGACCGGCAAAGCTGGTGACCCGTTTTGGATCGAGCCAACAGTACTGCACGCGGTGGGTCATGCGTTCCAGGACGGCACGGTTGTGAACCTCGCCGGCTGGGATCCGAGTCAAGCGAAAAACTTCTTTGCCGGTCAGACGGTGTATGCGATTGTGTTGGAATTGCCTGATGGCGAGTTGCTCGCCGGTGCAGGCGACAATCGTCGGATCGGTGTGTGGGCCGTGGCCACGCTCGCCACGGATGCCGGGGGATGGCGCTCGATCAACCGCGTAGGTCTTCCGATGATCCCACCGCTGTTTGCGCAGTACAACGAAGATCTCGGCAATCGTCTCAATGCCGGGCGTCCGGCCGACGACTTCGCAACCTGGGGAGCGGCTATCACCAAGAAGATCGCAGCTGTCGTTGCCGCATATGGAACGGCTGAAGACCCCCACGAATATGGAGAGAAGATCGCGCACCGGTTGTTCCCCAACATGCTTCCTTACGAGGTCGGCACACAGGCATCGCTTGGCTTCAACGGGTGGAACGGTCGTTCCCTCACGGACAACGCTCCCGATGTCATGTTTTCCACCGCTGCAAACACTCCCATCCGCCTTGGGATCGGCAAGGAATCGGTCACGTCGAAGCCGCGAAAGACCTTCCCCTACGTTCCACTCGCGGTGTGAGAATCGATCGACAGGGCTGCCAGTCGATCAACCATTTTTGGCTGACCAACCCCACTGCCGGAGCTGAAATGCGCGGTTTGCCGAACGCAGGAAGGCAAGCATCCGATCACAGTCGGGTTCATGTTCTTTAGGACACTTGCCGTACTCATGCCAACGGCGCTCTCTCAGAGCGCCCCCGCGTCTCTGCAAGCTTCGATTCAATGAACCGCTGCCGCTGCCTATTCACAACACTATGTCGCTCGGCTTTGTCCAAAGCAATCTGAGTCCTCAGTTTCTACCGGTGGGTTCGCCCGTCTGGAAGACAGAGCGCGGCGTCGAATTCAACACGCTTCTGGACCCATTACCGATGCTGCTTTTGCAGCCGGTAGTTCAGTACTACGCAAATGTTGGCGGCAGGGCGCAGCGCGCGGTGGTCTTCGGATTCAGAACCAAGGTGGAAGTTCTAACTGTCTTTTGTGAGTGGCGGTTAGGAGGAGGTCTTTCATGAACATCGGCGGACTACTGGGAGCACTCATCCCGGTCTTCTTTGTGCTCGCGCTCGGCTATGCCGCTGGCAAGCGCAATGCTTTTGACGCAGACCAGTCTGCCGGATTGAGTAAGCTCGCGCTGAATTTCGCTCTGCCTGCTTCATTATTCGTCAGCATGACGGAGATTCGCAGAGATTTACTTCTTCAGCAGGGGCCCCTCGTCCTGGCCCTAATTATCGCCCATGTTGGATTGTTCCTCGCCGCGTGGCTTCTGTTGCGCCTCATGAAATCGCTGCGCGGCACCGCATCGCTTATTTATGCACTGGCTCTTGCCACATCAGCTACTCCCGTTTTTGGCTTTGCCGTCCTCGAACCGCTATTGGGTCCTACTACCGGTGGAACCGTCGGACTGGTAGCGCTCACGATCAATCTGACCGTGCCTCTTGCCGTGGTGCTGCTAGAAATGGACGCTGCGGGAAAGCGGGTAGAACCCGCTGCGGGCGCCTCAAAGCCAAACCCTGTTCTTACAGGACTGAGTGCAGGACTAAGGTCTCCGCTGCTATGGGGACCGATCCTTGGAATTACCATTACCCTTACGGGTCATCATCTGCCGGCACAGGTAGCAGGCTGCTTCGACCTCATTGGCTCCGCGACCTCTGGCGTTGCGGTCTTTGCCGTAGGTCTTGTCCTGGCGGCCCACCCTGTTCGATTGTCATCTGGCGTTTTCGTGGGCTCTATCGCTAGAGTGTCGGTGCAATCTGCGTTATTCTTTGCGCTCCTTCATCTACTGCATGTCGTCAGTCCGTTCGCTCGCGAGGCCCTGGTTTGTTGTAGTTTTCCTCTTGCCACCGTCGTTGTTCTCTTTGCGGCACATTACAAAGCGGCAGAGGCTGAGTCTGCTTCCATGCTTCTCATTTCCACGCTTTTGCTGGCCGTTACAGTGCCAGCGATGATTTGGTTGAGCAAATAACGCTCAAGCGGTCGGATCTCGATACCCCTGCTTTGTCCGTAGTGTCGGACCGCCCTTGACACTCCTGTCGAAATGCAGGCTCCGCGTGCGGGTGTACTGGAGTTCCTGGCAAAGCCCTTCAATCACGACGTGCTGCTGGGCATGTTACGGTGCAACTCTCGAAATGTAGGCTCTGCTCGGAACCATTTACTACCACAAATGTGGTATCCGATGCTCCTCTTTCAGTGGTACCCAAAAAACACTGCATCTAGTGATGTGCTCACAGCAGCCATCGTGTAAGAGTTCAGCCACGAATAACCGGAGGTTGTTTTGGCAACTCGGTAAGCGTTAAGTCTACAAACTTGATTAAAGGAGGTCTCCCAATGACTCTTCCAGCTCTAAAGGAAAACAAGTGGAAATCGAACGGGGCCGAGCCGATCCGTGGTGACATGGGTGCTTCCATCCTGGGACCGCGGAACGTGCCTCTGGAATCGGAGAACCCGGATTTGTTGGCATCGCCCTATACTGACGCGGGCACGATCCCGAACCTCAAGTTCTCCTTCGCGACAGCCCGCAACCGACTACTGACAGGAGGTTGGGCACGTGAGGTGACGGTACGTGAACTGCCCGTTGCAACGACTCTGGCCGGCGTTAACATGCGCTTGAAACCGGGGGCCATGCGTGAGCTGCACTGGCACAAGGAGGCCGAATGGGCCTATATGCTCGCCGGGAGCGCCAGGATCACCGCCATTGATGCGCAAGGCCGCAACTTCATCGATGACATCGGCGTAGGTGACCTCTGGAACTTCCCGGCGGGCATTCCCCACTCGATTCAGGGGCTGGACGACGGCTGCGAGTTTCTGCTCGTCTTCGACAGCGGCAACTTCTCAGAAAACGAGACCTTCCTTATCACAGACTGGTTCGCACACACGCCGCGCGAAGTCCTGGCCAAGAATTTCGGTGTCCCCGAGGCCGCCTTTGAAAACTTGCCCAAGGACGTCGACCACACGCGATACATTTTCTCTGGGAAGGTTCCTGGGCCGCTGAAGCCAGTCGCATCGCCGGCTGGCCCAGTTCCGGTGAAGTATAGTTACCGCTTGCTTGCTCAGACGCCGATTAAGGTCGCAGGCGGGCAAGTGCGAATCGTCGATTCATCCAACTTCCCAGCTGCAACCACGATTGCCGCCGCCCTAGTGGAAATCAACCCTGGAGCGATGCGCGAGATGCACTGGCATCCCAATATCGACGAATGGCAGTACTACATCAGCGGACGTGCGCGCATGACGGTATTCGCCTCCGGCGGAAAAGCCCGCACTTTCAACTACCAGGCAGGCGATGTGGGATACGTGCCATTCGCGATGGGTCACTACATCGAGAACATCGGCGACGAGCCACTGCGCTTCTTGGAGATGTTCCGCAGCTCCTACTTTGCCGATATTTCGCTAAACCAGTGGATGGCACTGACGCCTCCTGAACTGGTGCAGGCGCACCTCAACTTGGACGAGCAAACCATGAAAGCTCTGCGCAGAGACAAGCCAATTATTGCTTCGCCGTCGCCTCGATAGGACATTGAATTCAATCTGGCGCGCGATCTGCCGACGAGTCAGGTCGCGTGCCATGCATTGAAGAACAAAACAGATAGCGCGGAAGTACATGTGCCGGCGCAGCACTATGCGAAGCAGAGCAACTGACTTCGGTGTCAAGGTTCTTCGGGCATTTGGAGTTGGGCTCGTAATTTCAAGGAACTCAAGGAAAAGGTATGAAAGCACAAAAAGCAGTGTTCGTTTTTAGTCGCAGCGATGTTTCTGTTTGCGGGAGCATCAACGGCGCAGCAAGTGAAGACTGACTACGATCAGAGTGCGGATTTTGGACAGTACAAAACGTACTCGTGGGAGCATGTAAAGACGCAAGATCCGCTGTTCGCAGCTCGAATCCAAGGATGCGGTGAACTCGGCCTTACAACCGAAAGGCTGGGCTCAGGTGGAGTCGGGTGGCGATGTCTCTATCGTCGCCATTCAGATGACACACAACCAGCAGACGCTGGATACCTTCTACGACGGCTTCGGTGGAGGTTGGGGCTGGCGGCGATTTGGAGCTGGAGGGTTTGGGGAAGCAACCACAACAACAGGAACCTACAAAGTAGGGACGGTGGTCGTCGATTTCTTTGATAACAAGACGAAACAAGTGGAGAGGCAGTTGCAGCGACACTTTGTCGAATAACTCCAACAAGAACATTGAGAACTTGAACAAGGGTGTGGAGAAAATGTTCAAGACATTTCCTCCAGGCACCGCCAAGCAGTAGGACACCCGAGCTGACTAACTTGGCCCGCCTCTCGGCTTCCTTGAGGCTACAAAGATGTGGATCGTAAGACTGGCACTACGACGGCCGTACTTTGTTGCGATTCTGGCGCTCCTGATCGCCATCTTCGGGGGTGTTTCCATTGCGACAACCCCGACCGACATCCTTCCTGATATTGGTATCCCGATCATCAGCGTCATCTGGACCTATAGCGGCCTCGACGCCGACGATATGTCGAAGCGCATTGTTGGTGTCTGTGAAAGGGCGCTTTCCACCACGGTTAGCAACATCCAGCATGTTCAGTCTCAGTCCTACTCTGGCGTCGGCGTAATCAAGATCTACTTTCAGCCGGATGTACAGGTCGACCTCGCCATGGCACAGGTCACCTCGCTGTCGCAGTCGATTCTCAAGAATCTGCCGCCAGGAATTCTGCCGCCACAGATTCTGAAGTATGACGCCTCCAGTGTTCCGATCGTTCAATTGAGTCTTGGTGGCCGGGGGCTCTCGCAGGAACAGCTCTATGACTATGGACAGAACTTTATTCGAACACAACTGGAGAACATCAAGGGCGCCTCCCTTCCGCTGCCCTATGGCGGAGAGGTGCGCTCCATTATGGTGGACGTCGACCCCACGCAACTGGCCGCCTACCATCTCACCACGTCGGACGTGTCTGCAGCGCTTGGGAATCAGAACTTCATCGCGCCCTCGGGCACGGCGAAGATCGGAGACCGTGAGTATTTGATCGGGACCAACGCCAGTCCACCGTCCATCAGAGATCTGAATGATCTTCCCATTCGAGCTGTGAACGGCGCCGTGATCACGATGAAGGATGTGTCGTCCGTTCATGACGGATACCAGCCACAAACAAACCTTGTGCGCGAGAACGGCGTACCGTCGACGCTGCTCACCGTTATCAAGAATGGGTCTGCGTCCACGCTGACGATCGTCAAGCAGGTGAAACAGCAAATCCCGCGGCTGAAGGCGCTGCTTCCTCCGCAACTCACGATCACGCCCATTTTTGATCAGTCGGTGATCGTTTCCGCATCCATTCGGGATGTCGTGCAGGAAGCGATTACGGCCGCGCTGCTGACAGCGATCATGATCCTGGTATTCCTCGGCAGCTGGCGCAGCACCTTGATTGTGTCTGTGTCCATCCCGCTGGCGGTTCTGTTTTCGATTGCTGTGACCAGCGCTCTGGGAGAGACGATCAATCTGATGACGCTGGGCGGGCTGGCACTAGCTGTCGGCATGCTGGTGGATGACGCCACGGTGGAGATCGAAAATACGCATCGCAATCTCGGCGAAGGCAACAAGAAACCGCTCGCCGCGGCAATCCTAGAAAGCGCGCAACAGGTTGCCACCCCTGCGTTGGCCGCCACCCTTTCGCTTTGCATCGTTTTTGTTCCTGTGACCCTGCTGTCCGGTCCGGCGAAATACATCTTCACTCCACTCGCGCTTTCAGTAGTTCTGGCCTTGTTGGCGTCTTACGGACTCTCGCGGACGCTGGTCCCCACGATGATGCATGTGCTACTTCGACCCGAGGTCTCGCTGTACCAGGGTGGCGATACCGCGAGTCGAAGCTGGATATGGCGACTGCATCTGGGCTTTGAGAGAGGCTACGACCGCTTTCGGAGGGGGTATGAATCGCTTCTGAAGTGGTCTCTCGGGAATCGGGGGCCTGTGCTGATTCTGTTCGCAGTTGTGAGCCTGGGATCGGCGCTGCTTGTATTCGAGGTTGGAGAGGACTTCTTTCCTTATGTGGATTCACGGCAAATGGAGTTCCATGTTCGTCCGCCGGCGGGCACACGGATTGAGACTGCGAGTCAGGTGCTTTCGCGCGTTGATGCGGAGGTGCGCCGGATCATTCCCCCGGACGAGATTACCATGATTGTGGACAATATCGGCCTGCCGCCCGGCGGCATCAATTTGGCCTATTCGACAAGTGACACCACGAGTGACGGCGACGCCGATGTCCTAGTGGCGCTTGCGCCAAAGCACAGACCAACGGAGGAGTGGATGCAAATCTTGCGCGAGGATTTCGCGCAATCGTTCCCGCAGGAGACCTTCTTCTTTGAACCTGCGGACATCACCAATCAAACACTGAACTTTGGTTCGCCCGCGCCAATCGACGTGCAGGTGCGAGGCAAGGATGCCACAAGCACCTTTCAGGTCGCAACAGAGCTCCGGGATCAAATCAAGACAGTTCCCGGCGCAGCAGACGTCTTCATCCAGCAGGAGGTCTCTTCCCCAAAGCTGAATCTCGACGTGAACCGGCTCAAGGCGCAGGAGCTCTCGCTCACTATGAAAGATGTCACGGACGATGTGCTTCTGGCGCTGTCCGGAAGCGGTCAGACGGCGCCCAACTTCTGGATGGATCCTCAAACTGGGATTGAATATCCGGTGATCGTCCAGGTGCCGCAGTTGCGCTTGCAAAGCCTCAACAGCCTGTATCGGGTAAGCGTCACACCGCCCACCGGAAATAATAATGATCAGCTTCTGGGCAATGTGTCAGGTTTCAAGCGCACGGTCTCGCCGGTAACCGTATCCCATGACAACAACCTGCCGGTCATGAATGTGTACGCGAGCACGCAGCAGCGCGATCTCGGAGGCGTCTCGCGGGACATTCAGAAAATCATCAGCCATATGTCGCAGCACCTGCCATCGGGAACCACCATTGTGATGACAGGGCAGGTAGCAACTATGCATGATTCGTTCGTTCATTTGGGCCTGGGCATTATTGCTGCAATCGTGTTTGTATATCTGCTACTTTCATTTCTCTTTCAGTCTTGGACCGACCCGCTGATCATCTTGATGGCGCTTCCCGGCGCTTTCGCAGGCATCGTTTGGGCTCTATTCCTCACACAGACAAGCCTTGATGTGCCCTCGCTGATGGGCGCGCTCATGACCATCGGGGTTGCTACCTCGAATAGCATCCTTGTGGTCGTCTTCGCAAACGATTATCGCGCCGGCGACAAGACAGCAATGGAAGCCGCGCTGGAGGCTGGCACCACCCGGCTGCGGCCAGTGTGCATGACGGCCCTGGCCATGATCCTCGGCATGTTGCCCATGTCGCTGGCCCTAGGTGAGGGGGGCGAACAAAATGCGCCGATTGGCCGCGCTGTGATCGGCGGGCTCCTCTTCGCCACTTTCGGTACGCTCATCATTGTGCCTGTCATCTACACACTGCTCCGCAAGAAGTCGCCGGTGAACTTCGAAGAACGTTTGGAGCAGGAGTTGAAGGGTGCGGTTCATGACGAATCAGTTTAGCGAGCAGTTGCTGTCCACCTCGAACGACAGTCAGAGCGTGCAAGGTCATGCGCAAGGCCAGGACCGAAGAAACGACGGTCAAGCCGCGAGCCGGAGCCGTCGTGTCTTGAGGATCACGGTGGCCGTAATCGCGGTGATTCTGCTGCTGTTCCTCGGCTGGTGGCCCAAGCATGAGAAGAACATGAAGACTGAAGCGAGAGCCAAAGCCGAAAAGAACAGCCTGCCGATAGTCGAGGTCATGACGGTCCAGCAGATTCCTGAAATCCAACAACTCACGCTTCCAGGTACAGTGACGCCGGAGGTTGAAGCGCACGTGTTCTCACGAGTTGCCGGTTACCTGAAGGCGCGCTACGTCGATATCGGTGATAAGGTTCGCGCAGGACAGGTGCTCGCCGTGATTTCCGCACCGGATCTGGATGCCGACGTGCTTCAGCAGCGAGCCCTATTGCAGTCGGCCCGCGATGCCCTGAACAAAGCGGAAGCGATGCTTGGCCTCCAACACGTGACCTATGAGCGTACGCACACGCTTGTGCAGCACGGGATCCTGCCGCAGCAGGAGGACGATAACGCCCGCGCAGCCGTGGAGTCAGCCGAGGCAGACGTCCGCTCCGCCGAGAACAATGTCAAGGCGGCCGAGGGCGCGCTAGCGCGCTCTCTCACGTTTGTCGAATACGAGAAAGTACGCGCGCCGATCAGCGGAACGATCACCGCGCGCAATGTCGAAGTCGGGAGCCTGATCTCCATCCAGGGCGCGGCGCAAGGCCTGATGACGACGCCCAACTCAACCGCGACGGGCGGCCCACTAACAGGTGGCGCGCAGGGCGGCGAATTGTTCCGAGTCGCCGACTTCAACCATCTACAGGTCTATGTCACTGTACCCGAACAGGATGCCTTAAATGTTCAAACGGGACAGAAGGCAGACCTCTCCTTTTCAGAGTTGCCGCAGGAGAGGTTCCAAGGCACGATCGCGCGCAGCAGTCAATCGCTGAACCAGGAAAACCGAACCCTCCTGCTGCAGGTCGTGGTGGCCGACCCCCAACATCATCTCAGGCCGGGAATGTATGCCCTGGTTGAGTTGCACCTCAAGATGTCGCAACCCGGGGTGCTCATCTCGGGTGACAGCATTCTGGCCACAGCCCAAGGTGAATTCGTGCCCGTGGTTCGGAACGAAATCATTCACATGCAAAGGGTGCAGGTGGGGCGCGACCTGGGTACCCAAGTTTATATCACGCAGGGCCTACAAAATGGGGATGTCGTGGTGCTGAATCCGACAGATCAGGTCAAGGAAGGTGTGCGTGTGCGCACGCAGCCCGCGCCCATGGGCCAGCAAAATTAGGCAGGTTCGAGTTCGTCAGGAATTGGAAGTCAGCAGAATAACAAAGACGGCGGGTGCTCATGAGATCGCAGGCGATAGGTTCGACGATAGTGAAAGGATGGCTGGGAAACGCGTCGGTGCGCAGGAAACTCTACAAGCTGACAGGCGTGCTGCTGCTCAGCCTCGGTGTCATGCGGAGCGCGTGGACACAGCAGTCGGCTGTTCCTTTACCGAGCTCTCCGGGCACGTCGCTGGAGAGGGCCCTTTCATACGCGCCAGCACAGGCGGATTCCACCCTGAATACGCGAGCGGGTAGTACGCCGCCGGCGGATAAAGATGCACAGATGACGCTAACCATGAGCGAAGCCATTCACATGGCTCTCGCGCATAATCCCGATATCCAACTGGAGCGAGCGGATCAGGAAATCGCAAATTACGGAGTTACGCGAGCGAAGGGCGGCGGCACGCCGCGGGCTGTAAACTTCAGTGTCGCGGACACACCCTTGGGAGAGGGCCCCGCGACCGTGCCCTTATTCAGTTCATCCTCCCTCGTCCTTTCCCCCACCAGCGTCGATCCCTCAGCCGTTTCTGTTTTTTCTTCCTACGATACAAGTCATGTCCTTGGATCCCAGCGCTCCCTGTCCCTGAGTTCCTCACCCTTTGCGGCGGGGACGGCAGTTCCCGGCTACGATGCCACACTGCAGGGCCAGTTCGCCTGGTTTCGACGGAATCCTTCACCGGCAAGCCTGACGACACCCCCCACGACAGCCGCGAATACGGTCGTGACCGACAATACCCTGGCAGATACGACGCTGCTGAGGGGCTTCAGTACAGGCGCAGCAGTCCAGTTGGGCATCAACAACTTCGTTCAGAGCTTCTACTCGGGCCGCTCGTCTGCCGTGCCGTTTACGCATCCAAACCCAATCGTCCTTTTTGCACAACCACTGCTGCGCGGCGCAGGCCGCTCCAACAACACCCGCTATATCGCGATCGCCAAAACCAACAAGCAGATCTCCACCGCGATTCTAGAGGCGCAGCTCATCGCCACGATCTCCGGCGTACAGAACCTTTACTACGATTTGGTTAGCCTACAGGATACCGTGGCCGTGCAGAAGAAAGCCCTTCATGCCGCCGAAATCCTCCTGAGCAATGACCGGCAACTGCTCGCCTTGGGGCGTTTGGCGCCGATCGATATAGCGCAAGCGGAAGCCCTTGTCGAATCGGATAGGCTTGGGCTCATGCAGGCCAGCGCCCTGCGGGATCAGCAAGAAGTGGTATTGCGGAGCGTCCTCGATCCGGAGTCGCTATTGGGCGAGAATGGTCCGTTGCCGAAGCTAGTGGCCACCGATGAATTGACGCCACCTGCTATCGTGATCGCCCCGGTGGACGATTTGGTCAGGACTGCACTCGCGAAGCGGCCTGATTTCCAACAGGCTAAGCTGCAGATCAGCAACAGTGAGAAGTTCGTCGCCGCCGACAAAAACGCTACTCGGCCCGAATTCGATCTCTACGGCGAGTTCCAAAACCGCGGCGTCATCATCCCGAGCCTCATCGCCACCGGCGGCGACCCCAGTACAGCTGCCGCGCTACTTACCCCTGTGCCAAGCGGAGGCATGCGTTCCTCACGCATCTATGAAGCGGGCCTTCAATTCAACCTTCCGATACAGAACAAGGTGGCGCAGGCTGACCTTGGCGCGGATCAGGTGCAGTTGCGCCAGCAGCGCCTGCGCCTCGCGCGACTGGAAGCGCAGATAGCCGCTGAGGTTCGCAATGCGGTCATCGGTCTGAACGCGGCGAAGCAGGCGGCCCAAACCGCAGCGGCCAGCCGCATGTGGCAGGAACAGCTTCTGACTTCGGAGCAAGAGAAGTTTCAGGCAGGCCGGTCCACGAACTTCTCTGTGATCCAGCAAGAGGCTTATGTTGCTCAGGCGCAAGCGACAGAGATCGTCGCAAAGGCAGCATGGAACAAGGCTGCCGCACGACTCACGCGGGCCTTGGGGCTGACTTTGGAGCAAAACGGAATTGATCTCGAACATAATGGCAGCGAGTGATGGCTGCGTGACTTTGCGTTACGCGGTTCGCGGTCGCGCCCGGCGCTGCTCTCATGGCTTCAGCAAGGTCGCCAAATTCTCCCTTTGCCCCACATGAAGCCCTGATTAACGTCAGTTGGCGATGAAGCTGTTAAATGAAGCAGTTCCATGCGGTGCTTCCGCCTGCTAGGACGACCCGCCCACGAGCTTGCGTTGAAGTCATCCCGTAAGGTGCCAGGTGCGCCAGTGCCCGATCACTGCGATCAACGCCAGGGATGTGTGGTTGCCGGCGGCAATAAAACTAGGTTGACGACTTGCTAAGAGCCAAGAGGACCTTCGCCACACTTTCCATCCGAGTCACGAGCAATCTGGAAGTTGAACCCACGGAAAGCCAGGCGGGCCAGAAGTCGGCTTCGGGGACTCGAAGCCCGTTTGTCGTTACTAGAGGGCGACCAGCTCGGCGAGCTTAGCCGCGACGTCTGCCATCGGATTTTCTGTAGTACTCAGGCCGCTTCGCGAGCCGAGCAGGGGGCTGACTTCGCGGAGAGCTTCGTACATCGTGCCATGCACGATGGGGACGAGCAGGTCACGCGCAAGGAGTGCCGATAGCTCTTTGTCGGCGATACCCTCTCCTTGGAGGCGACGCAGCAGCGCAGGGGTCACCAGCACGATTCCGACTCGCGACTTCGCCAATCCCT
>Ga0187781_10002954_pt1 | contig 12847 bp, 13 predicted proteins | sample 0715_SJ02_MP02_2_FD_132447 | JGI IMG/M metagenome (GOLD analysis project Ga0187781, IMG submission 132447) | Tropical peat soil microbial communities from peatlands in Department of Meta, Colombia - 0715_SJ02_MP02_20_MG | ecosystem: Environmental > Terrestrial > Soil > Wetlands > Peat | place...
ACGCGAAGTCCGCGAAATTGACCGTCCTGCGCGAATGGCGCCAGAAGATCGCGGCGCCGCCTGGGAAAGGCACCCAAAACCATGCGCGCGCGCTCATCGGCCTTGATCGTGCCCTCGTCCACCATTTCACCGAGCGTGCGGTTCGCCTGATCGAAAAGCCTCTCCAGCCCTGTGGCCCCGTCGTCATCAAGGCCGGGCAGCACCACGATCAGCCGGCCTTCCGGCCGCAATTCGCCGGCCCGCAGTAACAGAAAGGACTCCCAGTCCTCGGCGGCCTGGCGCTCGAACGCTACACGCGTTTCGCCCGCGCTGGCCTGGGCAAGGAAGTGGCCGGGGACCGGCCCGGGAATCCGGCTCAGCCACACCGCGGCGTAAGCGCTCCATCCCAGGTCGACGTGATCGGGCGGCAGGACGTTCTCGTAGAACGATCTTCCGATTGCGGAGGGAAACACATTCGGGTCGGCGAGGGCGTAGCGCTCGGGATCAGCATGCAACACGTCGAAGAGCGTGTTCCAATCGTTTGCAGCCTGGTCGATATGCACCACCACAATCGGGCGGTCGGGGCCCAGACGTGCCCGCAGTCCGGCGATTGCCGTGCGCATCGGCGCGAGCGAATTCTTCCCCTGCGAGGAGCCGTAGTCGGCAATGACGACGGGTCCCGTTTCGCCCTTGAATGGAATCTGTTGGACAGCTTGCTGCAGGACCGGCAGCGCCAGACTGCCTCCTCCGGCTGGAATCGTGGCGTGCCGATTGTACGAGCCGCCACCTTCCATAACTCCGTGGAAAAGTCTTGAATCACTTTGCATCTCAGCTCCTTTTTCTTCACGAGATCGTGCTCGCATGGATTGGAATTCCTCAGCGGGTACTGCAGACCCTTGGCTCTCGGCGTCTGCGGGTTTTGTCGACTATGTGTTGAAAGCCGCCCCCGCACCCGGTCAGGTGCGGGCGATCACCAGTTGCTGCGGGCTATTGGGCAGAACGTGGAGTTCGCAGTGCGAGAAACCCGCACATAGAAACACCTGCTCGAGCTCGCGATACGTGTAAGCATCGCCTTCTGCCGTGGAACCGAGCATCACCATGCTGAACTTGGCGGGCAGGGGCGGGGAAATACGGTCTTCATTGGGAACGAATTCGAGTGCTGCGGCGCGGCCGCCGGGGTTGAGCGCGGCACGTACTTTCTTGAGCAGGGTTTCGTTTTTCGTTGGGTTGAAGTGGTGCAGAAAGTTGGTGAGCAGAATCACGTCATAATGGCCGCTCAAATCAGCGTCGAAAACACTGCCTGGCAAAGTCGTGTACCGGTCCTCGACACCTGCCTTCCTGGCATTATCTCGCGCCACCTCCAGGACGTTTTCCCAATCCTGGGCTACGACCTGTGCATTTGGGTTCCGCGCGGCAAAGGCGATGCCAAACAGGCCATGACCAGCGGCGATATCCAGCACTCGGATCGGCCGGCCCCGGCCGCTCTCAGCCTCCACCAGCCGGGCAATATCCTGGGCCGGAGCCGCGATCAGGGGCGCCATCGAACGCGCAAACTCCACCCAGACCGGGTTGTCATTCGAGATCAACCCGTCTTGGCTTAACGCCGTGCCACCCCTTCGGACGGTTTGGGCGAGGTCTTTGAAGCAGTCGACCAGCTCTGGTGATCCCAGAAATCGTCCGGCACAACCCAGGTAGGCCGGGGAGCGCCGGTCCAGGAAAAGCGCGGCGTCGGGCGCAAGCCCATACTGAGCGCCCTGGTTCGTCAAAAACCCGTCGACCACCAAGTAGTCGCACAAGATGCGCACGCCGCGTACACTGGCGCCGCATTTCTCGGCGAGAGCCGTACAGCTCGTGTAGCCCTCGCCGACCGCCGTGAAAATGTCCAATTCGACCGCCGCCAGCAGCGCAGCGGTTTGCTGATAGGCAGTGAAAGTGTCAATGATCCGCAGCGGATTCGGCTGGGGAGCCGGGCTTAGAGTAGCCATATGATCCTCCTCCTTGTATTTCGGGACTCAGGTTCCGGGTGACGCTAGACTCGACAGCGAGTTCAGGCAGATCAGCGTTTTCCCCTGGACCGCCTCCAGGAAATGCACCCGGCCTGCCTCCACCCACTGATAAATCGTGCGCGTCGTTACGCCTGCCACTGACGCCGCCTGTTCCGCCGTCAGGAATCTGGCTTCCTTTGCACACTCTGGGCACCACTCGGTGGCGCAACTGGGCCGCTTGCGGATCACAATCACCCGGTGCATTCGAAAACTGACCCGGATCCGCTTCGCCCCAAAGCTTCACCTCGCTATTCGCCTGTCAGCGGTCCCGTGGTAGTATCAGTACCGCGTACAAGCAGCGCGTGTGCCTGACTTGGCCCGCGCCGGAGGGGATCATCGAGCGGATCGCGCCCAAAAGTCCTAAATCGGGGCTAAAGATTCTCCGAAAAATCTCCGAAGGGCGCATGGAACAGAAAAGGCAGCACTTCTACCAATTCGGCCCTTTTGTCCTGGACACGGTTCAGCACGCCCTCCTGCGGGAAAACCAGCCTGTCCCTCTGACCCCGAAGACCTATGACACCTTGCTGGTCCTGGTCGAGAATACCGGCCGCATGCTCTCCAAGGACGAACTGATGAAGGCCCTGTGGCCAGACAGCTTCGTTGAGGAGTCGAACCTCACCGTTCAGATTTCCGCCATTCGGAGAACGCTCGGCGAGGTTCCCGGCGAGCGTCGTTACATCGTCACGGTTCCGGGCCGCGGCTACCGCTTCAGCGCCGACGTGAAGGCGTGGTCACAAGACGAGGACGACGTGATCATCGAGGACCGCTCGAGCGGCGAGGTGGTGATCGAGCAGATTGAAGATGGAGAGCAACTGAGCCCGGCCGCGCCGGCCGCTATGGCAAGCGCGGCCAGCCCTTCGGTCGCATTTCAGATTCAGTCCCAGCGGCGCTCCGGACTTGTGCTGGGGGCGGCGATTGCGGGTGTGGTTATGCTGGCCTTTGTGCTTTTCCTGGCTTTTCGGCCCCCGCTACCCTCGCCGCGCGTGCTCCGATCTACGCAGCTCACAACTTTCGGGCGTGTCCACGGGTCGAAGATTTTGACGGACGGAACCCGGGTCTATTTTCTCGCGCACCGTCTGGGCGGTGCCGGATCGAGTTTGAATCAGGTGTCGTTTGATGGCGCGGAGTCGGCGGAGATCCCGATCGCTCTCGAGCCGTTCTATCTGTTTGCCATTTCGCCCGACCATTCTGAACTGCTCGCTGGGGGCCCTCCCGAAGCGCCAGGCCAGTATCCCCTCTGGGCCGTTTCAGTGCTGGGCGGTTCGCCGCGCAGGCTGGGCAACATCGCAGCCTACGACGCCCAATGGACTCCGGACGGCCAAGGGATCGTCTATAGCGCCGGCGCAAGCGTCTATCTCGCTGACTCGGATGGGACACGCGCGCGTAAGCTCTTGACCGCGTCGGGGCTGGCCTCGGATTTCCGATGGTCGCCCTCGGGACAGGTCTTGAGGTTTACGGTGACGGACCAGACCACGAGCCTGGACTCGATGTGGGAGGCGTCCCGCGACGGCGCCCGTCTTAAGCCGATCCTGCCGCCGCCGAACAGTGCTCCTATTGAATCGGCGTCGGAGTGGTCTTCGGGCGAGTGGACTCCGGACGGCACGTATTTCATCTTTTAACGCATTCGGGACGGGCAGAGCAGCATCTGGGCGATGCGCGAAAAACCCAGCATTTTTCACAAATCCAGCCGCGATCCAGTTGCTTTGAGCGCGGGTCCGGTGCAGCTTTCGCATCCGGTTTTGAGCCCCGACGGCAAGCGCCTTTTCGTGATTTCCGAGGAGCACCGCGCCGAGCTGGTACGTTACCAGACGGCGTCCTCTGCGTTCTTGGCCTATCTTCCCGGCCTCCAAGGACACCGGCTAAGCTTCAGCCGGGACGGTCAATGGATGGCCTACACCACTTACCCCGACGGTCAGCTCTGGAGGAGTAAAGCCGATGGCAGTGCGAAACTGCGGCTTACCTTCCCTCCGATCCGGGCCGACGTGCCGAGGTGGTCGCCGGACGGCAAACAGATTGTCTTCACGGCGGGGGAAGGCGGCAAGCCTTCGGACCTCTACCTGATTACAGCCGATGGAGGACAGCCGCAACGACTCCTGACCCAGGGAGGCAACGGCAACCCCGACTGGTCACCGGACGGCGCCTGGATCGTGTTTGGGCCCCAGCCCACCTTCGCGACGGATCCTGCTGCCGGGTTGGAAACCCAAGCCGCAGTCAACGCGATCCAAATCCTCGACCTGAAGACCAAGGGTGTCTCGGAATTGCCCGGTTCTAAAGGACTCTATTGGCCTCGTTGGTCCGCGAACGGCAAGTACATTGTCTGCCTGACAATCGACACGCAGAAGCTCATGCTGTTTGATATCAAAACTCAAAAATGGGCGGAACTCGCAGCCGGGCAGACCTTGCACAACCCGCTCTGGTCGCGGGATAGAGAGATTGTTTATTTTCAGGACTTGGGCGCGGCCGGGCAGCCCATCTATCGCGTGAACATCGTCAGCCGCAAAATGGAGCGGGTGGCGGGAGCGGAAGGCCTGGGCCGCCCTGACATTATTTACAGCGCCTTCACGGGCCTCACACCCGAGGACTCACCAGTTGTGCTGCTGATCCGTGGGCTATACGACATTTACGCGCTCGACTTAGCGCTGCCCTGAAGCAGTGTCCCTGCAATCGGCTCCAAGGAGCTTGCCGACGACCCCCCGATCGTGCGCAGCGACAGCTGTTCAGCCAGATTCCTGCCGGGCGCCAGTGGGTTGTGTTGAGGACGGGTAGACGCTTAAGCTAAGTGAATCACGGCTGTACGGTTCGACGCCGCGACCCTCGTTGTCACGGCAAGTCCAGGCTGGAAAACAAGGGAACATTAAGGGGGCAATACTGCCCAACAACGCTGCAAAATCGTGCTATCGGACCGAAGACAAAAGCGAGCTAGCGAATTTGGACTTTTCTACGGGACCGGCCAAACTCCGCCGGAGAAGCGCCTGCCGGCACTTCGGTCAAATTGTTCGTTCCCGGATCCACACGGCAAAGAGAGGGCCCAGAAGAAAGTATCGGCCTTCGTAGCGGTCGATAATGTCCTGAGCGTCCAGCGCCTGCAGGGCCTTTTGGACCGAGGATGCTGGGCCCAGGTTGTGTTGCCGCCGCGCGGCCTCGGAATAGAGGGCCTCTGCCCCCTCGCTGCGCGAGGGCTTGGAGCACCGCGCGTTGCCGCGAGGCGAGCTGCTCCCAGAGGCGCTCGTAGTACTCGGTCTGGCTGCCTACGAGCCGACGCGTCACCCGGCGAATAGCCTCCACACCGAGCAGTCGTGCACCGCTCAGCTCGGCATAGTCCCACAGTTCGTGAGCTAGCCGTTGGACGTCATAAGGAATCGGGTCGGCAGTCGCCAACAGCAGCTCAGTGGCCTCGTCTGCTACCTTACGGCCTCGGCGGCCAAATTGCGTGCGAATGAACTCCCTCCAGGGTTCGGGCGGAATCTTCTTCAGGAACAGGCGCGGTCCAGCCTTGTAGAAGGGCCGCTCGGCTGCCAACATCTCTTCCATTAGAGAGGGCTGGGACCCTGCAAAGACATAGCCCACGTCTCGCTGCCCCTGTACGGCGTTGCGTAAGGCATTCTCGATCGCTGCCCCGTCGAAGCTCCTGATCTGTTGGAACTCGTCCAGACAGGTCGCCATCCGAACCGACAATGCCCGCCGGCTGGCGCCGCCCTTTCTCGTGATTTCGCCCGGTAACGCGAAGACCTCGGGGGCCAACGGTGCTGGGTCAAGGTCTACGCCCTTGCCCAGTGAGAGCTTGTCGTCCCCACTATTGAGATCGAGTTCTGCCTCCGGCTTAACCTGCCGAATAAAGAGCCCAACCAAGTCTTTCACTCGATTCCACGGTCCGGCGGCACGAACGACCTTGTCGGCAAACTTCTCCAGAAACTGTCCGTACGTGGCGTAGTCGCTCACCGGAATGCTTACAGTGCTGAAACCAACGCTTTTCAGCCGTTCGAACGCTACCCCCACCAGGGAGCTCTTGCCAAATCGCCTGGGCGAAAGCAGGAAGAGTTTCTGCCGGTCGCTCACGTCCCGCATGACTTGATCAAGTTCTTCGACCCGGTCGACAAACGCCTCCTCGGTGACGACTTCTCCGAAGACGAACGGATTCTCTGAATGTCGGAGCATGGATTCGTTTCTTTACGCCATCTAGCGTAACGCCGAACGGCGTAATGGCCAACCCGCCCTATGCCCGACGTACGCGCTGGTCGTCCCTGAGCTGGCGTAGCAAGGGCAACCGCACAGTCCGTTCTACATGGTGGGACGGATGGGCGAGCAGTCAGTGGTCATTCGCGCTCAAGCGCCGACAACGGTTTCAATCTCAACTATCAGGCCGTCGATGAGGTGCTGGCCCGTTACCTGGTCATCCCCTTGAACTCGCCGCCTCATTATCCGCCCTACAACGGGGGAATGGTGTGTGCGGTACGAGAAATGAAAACCCTGCTCGTGGAGAAGATCCTCGCCGGCCGCCCCATCACGTCCTCCCAGGTCCAAGTCTGGGCGGAAGTGCTGGCGCACGACCTGATCCATCGCTCCCGCCCCTGTCTCCAGGGCAAAGTGATCTGCCATGTGTTTCATCAGGCGAAGCCCGCCCTGAAGGTTTATACTCTCCGCAAGCGAAAGGAGATTTTGGATTGGATCAACGAAATGACCAGCCTGCTCATCCGGGTCTGGGATGTTCGCACCCCACGCCAAGCCGAAACCGCACGGCGTCTCGCGGTGGAAACTTCGTTACACAGAACCGGAGTGATCACTGTCACTCAAAACCAGAAAGTGTTACCTGTTTTCGCTGAAAAACTCGCTCATAATTAGGTTGGCTTTACACGCCACAGATGCCATCGAACGAGCTCTGCACAACGAGGACGAGGAATTCGCCGCAACCCGGTGGTCTGACGCGCTGTCTTCCAATGGGCGTCAGCACTCTGGGAGGCCTATGCGTCGGAACAGGATCGTGGACTCCCGGGTCCTGTACGTTGCCGCAGCTCCTAATGAGGCGTTTGCTTCCATTCAGCGCATTGGAGGTTCGCGGGGCTGGTACCTTGCGAACTTCCTGTGGCGTCTGCCCGGCTTTGTGGATCTGCTAGTCGGAGGCGCCCGACTGAGGCCTGGCCGCCGGGATCCGGCAATGCTATTGGCGATACTCTGGATTTCTGGCGCGTCGAGGGCTTCCACCCGGACCGACGCCTTCGGCTCCTGGAGGGAATGAAACTTCCGGGATGGGCCTGGCTGGAGTTCGAGGTTAAGGGAGATTTGTCAAGCTACCGATTCGTCAGACAGCTATCTTCGACCCGCGGGGCTTGTTCGGTCTCGCCTACTGGTATGCTCTCTATCCCGTGCATCGGTGGATCTTGGCGGGAATGTTCCGGGGGCATCGGGAATGCCTGTCGGGCCGGAAAACACGGCATGTCACGCTCGGCTGGGACTTCGTGATGCGCCCCAGAACTTTGGAAGAGCTCGCCCATAATCCGCGCGTCAGTGTGCGGCGCCAGGGACGGCCCGACCCGGAGGGGAAGTGTGTCGTCTATTGGATGCAGCGCGCGCAAAGAGCCGTCGACAATCCTGCCCTCGACGCGGCCATCGAGGCAGCCAATGCCTTGGGGAAACCGGTTGTAGTTTTTTTCGGACTGGTACCTTTCTATCCCAACGCTAATCTACGTCACTATATCTTCCTGGCTCAGGGCATTCCTGATCTCGCGCAGCGGCTTCGGCGGCGCGGCGCCGGCTTTGTGCTGCGCCGCTATCCAGCGCACCAACTCGCGAGGTTCTGCGAGGAGGTCCGACCGAGTCTGGTGATCGGCGATGAGAACCCGTTACGCGAACCCGAACGGTGGAGACAGATTGCCGCCGACAGGCTGCGTGTGCCGCTGTGGACGGTCGATGCCGATGTGATTGTCCCCTCTAAGCTTCTCGAAAAAGAGCAGTATGCGGCGCGGACGATCCGGCCGCGCCTCCGCGCATTTCTCGATAAGTTTCTTGTGCCCCTGGCAAACCCCAACGCTGAAGTATTGTGGAGACAGCCCGAAGACATGGAATCGCTCTCGAGCAATTGCAATTTGCTGGAAGGACTCCCCATCAACCGCAGTGTTCACCCCGTCTCGACATTCCGCGGAGGCAGCGACGAAGCCCTACGTGTCCTTTCCAGGTTTGTGCGGGAGCGGCTCAAGGGATATGCAACTCAGCGCAATCGCCCTGAATTAGAAGGTACGAGTCAGCTTTCACCTTACCTGCACTTCGGTCACATCGGCCCGCATACCGTGATGCTGGCGGTCAAAAATGCGGACGCGCCGCCCGAGGATCGCGACGCTTTTCTCGAGGAGCTCATTGTGCGGCGCGAACTGGCTACGAATTTCGTTCGCTTCAATCCACGTTACGATCGCCTGGAGAGCTGTGAACCGTGGGCTTTGCGGACACTCAGGAATCATCGACAAGACCAGCGGGAACACATCTATGCCGAGCGGCAACTGGAAGGCGCCGAAACCCATGACCCGCTTTGGAACGCTGCCCAGAAACAGATGGTTCAGGGCGGCTGGATGCACGGCTACCTGCGCATGTATTGGGGAAAGAAGATTCTGGAATGGACACGCTCGCCGGAAGAGGCCTATGAGATCGCGGTCCGTCTGAACGACCGTTACGAACTCGACGGCCGCGACCCCAATGGCTACGCCGGCGTGGCGTGGGCCGTCGGCGGCAAGCACGACCGTGCCTGGGGACCCGAGCGGCCCGTGTACGGCAAGGTCCGCTACATGTCGTACCAAAGCGCGTTACGCAAGTTTGATAGTAAGTTGTACATGCGAAGCGTGGAGGCCTTGGTCCGCAACGGACCAAGAGAATGATTGAGCCACGGATCAACCTGGCGATATCGATTGTGATGCCCTTAAAGCAAGACTAAAACTCAGGTCAAAACAGAGTCGGAGGTCTCAATTTTGCCTAAGATGCGACGGCGCCCTTCATTCACCGCGAACCTTGACACCGCGTGGCAAAGCTGATTTGCCCGCCGTAGCCAGGATCACAGGCCAGAGAAGAACGATCTCAGCCAAAGCGAAACCAGGCGCGTGCACTGAAAAGAGGATCGCCGACCATTAAGCGTACAACACGAGCTGAAGCAAAAAATAGCGCGATTGCGAGCCTCGCCGCAGAAAACTCCTGCCCCGCGCCACATCAGCCAGGCAGCGATGCGATGCTGAGGTGGAGCGCCGTCAACAGAGGTGCGAAGAGCCACTTGGGTGGCGTCCACCAGGGCTCAAGCAGCGCAGAGCATCATCCGGCAATGCACGCCTTGGTCAGGAGGAATCCCAGTCCAGCAGCTCCAAAACAGGGACCCTTAGAAGAAATGTGCGAGGACTTGCTGCCGCGACCCGTGTCAGGCAAACCGTCAACGCCCTGGCGCGAAGAATCTCAATCCCCCCAGGTAGTCGTCCTAAGGTGTACATCATCGGCGGAGGCTGGCCTTCTGAAGCCATTCCTTCTCAAGGCCATCGATACCCTGGTGCAGGTACCGCCAACAGTCGTTGCCGACCTTTGAGGCGGCGGCCTTTTCGATGGCATCCTTGAAATAGCCGAGGCTCACGATCAATCCACTATTAGGCGTGGCGAGCAAGGTCATGTACTTCCGCGTGCACCCCATCAGGATTCCGTGCTCAACAGTCTCGATTGGCACTTGCCGCTTGAAGAACGCGGCCGCGAGTTTCTCGTCCGCCGGGCTGAACGAGACCTTCACACTCCCGGCCCGTCAGCACCAAGCAGCTCCCACCACGCTGCGCGGCTTCGTTGGAGCTGATGGAGCCGAGCCGTTTATGCCTCTCATTGAGGCAACTGGCAGGAAGTTCTGCGGCGCAACTTCTTTTGGCGGAACGAGCGGCGAGGGTCCGATAAAGATTGCGGTCCGTGCCCACGACACCGTGCGCTAAGATAAGCGCCGTAACTTGTGTCGAAGCTATGCACGGGCGTCAAGGTTCCGGTCGGAGTTATCTTTCCCCTGGGGTTAGGTAGCCCCAATTACACGATCAGCTCGATCTGGACAAGTGCCCTGAATGTCGCAGGGCGGACACCAGATATCGCAGCACTGGTTTTTACTGTCCTGATCGTCAGGGGTTCGCAGCAAGCGTTTCCGGGCAAGACCGATCGTGCATCCCGATGAGGAGGGGGTTCACGGGGTGCGCGTCTCCATCGCACGGTCGTCCCGGTTTGCTCATACGTGTCGCGGGCCTTCGGCGCCACGAGGTAGCCGAGAGGAGGGGGAGTCCATGCGCACGCTTTCAAGGCGGGAAACCGCTGGAATTCTCGCCGTGGGCGCTCCGAAGGCACCATCGTCGGGCGGCGGGTCAGGTTCGCTGCTTCTCCCATACGCCGGACCGCATCCCTGGCGATCTCCTTCATCATTGGACAGACCGCATCGCATGATGAGGTTTCTTGCTGCGCTCGGAATGGTGGGGCTGGTAGGGCTACTCCCCTTGACGGCGGCGGGACAGGGGACAGTTAGTTTTTATGCGGCTCCCGGAGGCTCTGACTCTAATCCCGGGACACTCGAGGCACCGTTTGCCTCGCTGGCCAAGCTTTGTCAGTCACTCAGCGCCGGGCAGACTGGAGAGATGCTCGGCGGTCTCTACACCGGACAGAGCGTGACGAGCTGCGCTTGGGGTACGGGCGGCAAGCCGATCACGATCACGAACTATCCAGGCGCGACCCCGGTCATTTCTGCGGGCGCGCTCATGGCCGGCCGGAGCGGCCCCGGCTGCCCTGGCGTTTACAGCAGCTTGAGCAATTGCTACTACGCCACGGTTCCTTCCGGCTTGCCCAAGTTTGAGGCGCTCTGGTACAACGGCGTGCGCCGGTCTCGTGCGCGTAATGCGCCCTGTACGGCGCTCTCGGGTAACTGTGTGCCTGGTGGGAACGACGATTACCTTGTCATGACGGGCGGCTCCTACAGCACGGCCGACGCCTGCAATTCAGCACCGGCGGCTACGATGACATTCTACACGGGAGACGTACGGAACAGCTACTACAACGAGAACGATGTTGAAATCATCGATTTCATGACCTTTCTCGTGCAACGAGAAAGGATCTGTTCGATCAGGGGAAACACCATAAACTTCACCGGCACGTTGATCGACTACACCCCTGGGCCGTTTGCAAGCGGCCGTAAGTACCTGATAGAGAATAGCCGGGAGGATTTTCTCGCCAACAATGCGCCCGGAACCTGGCACCTGGACTGACGCAGGCGTTGCCCGAGCACCACGGCGCAGATCATGGTGAGCGATAAAAGGCAATTGATGAATCTCCCGGCATCTTCCGGCGTAGGTGAGCAGTACCTCACCTTGCAGGGCTTGACGTTCTTCGTGTTCGACAACTACACAGTGCCGTTCACCGGGCTCAACGACTTGCCAAGCCAGGCGAACACTCCGGCAGGGCTTCAGTTCACCGATCCCACTGGCGTTGTCTTGAATGGGGACGTGCTGCACGGCACCACGGGCGTCGGCGTGGCGATGTCCACCGACAGCTCAAGCACATCCGGCTTGACCGGTAACGAGATCGTGAACTCTCTTTTTTACGACATAGGTTCCCTCGCCTGGTCGGAGCGTGGGGGGTCAGGTTCAGGCCTGCCCGGGCCGGGGGATAATGACAGCAATACGATCAGCGGCTTGGTAGTGCAGAGCGATGTTTTCGAGGGTACCCAGCCGTTCCTACCGGGTGGTATCGGAGCCTGCGGAGCTATCCTCCAAAGCCATGGGACTACCGTCAATGACACCCGATGCGACGACGGGTACAATGGCGGTTTTGATATTGGCGTTGAGCAGAGCGGGGCGGAGTCCTGCGCCACGCAACGTAACGTCCGCCTGGAAAACACGACCTTCGAGAACAGCATAATCTCAAACATCGGGCACGGTACAACGCAGGATTTTGGTTGTGTGCATAGCGCGGCTTTTTTGGGCGTATGGAGCGCTGGGCGACAACAGAGACTTATTGACAGCGCAGCGCTATCCTGTTTACCATTCGCTTCCGGCCAGGGACCGATGCGCTGCGCTTAGACCCCCGCTTTCAGGCCCTGATGCGTCACATCGGCCTGCTCTTGCAGGCAGCGGCAAGCGCGGCACCCGCTCACGATTAATTTCTGACTTGGACCTGAATTGGCGCTGGCGATTGAAACTGGTCGCGTGACGCGAATGCGTTTACGCCGATAGCAGGGACGATCCACGGCGCTCTTGAAGCTTGCCGCACAAGGCCGTTTCAGCGGAATCCGTCGGAGACCGTCTCCGCATCGCTGTTTGGAAATCGCCACGTGTCAAAAACCGCCCGAACAGCTGAGAACCAAGGTCCACGCACGGCACACGGTACAACTCAAACGTGTCTAACGCTCCTCCGTGACATTGGACGAGCTCGTGTGGCAGGCAAGACGGCTGATGCGCGGCATTGCGACCAACCTGAGAGCACTTGGTTCCACGAAACAGCAGAGATGCCTGCGGCTTACGCTAGCTCACGCTCGGCTAATGCCCGATCTCGCTGCTAGCGGCCGGTCCAGCACGGCCTGCGCCTTTCCAGAAAGGCCGAAATGCCTTCCTGCGCGTCGACGGCGAGCGAGTTCATCGACATAATTTCTTTGGCATAGGCGTAGGCTTTCAGTTGGTCCAGATCGACTTGCGCGTAGAAGGCCTGCTTGCCAATGGCTACCGTGAAACTGCTGGCCTCCGAGCAGCTAAGGGCTAACTTCCGGGTTTCCTCCGAAAGCTGAGCAGCAGGCACGCTGCGGTTGACGAGCCCCCATTCAGCGGCGGTGTACGCGTCGATCCGGGTGCCCGTCA
>Ga0187781_10002955_pt1 | contig 12843 bp, 13 predicted proteins | sample 0715_SJ02_MP02_2_FD_132447 | JGI IMG/M metagenome (GOLD analysis project Ga0187781, IMG submission 132447) | Tropical peat soil microbial communities from peatlands in Department of Meta, Colombia - 0715_SJ02_MP02_20_MG | ecosystem: Environmental > Terrestrial > Soil > Wetlands > Peat | place...
CGGACGACCGGTGCGGCCCGAAGCCTCGCGCAAGTGCGCGACATCCTCACCGCCCGCTATGACGTGGCGCGCGGCAGCCAGGATCCGACCGCCATGGCCGCTCAGGCCGACGCCACCGACCCGACGATCGCGGCGACCGACGCCGCGGCCGCTGCAACGGCAGCGCCCGACACCGCCGGCATCGCCAACGCGTTCGCTGCCGCCATTCCAACGCCAAAGGCGGGCGATACACAAGTCTTTCACGGGCTGTTTGCCGACGATTACCGCGCGGCACCGCTCGCCCCGGTGGTCAGCGCGCTTTGGGGCGCGCCCAACGCCGCGGCGCCAAGCGGCGCGCCGGCACAGAAATCTCGGACCAACGGCTTGCTCGATCTGTTCAAAGATCTGCCAACCACAAGCTCCTGAACCGCCGCCCATGCGCTCCGCCTCGCAAGAATTCACGGTGAACGATGTGTCGAACCTGCGCCCTCCAGCCTCGTTGCATCTCGCCACTCAGGCGGCGTGAGCGAACAGGATGATCGTCCGCCATTTCCTCGATTGGGTACGCACTGCGCCGGCCGGCAAGCGCGCCGAGGCCACCGCTGCGCTCGCCCGCGCTTATCTCTATTCCGACCTTTCGCGCGACGACGCTGCGGCGGCCGAAGGCGCGATGCTGATGCTGCTCGACGACCCCTCGCCGCTGGTGCGCCGGGCGCTTGCGGACGCGCTGGCGGCAAGCCCGAGTGCGCCGCCGGCGGTCATGCTGGCGCTTGCCGCCGACCAGCCGCAAATCGCCGCTCCGGTGCTGGCGCTGTCGCCGCTTTTTGTCGATGCCGATCTGGTCGACGCGGTCGCTACCGGAAACGAGGAGGTGCAGATTGCGATCGCAAGCCGCTCCGGCCTGCAGCGCCCGGTCGCGGCAGCGCTTGCCGAGGTCGGCACCGCCGAAGCCTGCTTGGTGCTTGCTGAGAATCGCGAGGCGGAGATGGCCGTATTCTCGGTCGATCGCATTCTCGTCCGCTTCGGGGAAATTCCCGCCATTCGCGAAGCGCTGCTGGCGCGGGACGATCTTGCGGCGGCGACGCGCCTGGCCATGGTCGCCAGAGTCTCCGCGACGCTGGTCGATTTTGTCGCCGCCCGCCGCTGGCTCGATGCCGAACATGCCCGACGCATCGCGCGCGAGGCCTGCGAAAAGGCCACCGTGTGCGTGGCGGCGGAGACGCCGGCGACGCAGATGCGCTCGCTCATCCGCCACTTGCGGTCCAGCGGACAACTTACCGCCGGCCTCATTTTGCGCGCGCTCCTCTCCGGCAATGTCGTGCTCTTCGAAGAGGCGCTGGCCGAGCTCACCGACATGCCGGTCGAGCGCGTCTCCAATCTTCTGTACGACGCGGGCAATGCGGGCCTGCGTGCGCTGTTCGATCAGGCAAGCTTGCCGCCCTCGACTTATCCGGCCTTCAAGGAGGCGATCGAGGCGATGCGCGAGGGCGGGTTCATGATCGAGCCGGGTGGGGCCGCGCGGCTCAAGCGGCGCATGATCGAGCGCGTCCTGACCCGCTGCGAGAACGAAGACATCGGCGATCTGGCGCCGCTGCTCACGCTGCTGCGCCGCTTTGCCACCGAAGCGGCGCGCGAGGAGGCACGCCTCTTCTGCGACGAACTCGTCGCCGAGGACCTTTCCGGCGACGAGCATTCCGAGGCGGCCTGAAGGCCCGTCATTCCGGATCGCAGCGCAGCGGCGAGTCAGGAATCCATATTCACCGGCCTGCGGTTATGGACGCGGCGCTCGCGCGTTTTGGCCCCCGGAATGACGTGTAGCGTCATGCTTCGTTTGCGCTACGGCGCCAGCGTCGGCGCAAAGATGCTTTCCAGATAATCCGGCCGGTCGGCGTTTTCGTCGCGCAGGAATTCGTCGGTGACTTCACGCAGGCGCCGCGTCAACGTGCCGGCGACGGCGACGAGATCGGTGCGCGCATGTTCGCGCGCGATGGCGCGCACCGCGTCCACATGTTGCTCGACCAGCGCGAGCGGAATCCGGGACATTTCGGGCGTGTGCTCGAGAAGCCTGCACAAGCTCTCGGCGGCACCGGCGACCGCTGGATAGCCGAACGTGGCGGCTTCTCCCTTGATGTCGTGCGCGGCGCGAAACAGCTCGGCATGCGTCTTCTCGGTGAAGCCTTGCCGCATCACTTCCTGCCGCGCCATTTCGAGGCGCTCGCACTCGGCCAGCATCCAGTCGGCAAATTCGGTCGAGAGCTGCGCCAGCGCCGCCTCCGCCCGTGCCACCGGATCGTCGTCGGAGTCGGGCACCTGCGCGATGACTTGGCGCAGCGGGTGCGGCGGTGTGATGACTTCGTGGTCGGCGAAGGTTGCAACCGACGGTGCATTGTCCTTGCGGGCGGTCATTCCGTTTCGCTCCTGACTTCAGCCCAAATCTTCAGCCCAAATCTTCAACCCAAATCTTCAACCTAAGACCTTGTCGAGCAGCGGCTGCTGTCGAATGACGTCGGCCTTTCCGCCCTTGCGCCGTTCCGGCCCGATATAGTTTGTATTCGCACTTCGCCGCCGATCCGGCCCGAAATAGGTCTTGGTCTTGATGAACGGACGCGGGTTGGCGATGAGGTTGAGGATGCGCTCGTAGAGCGCGGTTGCGGAAATCGGCTTGGCGAGGAATTCCGTGATGCCGGCGTCGCGCGCGCGCACGACGCGATGCTTCTCGGAATGTCCGGTCAGCATGATGATCGGAATGTAGGGATTGGCGTTGGCGCCCGGCTGGCGGATCATCTGCACCAATTCCAGGCCGTCGAAGATCGGCATCACCCAATCGGTGATGATGATGTCCGGACCGTATTGGGTGAAGGCCTCGAGGCCTGCGGCGCCGTCTTCGGCCTCGTACACTTCGCGCGTGCCGAAGCCGTGCAGCAGCGAGCGCATGATCCGCCGCATATGCGCATTGTCGTCGATGACAAGAAATCGCAGCCGATTGAAATTAATCCGGACCATAAAAACCCCAAAAGGCGGGGGACCGTGGCCATCGTCTATCGGGCGAAGGTAAGGTTTTGCCGTTAAGGCCCGGTTAAGTATGACGGGCAGGGCCGCCCGGCGGGGCGGGCGCTCAGTACCCGAATTGCTCGCGCAGAATGCGTTCGTCGAGGTTGTGGCCGGGGTCGAACAGCATGTGCATGGAGACATTGTGGTCCATGCTGATTTCGACCGAGCGGACCGAGCGCACCTCGTTGTGATCGGCAACGGCGGCGACGGGGCGTTTCACCGGCTCGCGCACCTCGACGGTGACATGAGCCCGGTCGGGCAGCAGCGCGCCGCGCCAGCGCCGCGGCCGGAACGGACTGATCGGGGTGAGCGCAAGCAACGGCGCCCCAATGGGAATGATCGGCCCCTGAACGGACAGATTATAGGCGGTCGAGCCCGCGGGCGTCGCCAGCAGCACACCGTCGGCGACCAGTTCGGCGAGCCGTTCCTGGCCGTCGACCATGATGCGCAGCCGCGCCGCCTGATAGCTCTGCCGAAACAGTGAGACCTCGTTGATGGCGCGGTGCCGATGCATCCGCCCGGCCGCATCGCGCGCGCGCATGACCAGGGGATGAGTGACGGTGACTTCCGCCGCCGCCAGCCGCTCGACCAGATGCTTGTCGGAATATTCGTTCATGAGAAAACCGACCGTGCCGCGGTGCATGCCGTAGATCGGCTTTCCGGAATTCATGAAGCGTTGCAAAGTCGCGAGCATCAGGCCGTCGCCGCCGAGCGCGACGATGACATCGGCCGTCTCCGGCAGGGCGTCGCCGTAGCGGCGGATCAGCAGCCGGCGCGCCTTTTGCGCCGACGGGGTGTCGCTCGCGACAAAGGCGATATGCTTCAAATGCGTTGCGGTGCGGCGCGGCGGCATCGGGTTTTAAGGTCTGCGGCGTAAAAGCATTAACGAATTTACGGCGGCGCGGCGCCGCGGGAGGTCTCAATGGAACGCGCGGTGTTGGTCTATACAACCTATCCATCGATTGTCGAGGCGGAGCAGGCCGGCCGGGCTCTGGTCGGACGGCGACTGTGCGCCTGCGTCAATATCTATCCCGGCATGATTTCATATTACTGGTGGCAGGGTGCGATCGAGCGCGGCGAGGAAGTGACGATGATCATCAAGACCCGCGCCAGCCTCACGGAGAAGGTCAGGGTGGTGGTCAAGGAGATGCATTCCTATACCACGCCGGCCGTCCTCGTTATTCCGCTGGAGAGCGTCGACCCGGATTATCACGCCTGGATCGAAGCGGAGACGGAAGAGGCGGATGTTTAGCAGCATTCGCGCCGTGGCGGGGACGGTTAGTATGTCTCAGTGCCGTCGATTACGTCCTTGAGCATCTTGTACGGCTCGCAACCGGTGCCGCAGATCAGGCGCACCTTTTCCAGATCGTCCTTGGCCTTGAGCAGGTTGCCTTGCTCCGCCTGCCACATGCCGTAGTAAGACCAGGTCACGGCGTGGTTGGGATCAGCGGCCAGCGCGCGCTCGTACCAAGCCTTGGCATCGTCATAGCGGCCGAGCTTGCGGCTCGCATAGCCGATCAGGTTCGCCACGTCGGCATTGTCGTCATGATCGAGAGCGCGCAACGCCGCAATGCCGGCTTCATAGTCGGCCTTGTCATAGATCAGCGCATAGGCCGCCTTGTAGCCGGCGACGAAGTCTTCAAGCGAACCGCTGCGGCCCCCCGGAGCTTTCTTTTTGGCTTGCGACTTCTTCTGCTGGGCCGAAGGATATTGCGTGTTCGACTCCGTGCTCGTCGAAGGAGCAGAAGCGCCCGCCGCGGCGGCGATGTCGGGCGCTGCGAGTAGCGCGGAAGCGACCGACACGGCCGCGAGCGACCGCAGCAGGTTTTCAATCGTGGAGTTCGCGTCGACGTTCTTCATGACACCTCTCCATGGCACTTCGGTGCGAACACGCGGCCGCCTGTGGGCTCCCGCGCCGCACTTGGGGGCTAGTAGGTTTCGGTGCCCTCGATCACGTCCTTGAGCATCTTGTACGGCTTGCAGTCCGTGCCGCAGATCAGACGCACCTTTTCCAGGTCGTCCTTGGCCTTGAGCAGGTTGCCTTGCTCGGCCTGCCACATGCCGTAATAGGACCAGGTCACGGCGTGGTTCGGATCGGCCGCGAGAGCTCGCTCGTACCAGACTTTGGCGTCGTCATAGCGGCCGAGCTTGCGGCTGGCATAACCCAATAGCGTCGCCACGTCGGCGTTGTCGTCGTAGCCGAGCTCGTGCAGCGCGGCGATGCCGGCTTCGTAATCGCCTTTGTCATAGATCAGCTTGTAAGCGGCGTGATAGCCGTTCAAAAAGTCCTCCGCCGAACTGCTTTTATCTTTTTTCTTCTTGGTCTGCGTGTCCTTGTTCGACTTGTTCTGACTGGCAGGCGGCGTCGGATTTTCCTCGCCGGCGGCGGCGGCGATCTCCGGCGCGACAAGGATGGCGGACAAGAGCAACACAGCGGACAGCGCGACGGTCGATTTCATGCGGCCTCTCCTGGATGTCGACACGATCATCATACACACCGGCGCCGCGCATTGTCGTGTGGCGCCGGGCATTATCGAGCGAAAGTGATCGTCGATAAAATAACCGTGGGGCGGGAATAAATCGCAGGGTCGGGTTTTTAGAGGTCCGGCTGCCATTCGACCGGCACATGCTCATACCCATGCGGGGTCTTGATCAGATGGCCGCAGGCCGGGAAGGGGAAGTGATAGCCGGTCACCAGCATGCGGTCGGCGGCGGCGCGATCGAACAGCTTCTTGCGCGTCGCGACCGCCGCATCGCCGTCGATGTCGAAGGCCGCCTGCCAATCGGGATGGCGTGCGAACACGGCCGGATGTTGCGCGGTGTCGCCAAGGACGAGGAGCGACTGGTCGCCCGAATGGATGGCGAAAACGGTGTGGCCCGGCGTGTGACCGGGCGCCGCCAGCGTGACGATGCCGGACGCGACTTCCGCGCCGGGCTCGAAGCGAGTGATATTGCGCGCAATATCGGAAAATATCCGCCGCTGATTGCGGAAGGTGAGTTTCAGATCGGCCGGTGCAGCATTCAAATTCGCATCGTCCATCCAGAATTTCCACTCCGCATCCGGCACCGTGATTTCGGCATTGGGGAAGACAAGCTCGTTGTCCTTGTCCTTGATGCCGTTGATGTGGTCCGGGTGGAAATGCGAAATGACGATGAGGTCGATAGCTTTCGGGTCGATATCGGCGGCGACGAGATTGGCGCGCAGCACGCCGGCGGAAGGCGCGATCTGTCCGCCGGTGCCGGTATCGATGAGGACGAGCTTCTGCCCGGTATTGACGATGAGCGTCGTAAACGGCGTCGCGAGCTTGTCGGCCGGCATGAAGGCGTCGGCCAGCGCGTTTTCGACTTCCGCGAAGGGCGCGTTACGAATGAATTTGTCGGTGATCGGACGATACCAGATGCCGTCATAAAGCGCGGTAAGCTCGAAGCCGCCGATCTTGTAGCGATAAATGCCGGGCGTCTGTTCGCCGGCCGGCGGTGAAGCGGCATTGGCGGAGAGCAACGGAAGGGCCACTGCCGATACAGAGCCGGCAAGCACGGCGCGGCGCGTTATTGTCTGCATTGGCTTTTCCGGCCCGGTGTTACTTGTTTGACTTAATCTTGACTGGTGGGCGACGGTTGCCGCCACCTTATCATTTCCGCATACCATTTCATGCGGGGGGCGGCCAAAGCAACTCAACGTTATCGCTAAAATTCACTCGTTTCGCATGGTGACGCTTGGGGCGCCCGATCCGACGATCGTTCAAAAATTGAATCGCTGCTTTGAGTCATCCGGCAGACAAATCAGTGTGGCGTCTTAATTTCTTCATCTGGCTTCTGACATGGCTTTCCGCTTGGCGCTTCATCGCCTCCAGCTTTGCGTCACCTAGCCTTCCTGCGTCACGCGGCTTTCACACCCGCGCAGGCAGGCTCGGCGACCTTCAATGACAGCAAGCGCATTGGAACGCTGTCGGGTCTGCGACGTTCAAGTTCCGTTGTCGGCTGTTGGGCGACGTCACTCAGCGACAGCCCTTGGCGACAGCAGTTGGCGACAGCAGTTGGCGACAGCAGTTGGCGACGGCATCTTTGCGTATTGCGATGACAGCGCATGACGGTCACAATGAGCAAGCGGTCGTTTCGGCCACCCCCGAGTCGGTAAAGCGTTTGACGCATGACTAGAGTATCCTTCCCGGCGGCGTGAGCGATTCTGTCGGTTGTGCGCGTGCCGGAATTTGGCGCAGAGATAACGGATCATTGACATTAAACTTTCGGGATTTATCGGCGTGAACGCACGAAATCGCTTCGCCGGTGTGGTGGTTCTTGTCGTCGCCTGCACATTGGCGGGCTGCTCGGAGAGCATTTTTCACGCGCAAGGACCGATTGGCGCCGCCAACAGCCAGATCCTTCTCAACGCGCTCGGCATCATGCTGGTGATCGTTGTGCCGACGATCATTGGCGTTCTGGTCTTCGCCTGGTGGTTTCGCTCCTCCAACACGCGAGCGCGCTACCAGCCGGGCTTCGTTTATTCCGGCCGTATCGAGCTCATCGTCTGGGCGATTCCGCTGCTCGTGATCCTGTTTCTCGGTGGGGTAATCTGGATCGGCGCGCACGCGCTCGACCCCTTTCGGCCGATCGAAACGCGGGACGAGCCGGTCGAGGTGCAGGTCGTCTCGCTCGATTGGAAATGGCTGTTCATCTATCCCGAGCTCGGGATCGCCAGCGTGAACGATCTTGTGCTGCCCGCCAAAGTGCCGGTGCATTTCTCGCTCACCTCCGCCAGCGTGATGAACATGTTCTTCGTGCCGCAGCTCGGCAGCATGATCGCCACCATGTACGGAATGAATACGCAGCTTTGGCTGCAGGCCGACCAGACCGGCGAGTTTTACGGGCAGTCGAGCCAATTCAGCGGCGATGGCTTCTCCGGCATGAACTTTGTCCTGCACGCCGTTCCGCAGGATAAATTTGAACAATGGGTATCCACCACGCAGCAGACCGGGCCGGCGCTCGATGCCGAGGGCTACCGCGCGCTGCTGCAGCCGAGCCAGAACGTTTCGCCGTTCACCTATCGGACGGTCGCTCCGCACCTGTTCGATGACATCGTCACGCAAAAATTCCCGCCGGGCCCCGGCCCGCAGGCAAGCGGCGATGCCCCCGCCATTCGCCCAGCAGCAGGAGCGCAATAACGTGTTTGGCAAGCTCACCTGGGACGCGGTCCCCTGGAGTCAGCCGATCCCGCTCGTCGCCGGCGGGATCGTGATCGCCGCCGTGCTTGCCGTCGTCCTCTGGGTCATCGTCAGGGGCTATCTGCCGTATCTGTGGAACGAATGGATCACCAGCGTCGATCACAAGCGCATCGGCGTCATGTACCTGCTGCTGGCGCTCTTGATGCTGCTGCGCGGCTTTATCGATGCGCTGATGATGCGCTCGCAGCAGGCGCTCGCCTATCACGCCGCGGGTTATTTGCCGCCGGAGCATTTCGATCAGATTTTCTCGGCGCACGGCACCATCATGATCTTCTTCGCCGCCATGCCGTTGGTGATCGGCTTGATGAATCTCGTCGTGCCGCTGCAGCTCGGCGTGCGCGATGTCGCTTTCCCGACGCTGAACTCGACGAGTTTTTGGCTGACCGCGACCGGCGCTCTTTTGGTCAATCTCTCGCTCGTTATCGGCGAATTCGCGCGCACCGGCTGGCTGCCTTATCCGCCGCTGTCGGAGACCACTTATCTGCCTGGCGTCGGGGTCGACTATTACCTATGGGCCTTGCAGATCTCCGGCGTCGGCACGCTGATGACCGGCATCAATTTCGTCACCACCATCCTCAAAATTCGCGCGCCCGGCATGACCTATATGCGCATGCCGATGTTTTGCTGGACGGCGCTGGCGGCCAATCTGTTGATCATCGCCGCCTTTCCGGTGCTCACTGCGACGCTAGCGATGCTGATCCTCGACCGCTATCTGGGCTTTCACTTCTTCACCAATGAGGCCGGCGGCAACATGATGATGTTCATCAATCTGATCTGGGCCTGGGGCCATCCCGAGGTCTATATCCTCGTGTTGCCGGCCTTCGGCATTTTCTCCGAAGTAATCTCGACCTTCTCCGGCAAGCCGCTGTTCGGCTATCGATCGATGGTGGCGGCCACACTGTTCATTTGCTTGGTGTCGTTCACCGTCTGGCTGCACCACTTTTTCACAATGGGAGCGGGCGGCGACGTCAATGCCGTCTTCGGCATTGCCACCAGCATCATCGCGGTGGGTACCGGCGTGAAGGTCTATAATTGGATGTTCACCATGTATGGCGGCCGCATCCGCTATGCGACGCCGATGCTCTGGTCGGTGGGATTCATCGTCACCTTCATCATCGGCGGCATGACCGGCGTTTTACTCGCCGTCCCGCCGGCCGATTTCCAGCTGCACAACAGTCTTTTCCTGGTAGCGCATTTCCACAATGTCATTATCGGCGGCGTGCTGTTCGCGGGTTTTGCCGGCATCACCTACTGGTTCCCCAAAGCCTTTGGTTTCCGGCTGCATGAGGGGTGGGGCAAGGTCGCCTTCTGGTGCGCCTTGATCGGCTTCTATGTGACCTTCGTCCCGCTTTATATCGCCGGCCTCTTGGGAATGACCCGCCGCCTGCAGCATTACGAGGTCGCGGCTTGGCGCCCGTGGGTACTCATCGCCGGAATCGGCATCATCATCCTGTTGGTCGGCGCGATCGCGCAGATCATACAGCTCGTGGTCAGCATTCGCCAACGCGATGCCTTGCGCGACGAGACCGGCGATCCCTGGGACGGCCGCTCGCTGGAATGGGCGACCGCTTCGCCCCCGCCCGCTTTCAATTTCGCGGTGCTGCCGAACGTGGGAGGGGAGGAGCCTTACTGGCAGATCAAACAGCGGGCCATCGAGAGCCAGCAAATGGCGCCGGAGCCGGCCTACAAAGCGATCGAGGTACCGCGCAACAGCCCGACCGGATTCATCACCGCCTTCTTTGCCACCATCACCGGCTTCGCGCTGATCTGGCACATCTGGTGGCTGGTCGCCGTCGGGATCGCCGCGGCCTATGCCGTCTTCGTCTGGTTCGCCTGGCGGGACGTGGCGGAATACGAAATACCGGCGGAGGAAGTCGCGCGCATTGATCGCGCCCGCCGCGCCGCGCGTCAGCAATGGCTTGCGGCGAATGCACCTGCCGGAGGGCCGGCATGAGCGCGGCAGATGCGCTGGGACACGGCCACGCGCGGGACGTTGACCCCTATCTGCTCGGGCGTGGCGGCGGGCACGGCAGCGGACAGGCGGTGGCGACTGGGCGCGGAGCCGGCGGACCGGCCTCGAAGACTGTGGTCGTCGCCTATGGCTTCTGGCTTTTCCTGCTCAGCGACATCGTGCTGTTCTCTTGCTTGTTTGCGGCGCATGCGGTGCTGCAAACGGCGACCGCCGACGGTCCGGCCGGGCACGAGCTGTTCAAGCCGGCCAATATCGCGATCGAAACCGCCTGTCTGCTCGTCTCGAGCTTCACCTGCGGCATGTCGGCGGTGGCATGCGGGGTGCGCAACCTGGTCTGGACACAAGTCGCGCTGTTGGTCACCGGCCTCTTGGGCGTCGCCTTCCTGGCGCTGGAGGCGAACGACTTCGCCGAGTTGGTGGCGCAGGGCTTCGGCCCGCAGCGCAGCGCCTTCCTGTCGTCGTTCTTCGCCGTGGTCGGATGCCACGGCCTGCATGTCAGCGCCGGCCTGTTGTGGCTCGGCACCATGATGGCGCAGATCGTCGTCAAAGGCTTCCGCGCCGACATTCTGCGCCGAATGCTCTGCTTCAATCTGTTCTGGCACGTGCTCGACATCATCTGGGTAGCGTTGTTCACGATTGTGTATCTGATAGGAGAGGGCCGATGAGCGACAATTTGGATGCCGGTGACGTCGCCGCCGGCTTTGCCGAACCGCACGAATACACGGTCTGGGAGGACATCCAGGGCTATCTGTTCGGGCTGGTGCTGGCGGCGCTGCTCACGGCGGCGTCGTTTTATGCGGTCTACACGCACCTGATCTGGGCGCCGGCCATCCCGATCGCGCTGGCGGTGCTTGCGGTCGCGCAGATTGGCGTGCATCTGGTCTTCTTTCTGCATCTCACCACGGCCCCCGACAATACCAACAACGTACTGGCGCTCGCCTTTGGCGTTCTGATCGTTGCGCTCATCATCGGGGGCTCGGTCTGGATCATGGACACCCTCAACGACCGCATGATGCCGTCGATGGATCACATCATGCAGATGCAGCGCTGAGGACGAGGCACTCGTCCGCTAAACCGCGCTCTGCGGCCGTCCCCGGTGCGCTTCGGCCGTGCCTTAACATCGTTCCCATGAGCATGAACGCGCGGCCATCCCCGATCTGGGCCCCGCTCATTGAGGTCGAGCAGGACCTTGGCATTCGCGTTCATTTCATCACTGCATTGAGAAAGGACGCGACGGCGCCGAGCGGGGCTGGCTTCCCAAAAGCCGGATCTTCGTGGTCGGCGTCCGTCAACACCAGCAAAGTCGAGTCGACGCCGCCCGCGCGCAGCGCCTCGTGAAGGACCCGCGCGTGGTTGAAACTGACAGCGCTGTCGCGGTCGCCATGCAACACCAGAAACGGTGCGACGGTACGCTCGCCACGCTGTCTACACCGCGCGACCGCGGGCGAGATGTACGTACGTGGATCGGCCAGCCGAACCTGCGCCGGCGCGTCCTCGACATGGGCGACGCCGAGCAAGGCGGCACCACGCTCCGGCGGCGGCCAACCGCGCCGAGCGGCACCTTGGGCGGCGAACGAGCCGACCGGCGGTGTTGGCGCATTTCGAGATTCGATGTCCCAGGCGGCGACGTCAGTCACGGGGAACCACGAAATGACAGCGCGGACATCGGCAGCGACGCCGCGCGCTGCTCGCTCCGCTTCGTTGACGCCGACCAAATCATCTGGCCCGGCCAAGGCCAGCAGCGCCGCGAGATGCGCGCCAGCCGATCCGCCGGAGACGGCGATACGTCCAGCATCCCCGCCCAGGTCGGCCGCGCGCGACTTGAGCCAAAGCAGCGCACGACGGGCATCGTTGAGCGGCGCAGGAAATTTCGCAACGCCGCTCAGGCGATAGTCGGCGCTAACCACAATGAAGCCGTGGGCAGCCAGCGGCACGGTGCGCTGATATTCGCGGTCGGTGCGGGTGCCGACCATCCAACCGCCGCCGTGCAGGTAAACCACGATCGGCAGCGGGCCGCCTTGTCCCGCGGGACGATACACGTCGAGCAACAATGGCACGCCGTCGGCCTCGCCGAAGGGGATGTTGCGCGCGGCCTCGACGGCGGCATTGTCGGTCTGCGACCAGATCACGCCCGGTATCGCAATGCTCATGAACCCATCTCCCACTCCTGGCCCTTTGGTGGCGGATTAGCCGGCGAGGCGTTCCAGTTGAGCCGGCGAGACCTCGACATCGAGTAGCGGCAGCAGCAATTTGGCTACGCGTTCGGCTTCTTGCTCCAGCGGGTAGCCCTGCATGATGAAGACATTGACGCCGAGCTTGCGCTGCAGCTCTTTCAGCACTGCGGCCACCTGCCTCGCGCTACCGACGACATAGGTGCCGCGGCCGGTGCCGATGACATCAAGCGCCGACGGCGGCGTCGGGCCCGTGTAGAGGTGCTCGGCCAGTTTTAGATCGGCGAGGTCAGGCACGCGCCCGGAACGCAAGGCATCGATGCGGCGTTGCAACTGCGGATCGTCGTTCGATTGCGTGGCAAGAGAGGCCTCCCTGCCGAATGTTTTTTTGAGATCAATGTCGGCCTGTTTGGCGATCCATTCGGCACCGGTCACGTCCAGCAGCCAC
>Ga0187781_10002956_pt1 | contig 12842 bp, 14 predicted proteins | sample 0715_SJ02_MP02_2_FD_132447 | JGI IMG/M metagenome (GOLD analysis project Ga0187781, IMG submission 132447) | Tropical peat soil microbial communities from peatlands in Department of Meta, Colombia - 0715_SJ02_MP02_20_MG | ecosystem: Environmental > Terrestrial > Soil > Wetlands > Peat | place...
CGCAACCGGCCCGATCCCGGTCATGATCGTGCGCTCAGGCAGATTGCCGTGGCGCACCAGGCGCTGTCGGCCGTCGTCGGTGCGCTTGTCGGCATGCTCGGCGAGGAAACAGGCCACTTCGGTTTCAACCGCTTGCGCCAGCAGGGCGCGAGCGCCATTGCGCAGTACCTCGGTGAGCAAATCGGTAAAGGTCTCTGGCTGGCCGAGGGGGAAAACGTTAGTGTCGGTCACGGCGTATCACTCCTTCGGTGGAGAAGTGGAGGCTCGATCACCCCCACCATGCGCCGCCTCATCCCTTCATGCCGTCACCAACTTTCGCGAAAAGCTCATCGGCCCGATGCCTCAGGGTCTTCTGATGGTGCCGGAGACGAAAAAAGCGATTGCAACATAATTTTTCAATCTTTTGCCGGATTGGATTTGAGAATAGCTTGTGCATTAGCCAAATTGTTGTGGGCCAGGGCAAAGTCCGGTTTGATCTTCAAGGCCTGCTCGAATTGCTTGACGGCTTCCGACACGCGCCCTGTATCTCTAAAAGCAATGCCCAAATTGTTATGGGCCTCGGCAAAGTCCGGTTTGATCTTCAAGGACTGCTGGAATTGCTCGACGGCTTCCGACATGCGCCCTGTCCTTCCCAAGGCAATGCCCAAATTGTTATGGGCCAGGGCATAGTTTGGTTTGATCTTCAACGCCTGCTCGAATTGCTCGATGGCTTCCGACATGCGCCCTGTCTCTCTAAAGGCAATGCCCAAATTGTTATGGGCCTCGGCAAAGTCCGGTTTGATCTTCAAGGCCTGCTCGAATTGCTCGATGGCTTCCGACATGCGACCTGTCATTCCAAAGGCAAGGCCGAAGTTATAATGGGCTACCAAGGCGTGCGGATTGTGCTGGACGGTGTAAGCCCAGAATGCCTCGCTATTGTTAAATAGCCTCGCATAGTGATGACTTTCCCATAACAGCAATCCTATTACGGCAACTATTGACATCGTCCCAACGCCAATGAGATGCGGGAACGGTGAAAGCCGTTCATGAAGTCGCTCCAATCCCATCACGATGAGCCCGACTAGCCCGATTATCGGCACATAGACAAGATGATCGCCCACCCAACTTAGGTCCAGGTATCTCATTTTCACCAGGCCGAGCACCGGCACCAAGCTGAGCAAAAAGAATCCAAATCCAAACAGTGCGTGCCGTCCCCAGCCCCCCCGCTGAGTCCACAAGCTAAAAAGTAGAGTCGCAAGGGCTGGAAGCGCCAGTACCTGCAGAAAGGAGGCCGTATTCAAGCTCCATCGTGGATAGATCGGCAGCAGATTCACTGGCAGAATGAATTTGCCGAGATAAAAGAAAACCGCCGTTCCTGCACCGATCAATCGGGTGACGGGTCCCCCGAGCTCGACCGGATTATAACCTTGCACATTATTTTGAGAATAGACTGTGATTAAGCCCAGAGTCACGGCGATGGCAACATAGGGAACCATTCGCTTGAGTTCCTGCCATGTGACATGTCCTCGCTTCCACCAGCAATAAAGCAAAAGCACCAGCGGCAACATGACCGTTGAAGTCTTGGCCAGCATCGCTGCTAGGTAGTAGAAAACGGAACGCCGATAATCCGACGACTGTTTCGCTTCCGCATCCAGCCACGCATCGATGGACAGAAGAAAGAAGGGCAGTGAAAGAGTATTCTTGGTCTCAGAAACCCAGGCCACCGACTCCACGGCTAAAGGATGAATTACAAAGAGAAATCCTCCTAGCCATCCCCAGCGCAAACCCAGCCGGTTAAACAAACGCCAGATCAGAATGCCGCTGCAGATATGCAAGGCCAGACTGCAAAGATGATAACCCAGAGGCTCATTTCCCCAAAGGTGCCACTCCATCCAGAGCAGCGTCCAAGTCAATGGCCAGTAATCTGTTTTGGGGGTCAACCATATTTGCCAGAGACCTTGGAGGTCGCGAAGGTTGGAATTGTCGGTGACCAGCTCACTATCATCCCACAGCCAGCCTCCATGGAGCGCCGGCCAGTAAATCCACAAACCCGCCGCGACGATCAAAAGCGCTTGGAGCACCGTCTTCCAATGGACCGGCGCATGTTTGGCTGCAAATTTCCCAACTAATTTAGGCAGTACAGCCTTTCGGTCCACCGGCTTGCCCGGTGCTTGCTCCAGGCTCTCTATCTCTGTCTCCGTCAGAGGTCGGGGCACTGGACCTCCATTTGCTTGGGCTTGGGCGGCATAGCAATTCCCATCTTGCCATTATAGCGCTGCTCACGCCGAAAACCTTGACCGGTGCAGGCGATGATCATACGAGATGATGTAATATCATCAAGCTCGCCAGCCGCGGTCGAAGCTCCGGCATCGTTCTTCAAGCGGAAGGCAACCAGATTTCTGTATCTCTCGCAGACCAAACGCTGTATGTTCTGCATGACAGGGAGCCAGCCATGGATATCGCAGCAAAGGTTTGGAAGCGCCAGACCGAGTTTGTGGAACCGAGTATCGGCGCAGCTCGGAATGAGTTCTTAATCGGCACTGCCGCCGACGTTTACGGCTACGGCTATGCAAACATCACGGTCGCCATAGGCGTGAAGCACTTTTGCGACGTAGCTGCAGCAATGATGACGGCCAGCCCGGAGGCGGCCACAAAGGCGTTCGGCGCGGCCTTGCAGGGCGGAACCGCCGAACGACCGTTGAGACCACTAGAGATACGCAGTGAAGATTTGATCACCGCCGCCGATGAAGCATGTTGCTTCGTAAAAGAACAAATGGTGCAATTAGCAGCGAGCATTCCGCAATCCGGCTCCGAATGCGACCATGAGCCATCTCGCTTCATAAAAGAGCAATTGGTGCAATTAGTAGCGGGCATTCCGCAGTCGGACTCCGAGTGCGATCATGAGCCAAGCTATTAGCACAGCCTTGACTACGGCGACGCGAAGCATGCGTCAGTCGCCTACCTATTGCTTGCTCTCTAAATCCTTATGATCTCGGCCGGCGCGCTCCTTGCGTTCTTCGACTGACGCCTTCGCCTTTGTTATCGTCCGCGTCCTTTAGCTGCCATCGCCCGTATTGCTTGACAAAGTCGCACGCAGTCTGCGTGCCGTGCGCGGCTGGCTTGAGAGGGCGTCATGCTTGGTGACGGTGAGAGGGTATATTATGCGGATTGTGCGATCGCTCTCGCGAGGGATCCGGGGCTCTGCCGCCCAATACCATATTGTCGGCAAACATGACCGCAACCGCCTCATCTTCACTCAGCATACTGCCTTCGGCCATAAGCCGCGCTAATTCGGCAGCATCGAGAGCCTCTTCGACAATCACGGCCGCCTCATCGTAGGACGCCCGATTTGGCGGCGCCAATATGGCAGCGCCGGCCGGGTGCAATGCCTCGACAGCACCAAGTAGTCGCGCGGCGTCGGCATAACGGCCGCGCCGGGCAAGCAAGAAGGCGAAGTGACAAAGCGTCGTGTGTGCGGTGCCCAGCGCCCGCCTGATACGCGGGAACGCCGCCTGAAATAAAGCTCCTGCATTCTCCAGTTCGCCCATTTGCACCAAGGCAGCGCCGCGAAAGCTCTCCACCACCGCGCGGTTAAAGCCGCCCATCGGGGGACTGTCTCGATCCAACATTGCAGCACTGGCATGCAGTACGTCGCACGAATTGCGCGAAGCGACGTCGCATCCCACCAACATCATCTCGATCCACTCTGTCTGCGAGGCATCGCCGTCCCCGCGACTCAAATCGAGAGCCGCGCGGAGACGACGGCGCGCCTCGGCAGTGTCGCCAGACCAATATTTGACCCCGCTCGACACTAGCGCGAATGCAACCATAGTCCAACCGGGCCATTGTGGCTCGAGGAGGCTCTTCGCTTCGGCCAACGCGTTCTCGGCCGCGGCAAAATCTCCAGCGTAGGCAAATTGCGATGCTGCGTTGGTCAGGGCGTCAAACAACCTCTCTCGATCGCCCAGCTTCCGAAATACGTCTGCCGCCCACAACGCATCCGAGGCCGCGGTACGCGTTGCGGAAGGGTAGAGTTTGGCACGGGAAAGCCAAAACTTGGCTGCTGCGGCCGCTGGCGTTGCAGCATCGACCCATGGCTCCACGGTCCGAAATAAACGGGCGCCTTCATCGGTGTAGCCAAGGACGTGCCAAATAAAATTGGACTCTCACGCCAGCTCGATGGCAATTCCGCGGTCGCCGTCGGGCCCGATCGCCCAAGCCGATGCTGCGCGGAGGTTGTCGATGTCCGCCGCCATACTCGCCGCCAGCTGTGTTGGCGATTTCTTGAAGCCCTGCGATCGCAGCCAGGCGACGAGCGCCAATGCATGTTTGCGGCGCGCCGACGCAATTGCCGCACTCGCCGCAAGTCGCTGCAGCGCAAAAGCGCGCGTTGTTTCCAAAAGGCGATAGCGCGGCGGGTCGCCAGGATCGATGATGACCAGCGATTTGTCGACCAAAGTCGAAAGATGTTCAAGCGCCATCCATCCGTCTATCCGTTCGTCGGCAACGAGCTCTTGCGCCGCCTCGAGCGAAAAACCGCCGACGAAGATCCCCAGCCGGTCGAGCACATGCCGTTCGTCGTCAGAAAGCAGACCGTAACTCCACTCCAGCGCGGCTGAGAGCGCGCGGTGGCGCGGCAGCGCTTCGCGCGAGCCGCTGGCCAAGAGCGGAAAGCGCTCGTCGAGTCGCTGCTGAACGCCGTGCACGCCAAGCAACGGAACCCTTGCCGCCGCCAGCTCGATCGCCAACGCGACGCCGTCGAGCTGCTTGCAAATCTCGACGACCGCGGCAACGTTGTCTTCATCCAGCTTGAATCGGGCATCGCCAGATTGAGCGCGCGCCACAAAGAGTGCGACCGCCCCGTGATCCAGCGCAGTCGTTGCATCTGCAGTGGCCGGCACGGCAAGCGGGCCGAGACGGTAGATCCGCTCCTCGGGCAGCCGCAGCGGCTCCTGGCTCGTCACCAGCAAGCTGATACCGGGCGCTCCGGCGAGGATGGCGTGCGCCAGTTCGGCAACGGTGGGAATAAGTTGTTCGCAATTGTCCAGGACTAATAGCAATTCGCGTCCGCGAATTGCATCGAGCAAGGAGGCGAGCGCCTCGTCTTTCGAGCCGATGGGAAGTCCGAGTCCGCGCGCCACAGTCGCGAGCGCCAAGGCCGCATTCGTGATCGGCGCCAGCTGCACGAGCCAAGCGGCAGTTGCTGCGTTTTGTCGCAGTTCGTGGGCGACCGCAAGCGCGAGGCGGGTTTTGCCGATGCCGCCGGGCCCGACTACGCTGACCAGCCGGTGGTGGCCAATCAACGTCTTCAACGCCGCCACGTCCGCATCGCGGCCGTAGAGCGAGGGCAGGTGGAGCGGTAGATTGCCCGGTCGCGCTGGGATCTCGGATTCCGGTGCGCGCAGTGGCTCGTTGGGCGTAGCTGGCCATGGCCCATCGATCGCCGCGCTGAATTGATAGCCGCGGCCCGGAATCGTCGCGATGGCGTCGGCCCCCAGCAGCTTGCGCAAAGCACAAATATGGACCTGCAGGTTGCCTTCCTCGACAGTCACGTCCGGCCAGACCAGATCGAGTAATTCGTTCTTGCTCACCACCCGCGGGCGACGCGCGGCAAGCGCGAGCAAGATATCGAAGGCACGCCCGCCAATCTTGGTCGGCTCGCCATCGATCAGTAGACGCCGCCGCTCCGGTTGAACGACGAACCTGCCAAAGCTCCATTCGGCTATCTCGTTCATTTTGTTTATCTTACGCCCCGATTAAGGACAATTAATGCCGCTTAAGCCGTGGACCTAAGGTCGTTTAAGGACAAGTTGCGTCGCATCGGCCATTTTAAAAAACTGGCAACCCTTGCGCAACGCCGGCGGGACGATTCCGATCGCCTCCGTTAACAACCGAACGGGAGGTTAGTCATGCACGCCAGGCTGATTTTTGCGGCCCTGTCAGCAAGCGCCGCATTAGGGCTTGGTTCAGTTGCAAACGCGGATGGTGTGACGCCAGTGGCCATTCCGAACGCCGTGCCCCTCTATTCTGAAATTGGAGGCGGGAGCTATAGCTATTCACTGACGACGTCGCCTTCGGTCAGCGTCACGGCAAATTACGGCAGTTGTCCGCTAGGCGGCTGTGCTGGCGCCGGTGCGCAGAGCCAACTCACCTATTATTTCGAAATTGTGACTCCCAACAACTACACGGGGCCCCTGACGCAGAATGTATTTTTGACTGCAATGGGAAACGCTTCAACATCAGCCACAGGCATGAACGGCGGAGGCGTTAACGTGGAAGCGTTTATGCAAGTGAGCGGCTTCGGCATCTCCACCATCGATGACGAAGTACAGATGAATTTTAATACGATCACAAGCGACTCTTATGTCGAGGGCACCGGCGTGATCACGACGAATAATCCGCCAACTGCCATGGCGGGCAGCTTCAGTGAAAACGGGACGGAGCTGACCGTGACGGTTGACGATGTTTATGAGATCATTATCAACGCCCTCACCCCGCAAGCGTGCAGCGCCGGCAACGGCTCCGCTAGTTGCGCGGCGTCTGTCGATCCCACGATAACGGCGCCCGGCTTACCTAATGGCCTCACGTTGGAGTTCAGCCCCAATCTTGCCGCCACTCCATTGCCCGCGGCTCTCCCACTGTTCGCCTCGGGCCTCGGCGCGTTGGGTTTGTTTGGCTGGCGCAGGAAACGCAACAGCGCCGCTGTCGCTGCCGCCTGATTGTGCATTAGACTTTGATAGTCCGGTATTTATGGCGCAAGCCCCCACCAGCTTCCTAGCTGACGCTTCCTATCTGCACAAAAAGAAAACCCCGGCGCACAAGGAGAGGCTTCCAGGGGAAAGCGCCGGGGCAAGGAAGTGAGAAACGGCAGTTATATTAGCCAAATACCACAGATAGGCAATGGCCGAAAGCCGCACCGTCGAGGCGCTGGAAAGGAAGCGGGGCGAAATCCTCGGGCCGTCGCGGGCTATGAGGAGAGGATCACCCAGGCACAAGCTGACTGGCGCACGGCATTAGATCGGAAGAGGCTAATTCCGTGGTAAACCTTAACTAGCGCCCCCAAGGTGGCGAAAAATCCCGGTTATTTTTCGCTATCAGTATTGCCCATTCGATTGCCTCCGCGCGCTTTCATGTCCCATCAACAGGCCAGAGTGGGTGAGACCGGCGAGCTGAGCCGCTTACTGCTCTATGCCGACCGTACGCCGAGGTAATCGCAGGTGAAACGGGGCTCTCCGGCAAACCGCGGAACGTGCGAAAAATTCCGCCAACGCGAGGCTGGACAAGTGAGGGTCCGCGATTGAAGCCGAAAAACATAATTTGAATTTAGGAGATCCAAGTGTCAGCGCAATCAATAACGCACTTGCGCCGGATCGGCTCCGGCAGCGTTTTAATGCTTGGGCTCATCGTCGGCTTGATTGTCCTCTTTTGCTGCGGGTGGCTGGTAGGATGGAACCCAACCTGGCGCACTCTTGGCGTCACTCCCTTGGAGCCGCACTTCTTTGATATGCATGTGACTCTCGATTACGCCACATGCGCCGCAAAAGGTATCGATCCCTACATCCCCCACGCGTGTAATCTCGCGAATTTTAACCTGCCGCCGATATGGCTTTGGGTCAGTTACCTTGGCCTCAATGGGACAGATGCGCCGTGGCTTTCCGTTGCGATGATTGCCATTGCACTCGGGGTCATGGTGTTCCTGTTCAAGGGGCGCCGCGGCGGCGACGGACTGCTCGCGCTGTTCGCAATTTTATCTCCGTCGGTCATGATGGGGTTTGAGCGCGCCAATCCCGATTTATTGATATTCGCGATGGCAGGAGGCGCGGCGTTGGTTTATCGGCAGCGAAAAATCGGCGCCGTTCTTGCCACGATCACGCTGCTAAGCGCCGGCATCGTATTGAAGCTCTTTCCGATGTTCTGTGTCGCGCTTGCAGCTCGATACAATCGACGAACATTGTGCTTCGCCGCTGTCATAACCGCGATCTTCCTGGTCTATGTACTCCTGATCTGGAAGTATCTCTTTCTTATACGGTCCAACGTGCCCACTACTTTCATGTTGTCCTATGGATACAAGGCGCTATTTCTCGGCATCGATCATTTAAGGGCCGAAGCAGGGCTCAGTCCCATGGGACTGGCCGAGACGTGGGTCCCTGCTCTCACAAGTATTTTTGTTGTGATTTTCTCCGCGGCGCTTGCTGTCAGCAATTTTCGCAATGGCCGCATGACCTGCACGGTGCCCGACACAGCCGCCGGCACGGCATTCTTTTTCGGCGGCGGCATTTATTGCGGGACGTTTTTGTTGGGCACCAATTTTATTTACCGTCTGACCTTTCTCTTGCTGTGCCTGCCCCAACTGCAAGAGTGGCAAAATCAGAAAGATCTGGATGGAGCGCGCGGGACAGTGGTCGAGCGGGGCCTGCTGATCGCGCTCTTCGCGGTATTGTGGTTGAATGGAAATTCAAATGGCCATACCACGTTTTTGCTGCTGCCGCAGCTCGCCGACTGGCTGCTATTTTTTGGGCTAGCAGCGGTACTCCTATCCAACTTGCTGAATACCCTATGCGCTCGGCCACCGCGTCGACCAAGGTGAGGGGTCGCGGCTTGATGTTTCAATGGGCAGCCGCGATCTTAGACACGAGATCGATCGTACCGGGGTCAGACCCCGCTTGACCGCAGACGCACGGGAGTTTTGCCAAGAGAATAGCCGCCAAGCGGGCTGTGTGACTTGAGTCCTGGCGCTTCGACAACTGGGAGTATCTGTGATAGGGTTCAGACCACCAAGCTAATTCACCGTTAAGTCATTGATCTATAAATTAAATTAGCGTTTGTCAGGCAGTTCCGAGCTCCAGCGGTATATATCTTCGTGCTTATTGACGCACCATGAATTCCGGATTTTAATTCAAAGGCCGGTAAGGTGGGTAAGTCACACGGTTGAGGTGTAAAATGAGCCCGAAGGGTCTGACTATCGTTGCGGCGGTTGCGTCTTCTGTACTCTGGGCAACCGGAGCTGCGGCGACCACCTGTACCGGGACCTGTCTCGAAATCGGCTTAGGAGCCACGCCGACTTCTGACGTCGTTGCCGGTCCAACAAACGGCAGTGTCACTTTCAGCTCCACCGGTGTTGCCGGCTTCAGCCAGGTAACGGTCACCGGGACAGGAAATCCGCCGCTCAGCCTGCCTGCGCTGCTCGACACCACTAACATCAACGTAACAGCTAGCGGTAGCGGTACCCAAACTTTGGATGTTTGGATAACCGAAACTGGGCTGACGAGCCCGACGGGGACAACGGTTCCGTTCTTAAGTGGTCTTGATTTAAATGGTGACTCATCTCCGGGCATTACGGTAACGGAGAACACCTACCTGGATCTTGGCAACGGCGCGTTTGCCACCACAACGCAGCTGGCTTCACAAGTGCTAAACCCGAACGGGTCGATGGTTGTTCTGCAAGCTGGCAATACAGGCAGCGGCCCCTACTCAATAACCGCGGAGTACATTGTCACCCTTAACTCGGGCCAGAACGCCGATGGCACGATTGATATCTCGGTGGCACCGCTTCCAGGCGCTTTGGTGCTGTTCGGTTCGGTCCTTTTTGGTGGACTTGGTATCTCGAGCTTGCGCAAGCGTCGTCGTGGTCCGGCCTCAGTCATGGCTTGATTTCTGGGTCTGCAATGAATGCCGCCGCGGCGCCCCGCGGCGGTATTTTTTTGGCCGCAAGCGCCCGTCTCTGAGCAGCAGTCCTGCGGCTGTCAAAGGGCGAGTGCGGCGCCTTCCTTTCGGTGCCGCGCGCGCCCCCCGTCGGACCATGCCCGCGCGCGCCCCGTCCCAGCGGTGGGCGACCTCCGGTTAGCCTCCTACGCCCAGGTCGCGGCGGCATCTCTGCCAAGCTTCGCGAACCGTATATGGCGCTCAAATGCCGACGAAGACCAGTATCCGGACAGTTTTGGCCAATACCAAGCTGCGGAAACCCTGAATCATCTGCCCTATCTCAGAGCCCGACGACAGTACAACCATCGTATTGCAATAGCTTAGGGTGTTTCGAACTTGCCTCGCGGCTCGGGTTACCCGATTAATGAGGTCTGCGCGCTAACGCGCCTCTTAACGACGAAAGCTACGGGCCGCAGCCCAGCAGTAATCATCACGGTCCCACCAATGACGTCCGTTCAAAGGGAAATTTCCACCGCCATTGGCAACGATGCATGCTTGCAAGACCCGATCGTACGTGGCCGACCATCTCGCAGAGTTGGCCCGGCAATAGTCTTCAACCCATGCGGCCTTTAGGCATGCATAATAGGCGTGCGTCTCGTCGGGTGACAGAAGAACAGGTAAATGGTCCTGCGAGGACGCTGGAGAGCAGTTAATCAGAAGATGGCCTACGACCAGCGCAGCCGCACCAACGAGCGCCTTCATCGCTTCCTCCTGGGGTAGGGGCCTGGTGCCCCGCCGCTGGCGATAATAGCCCAGCCTCACGTAGGATTACAGCCTAGAGATAGTGCGTTGAGGCGTTGACCCCATTCGCAAGCCCGCAAAGACCCCGGGCTGGGGTACGGCCTCGGCGCAGCAGCCTCAATGGCCGGCGCTTGCCGAAACCGGACCTTTTGGCGGCGCATTTGCGGCACCGCCAGCGGGGGCAAGACTCGGCGGCGGACTTGACGCATGTGCGGTTGGCCGTGACGACTCCAGGATTTTGAGCTCGATCTTATCGCCCGAATAGCTGACGACGTAATCGCAACCGTCAAGAATCCGCTCCAGCACCTCTTGCAAGGTCCCTGAGTAAGAGCCGCCGACGATGCGCTGCAGTCCCGGCGTTGGTGTGTAGGTGAGATCAAATTTGGCGGATAGCGCCGCCAGGACCTCGTTGATCGGGGCCTCATCCACCGTGAGCGACACCGCGTTCGATTTTCCGTCGACCGCGATCGTGGCTGCGGCTTCTCCATTTGTCATGCACAGCGTCGCCGCGACCATGCCTGTCGCGCAGATGGTCGTAAGCCTGCGAACCCGAAAATCTTGTGCGCGTTCGAACATATAAAGCGTGCCATTTATGCGCATATTTCGCACTTAACTCATGCGCTTCGTGCCTTATCGGCCGGTTAAAAACGCCCCAATTTTGGCTGCGACGCCAATTCGTTAAAGGGGCAACCCGCCTGCGTTATTGTTAACGCAAACAAAGTGTTACCCGTCACATTACTATTGCTAAAATCTTGCAACTCTTAAAGGGCGGAAGCTGCCGGGGCAGTATGTAAGGAGCGGTGCTGTGCTTAACATGAATCGTCCCTGGCTAGCTGACCAGGCCGGTGACACGCAGCTAACCAGACGGGAAATCGAAGTGGTCCGGCTCGTCTGCCATGGCTTTACGAATAAGGTTGTTGCAAGGGAACTTGGGCTGTCAGAGGGCACGGTAAAAATTCATCTGCATAACATCTATCGAAAGCTGCGCGTTCGAACTCGGGTGGCGCTGCTAAATACACTCAACGGCGCCTGAGACAGGCTTACCCCGACCGCTTCCAAGTGAGGCGTACGCGTCCGGTGAAGGCCACCTTGCGGAGGTGAGTTCATTGGTCAAGTCCTAGTGCTAATCCTAGGGCTAGTCCTATGACCAAGGCAGAGGTTGAGGTGATCACGTCGGCGCAGCGGCGCCGATATTGGTCGCGGGCGGAGAAGGAACGTATTGTTGCCGCGGCTATTGAGCCGGGCGCGGTCGCTTCGGAAGTCGCGCGGGCAGCAGGGATTCATACGAGCCAATTGTTTCGCTGACGTCAGCAGCTGTGTGAGCGGACGCAGGTTCCGGCGGTGTTTAATCCGGTAACGGTTGCGCCGGAGGCGGCGGCACCATCGTCAGCATCATTGCCATTGTCGGAGCGGACTGGGCCGGGCTCGCCTGAGGCTGCTGGCGTTATTGAGATTGAGTTTGCCACTGGCGGTCGGATGCGGCTCTCCGGCTCGGTCGCGGCATCCACGGTGTCGGTGCTGATGAAGGTGCTGGCGAAGGGCAAGCGACGATGATCCCGGGCCCGAGCGGCGCGCGGGTTTGGCTGGCAGCCGGCTACACCGACATGCGCAAGGGTTTTGATGGCTTGGCGTTGTTGGTGCAGGAGACGCTTAAGCGTGACCCGCACAGCGGGCATCTGTTCGTGTTCCGTGGGCGCCGCGGCGGGCTAATCAAAGTGCTCTGGCACGACGGGCAAGGGATATGTCTGTTTGCCAAGCGTCTGGAGCGTGGCCGCTTCATTTGGCCGTCGGGGGCGGACGGGCTCGTGACGATCACGCCGGCGCAGCTGGGTTACCTGCTCGAAGGCATCGACTGGCGGATGCCGCAACAGACGTGGCGACCACAGGCCGCGGGCTGATTGCGGCATTGTGAATCACGATGCGATTATTGGTTCGCAGTCGCATGAGCTTGTGATTCCATCGTCGGCGATGAGCCTCGATGATTCGCTGCCGACCGATCTGGCGAGTGCCCATGCGCTGATCATTACGCAGCGCCAGGCGCTAAGTGCGGCCGAGCAGCGGGCCGCGACGGCGGAGAGCGAAGCGCAGTATCGAGCGCTTTTGATCGAGAAGCTCAAGTTCACGATCCGGAAGCTGCGGCACGATCGGTTCGGCCAATCCTCGGAACGCGGCGCGCTGCTCGATCAGCTCGAGCTCCAACTTGCCGATTTGGAGGCGGATGCGGCGCAAGCCGAAGCTGCGGTGCAAGTGGCAGCCGCGGCGGGTACCGAGAGGATAACCGTGGCATCATTCGAGCGCCGCTGGCCGGCACGCCGCCCGTTGCCCGTGCATCTGCCGCGGGAGCGCGTCGTCTATCCGGCGCCTTCAGTCTGCCCGTGTTGCGGCGGTACGACTTTGCGCAAGATCGGCGAGGACGTGAC
>Ga0187781_10002957_pt1 | contig 12842 bp, 10 predicted proteins | sample 0715_SJ02_MP02_2_FD_132447 | JGI IMG/M metagenome (GOLD analysis project Ga0187781, IMG submission 132447) | Tropical peat soil microbial communities from peatlands in Department of Meta, Colombia - 0715_SJ02_MP02_20_MG | ecosystem: Environmental > Terrestrial > Soil > Wetlands > Peat | place...
CGATCTCTTCATCGCGGCGACGGCGCTGCATCACGGCCTGACGGTCGTGACGCGCGACGCAGCGGATTTCGAGCGCGCGCGCGTGCCGGTGCTCAACCCGTGGAAGTGAAAAACCGCGCACATTTTCGCACCTGACTTTTGAATCGCGGAAAGCCTTGATTTTCAAGGGCTCGGGCTTTGTTGCGAAAGTCTTGATGGGGAGGCGATGACGAACGGTCGGGCCGTGGAGCGGGAAGATCCGGAACATTCAAGGCGCATTCTTAGCGCGAAGTCTTGATAGGGATCCGTTCCGCGAACTTCATCAGGGCCAGCGGCCCATAGGCGCCGCGTCGAAGGGTCGGACATATGACCGCACCCGACCGCAGCGTCAAAATCGAACCAAACCCCTTCGCAGGCGGGAGCCGTCCACATATGATTTTTGCACACGCGCACACCCTCAGGCACGCCCAAGCTTGCTCCGGGGCTCCCGCGTGGTTAGCGTCGACTCGGCAGCAATCTGGTGGGCGCTTGAGAGGCAGCGGCTCTCCACCCCCGTCCCAGCGCCGCCGTAAGAGCCGCAGGAGGCGGAAGCGTGCTCAAAAAAATACTCAGCGCCACACAGGATTACCGGCAATGCACCAAGATAATTCTTGCGAGGATGTTAGGCGAAGGGCTGACTGCGACCCCCTCCTGGGCTCAGGCTATGACGCGCGACAGGAAATTCAAAGATGATAAGCGTGCGGTAACAATTGCGCTTATCGCTCTGGTGGCGTCTATAGCCAGTGCTTACTACACTTATGATCAAGCTGACATAGCTAACCGGGCGCTCACAGAGGTTCAACGCGCCTTCATAGTCGTTGACGACATCCAGCTTGAGAAAACCAACAGCACAAACGGAGACACCTTTTCCGTCAATATCAAGATAAAAAACTCTGGAGCCACTCCAACAAAAAATCTGTCATATTTCATTCCCCGTGGAGGAGCCCCGTTTTTTGGGCAGATTCCTCCAAAATCGAATGACGTCGGCCTCCCCAATGTCCCAAATGATCCTGCATTTATTTTTTATGCAGGCGGGATTAACGACCTTAGCCGTAGCTTTGCTGTCGTTGGCCCGCAAGGACGACTGTTACTTGATCCGATTGATTTTGATCATGTCATGACCTCTTTTAGAGCCCACAAAGAGCAACTCAAGCTCGAAAAAGCTGCAATTGTCGGTGCGATCATTTACAATGATATATTTCCACGAAGCCAGCGGCATATCACGAAGTTCTGTTACTTTATTTACCCCGACACTGGGAAAACCGACGAATGCGGCTTTTGGAATTGCACTGATAATGAGTGCATACGTGATTCCGAGGCTTATAATGACGCACTTAGGGCTTCGTATAAAACCGCCGGGAAAGACATTCCGAAAGCTATGCTTGCTCGAATGGATTGGCTCCAAAAAGTGGAGCCATGACGATGGGCGTCAATTCGCGAAGCCGCCGGAGTTCATGAGCTAGGCTGGACAATATAAAGAGCCATAAGCATTGCAATTTCTTGAATTGTAGAGGGTTGAAACCCGAGTTGAGGTAAAGGGAAATAAGAAAAACCTAGGCAGGGAAAACACGAGAATGCGGCGCCTCCAGCATAAGCTTTGTCATTTGTAAGCGCCTTGTTGCCATTGTGCGACGCATATGGCAAGGTGACGGGATATCAATTGCAAATTTACGCGGGGGCCCAGCGATTTTGGCGGAACGAACCCATCTTTAGTCCGGAGTTCCGGTTTCCGCCCTTCCACCACCAGTCCCCGCCCGACGCAACCCCGTCGATCCTGAAGCACGGCTCTGGGGGCGGTTCGCTCAACGAAAATCGCGAGCGCCCTCATCGGAGAGCCCTGAAGCCAGAATCCGGAGCCGAGGACTTAAGGCCCCGAGAACCACTTTTGTTCCCGCCCGCGCCCATTGCCGGGACCGTGGCTTTCTGGCAAAAGGCGCGCGAATTCGTTGCGCCGCGAATCCTCCGATTCGCGGCCACGCGCGTTTTTTGCGGCGCCCCAGGCCTTGATCTTGCGCGCGCCGCGCCTCCGATCGACCGCGGCACAAGCGGTCTCCCGACAGAAGAGGGCCAATCCACCATGGTGTTGTTTCTTACCATTCTCTTCGGACTGTCGTCCGTCGCCTACGGGGTGAAGACCTCGCAGGAGTTGCTCGCGACGGATCAGGGGTCGTCGAAGATGCAGGAGATCGCCGGCGCGATCGCCGAGGGCGCGCAAGCCTATCTCAAGCGTCAGTACACGACCATCGCCTATGTCGGCGGCGCCATCTTCGTCGTGCTCGCCATTCTGCTCGGCTGGTGGGTGGCGTTCGGCTTCCTGCTCGGCGCGACGCTTTCGGGCGCGGCCGGCTTCATCGGCATGAACGTCTCGGTGCGCGCCAATGTCCGCACCGCGCAGGCGGCGACGAAATCGCTTGCCGAAGGCCTTGACATCTCGTTCAAGGCGGGCGCCATCACCGGCCTGCTCGTCGCCGGCCTCGCGCTGCTCGGCGTCGCCATCTATTTCGTGATTCTCACGTGGTTTGCGGGCTATGCGCCCGCCGACCGCACGGTCGTCGACGCGCTGGTGGGCCTGGGCTTCGGCGCCTCGTTGATCTCGATCTTCGCGCGTCTTGGCGGCGGCATCTTCACCAAGGGCGCGGATGTGGGCGCAGATCTCGTCGGCAAGGTCGAAGCCGGCATTCCCGAGGACGATCCACGCAACCCGGCGACGATCGCCGACAACGTGGGCGACAACGTGGGCGATTGCGCCGGCATGGCCGCTGACCTGTTCGAGACCTACGCCGTGACGGTCGTCGCGACCATGGTGCTCGCCACGATCTTCTTCGCCGGCCAGGAGGGACTTTCGGGCGCGGTGATCTATCCGCTGGCGATCTGCGGCCTCTCGATTGTGGCGTCCATCGCCGGCACCTTCTTCGTCAAGCTCGGCGACGACGCGTCGGAGATCAGCAAGCGCTTCGGTCCCTATTTCAAGCAGATTGGCCTGCCCGACACGATCATGGGCGCGCTTTACAAGGGCCTGATCGCCGCCGGCGTGCTCTCCGTCGCCGGCCTCTTCGTAGCGACGCTGTTCACGGTCGGCTTCGGCGAGGTCGGCAAGGTTGGCGGCCAGGCGGTCTACGGCGTTGGCCTGTTCTTCTCCGGCGTCATCGGCCTGATCGTCACCGGCGCAATCGTTTACATCACCGAATATTATACGGGCACAGGCAAGCGCCCGGTGGTGTCGATCGCCCAGGCGTCGGTGACCGGTCACGGCACCAATGTCATCCAGGGCCTCGCGGTGTCGCTGGAGTCGACCGCGGCGCCGGCGCTCGTGATCGTGCTCGGCATCCTGTTGACTTACCAGCTCGGGGGACTCTTCGGCACGGCGATCGCGGTCACGACCATGCTCGGCCTCGCCGGCATGATCGTCGCGCTCGACGCCTTTGGTCCCGTGACCGACAACGCCGGCGGCATCGCCGAAATGTCGGGCCTGCCGAAGGAAGTGCGCCAGTCGACCGACGCGCTGGACGCCGTGGGCAACACCACCAAGGCCGTGACCAAAGGCTACGCTATCGGCTCGGCGGGCCTCGGCGCGCTGGTGCTCTTCGCGGCCTACACCAACGACCTCAAGCACTTCACCGAAACCGGCCTGCCTTTCTTCAAGGACATGGGCAAGGTCGACTTCGACCTCTCCAATCCTTACGTCGTCGCGGGCCTGATCTTTGGCGGCCTGATCCCCTATCTCTTCGGCGGCATCGCCATGACGGCGGTGGGTCGCGCGGCGGGTTCGGTCGTTGAGGAGGTGCGCCGGCAGTTCAAGGAGAAGCCGGGCATCATGGAGGGGAAGGATCGTCCCGATTACGGCCGCGCCGTCGACATGCTGACGCAGGCGGCGATCAAGGAGATGATCGTGCCCTCGCTGCTGCCCGTCGGGGCGCCGATCGTCGCTTTCATCGTGGCGTGGATTCTGGGCGGCAAGGCCAACGCCTTCGCGGCGCTCGGGGCGCTGCTGCTCGGCGTGATCGTCAACGGCCTGTTCGTCGCGATCTCGATGACGTCGGGCGGCGGCGCCTGGGACAACGCCAAGAAGTCTTTTGAAGACGGCTTCGTCGACAAGGACGGCGTCAAGCACTTCAAGGGCAGCGAGGCGCACAAGGCGTCGGTGACCGGCGACACGGTGGGCGACCCCTACAAGGACACTGCGGGCCCGGCGGTGAACCCGGCGATCAAGATCACCAACATCGTCGCGCTGCTGCTGCTGGCGGTGCTGGCGCACTAAGGGCGCCGTTTCAGAGTTCGAGCTTCGAAGGGCGGGGGAGACCCCGCCCTTTTTATGGCGGAACTTGAAGTCCTCTGATATTATTTGCCTTGTGGGAGGCGTAGGAGAGTCGAATGAGCGATTTAATCCTTGAAATCCTGAAAGATATTCAAAAGCGTGTCGCCGGGCTCGATGAGCGCCTGAGCCGCGTGGATTCGACGACGGGCATCCTGCCGCGGCTCGAGGCCGAGGTGGCGACCCTGGTGCGCGCAACCGCCGGCTTGCAGCAAGACGTGCGCATGGTCCGGGCCGCGGTCAACGACATGGCGCATACACGCGTGAGCACCGGAGAGATAGAAGCGCTCCACACGGAATTGGACCAGCTCCGCGTCAATGTGCAGGAGCATGAGACGCGCTTGTACATGCTGGAGCATCCGAGAACGAATTGACGGGTCGGCGCGCCCCTTGCGCCCCGGCCGAAATCGCGGGAAAGTCGCGCGACGATCGGCGCCGGCTGGGGGAGGGCCTGATGAGTTCGGACGAGAGCAATCCGGTATTCGGCAAGAGGGGCTCGCAACTCGGGGGCGGCGGCTTTCTCGGCGGGACGGGCGTCTTCGGCCCCTACGAGCCCGCAGCCTCCGCCTACGAGCACGAGCGCAGGCCAGGCCTCGCCGACGACATCGACTTCGAGATCAAGGGCCATGAGATGCAATTTGTCGAGATCGAGCTCGATCCCGGCGAGTCCTGCATCGCCGAGGCCGGCGTCATGATGTTCAAGGACGCCGCGGTCGACATGCAGACGGTGTTCGGCGACGGCGCCGCCGACCAGAGCCTGCTCGGCAAGCTGTGGCGCGGGGCCAAGCGCGTGCTCTCGGGCACGAGCTTGTTCATGACGCAGTTCACGCATCAGGGGCAGGGCAAGGCGCGGGTCGCCTTCGCCGCCTCCTACCCCGGCAAGATCATCCCGCTGCGTCTCGAAGAGCTCGGCGGCGAGATTCTTTGCCAGCGCGACAGCTTTCTCGCCGGCGCGCGGGGCGTCTCGATCGACATCGGCATCCAGAAGAAGATCATGACCGGCCTCTTCGGCGGCGAGGGCTTCGTCATGCAGAGGCTGACCGGCGACGGCTGGGTGTTCGCGCACGCCGGCGGCACGGTGATCGAGCGCGAGCTGGCGCCGGGCGAGGAGCTGCATGTCGACTCGGGCTGTCTCGTGGCGCAGACGCCGAGCGTCTCCTTCGATGTGGTGCCGGTCGGCGGCGTGAAGTCGATGATCTTCGGCGGGCAGGGGTTCTTCTTCGCCCGTCTCGTGGGGCCGGGTCATGTGTGGCTGCAGTCGATGCCCTTCTCGCGGCTCGCCGGCGCGATCATGGCGCGCGCGCCAGCGCGGACTGAGGTCGGCGTGCAAAGGAGCTTCGCCGGACCCTCGTCCAGCGGCGGCTCGAGCGGCGATTCATCCGATGGCTGGAGCGGCGATTCATCTGGCGGCTGGGGGGATTCCGGCGGGGGAGGGGACACGTAAGCGTAAGCGAGCCGCGTCATTTTCGGCTCCCTGTCGGCTGCGGGGCGGCCCTCCGAAGCCGCTCTTTCAATATCGCTCCGCCGAAGCGCTCCCCTCCACGATCCCCGCCGCCAGCGCGAGCCAGACGAGATGCGCGTCGGTGCGGGCGCCGATCTTCGACTTGATCTGATAATGATAGTTCTGCACGGTCTTCGGACTGAGGTTCAAGAAATCCGCGATCTCCTCCGTCGTGCGCCCGAGCGCCACGAGCCGCAAAATCTCGGTCTCGCGCGGCCCCAGCTCCTGCGCGAGCGAGCGTCCTGAGCCCAGACGCTCGGCGGCGATCTCGCGCGCGATGTCGTCGCTCATCGCGCGTCCGCCCTTGGCCACAAGGCTCACGGCGCGCAAAAGCTCCTCGGCGGCGCTGCCCTTCGTCACATAGCCGCTGGCGCCGGCCTCGAAAGCTTTGAGCGCGTGCGCCGCTCCGCAATGCATCGTGAAGACCAGGATTTTCGCGCGCTTGTCCCACTGGCGAATGCGCTTGATCGCCTCCAGCCCTCCGGCGCCGGGCAGCGACAGATCCATGATCGCGATGTCGGGAGAAGCTCTCTTATAGGCTTGATAGGCGGCCGCCGCCGTGTCCGCCTCGGCGACGATGGCGTAGCCCTTCTGACGCTCCAGTAGCCTCCGATAGCCCTCGCGCACGATCGGATGGTCGTCGACAAGCAGGATCGCAAGCCCCTCCAAGTCAGACCTCCTCGTCAGGCCGCCGCGAGAGCGAGCGGAATGCGGGCGGCGACGCGCAGACCGCGCGGCGCGCGATCGATGCTCAAGCTGCCGGCGAGCGCCGCCACGCGCTCGCGCAGGCCGATGACGCCGTGGCCCGTCGCGCTCTCGAGTTTTGCGAGGTCGCCGCCGCCGTCGTCCTCGACCGTCAGCGCGACCTCCGCGTCGTGGCGCGCAACGCGCAGCCGGACGTCGCTCGGCGCGCCGTGCTTCATGGCGTTGGTCAGGCATTCCTGGGCGATGCGCAGCAGATTGACCGCCACCGCCTGTGGCAAAGCGGCGAGGTCGCCGGCAAGATCGAGCCGCACGACCGCGCGTGAGGCCGAGCGGGCGTTCCAGCTCGCGACGAGCTGCGTCAAGCAGGCCTCGAGGCCGAGCTCGTCCAGATCCTGCGAGCGTAGCCGCGCCAGCGCCTCGCGCAAGGTCGTCATCATGCGTTTCGCTGCGCGCGAGATCGCGCGCGCGTCCTCGGCGATGTCCGGGCGATCCTGCGCTCCCGCTTGGATCGCTGCGGCGTAGGCCAGCGTCGCGGTCAGGCATTGGCCGAACTCGTCGTGCAGATCGCGCGCCAGCGCGCGGCGCTCCTCCTCCTGGACCTCGAATAAGCGCTTCGTGAGCGTGGCGCGCTCCGCCGTCGTCCGCTCCAGCCGCGCGGCGAGATCGTTCGTCGCGCGCGCGATGAGGCCAAATTCGCCCTTGAGCGAGGCGCGCAGCCGATGCGCATAGTCGCCGCGCTCCAGACGCTTGAGCCCCTCGACCACCAGCTGCGCTGGCGCCAGAGCCTCTGCGATCGCCGCCGCCGAGAGCAGGCAAATCCCCAGCGCCATCGCCGCCGCCACCTCGATCACGACGGAAATCTGCCGCCACGCCTGCCGCACGGCCGCGTCCGCGTCGGCTATGGCCGTGACCTCGCCGGTGTCGGGCGCACGCACGGTTAGCGCGCGCACGACGGGCGCCGGCTGGCCGTAGAGCCGATCGTAGGCGCGCTCGAACCAGCGCGGCGCCGCCGCGCCCAGGCCTTGAAGCTGGCTGCAAAGCGGCTCGGGCGTCTCGCCCGCGGGAGCGTAATGGATGCAGACGCCGGGTGAGACCAAAGACAGCGTGGAGAGCGTGCGCCAGCTCGGGATCGGCAGCACCCGGTCGCGCCTCATGCTTTGGCGCCACAGAATCTCGCGCCAGAACAGGTTTTCCAGCTCATGCGCGACGCGCTCGGCGGAAGCCTTCGTCTCCGCTTCGAGCGCGCGATGCGCGCTTGCCATGGTGAAAGTGCAGGTCGCCGCCAAGCACAAAAGCGTGATGGCGACGAGGCGGCCGATCAGCCGTGCGATGAGGCGCATGGAAAATTCTCCGAATGAGGCGACGTGACGGCAATTTAATCAGCAAATCTCCATCGGAGCCATCGATTTCGCAGTCGACTCATTTGATCGGGTAAATTTCCCAATGAAATAGAGCGAGTCTGTGTCTCAGTTGCAACACTTCTAAAAAATCTGTTTCGCCACCAAGCTTGACCGTTGACTCGCCTTTGGGCGCCGCCCAATGATGGCGAAATGAAGACGGAGCAAACTCTCTTGCGGTCCAGAATGCGCGCCCTGGCGGCGTGCGTGACCGTCTGCCTGCTCGTCTTGCAAGGGTTCGCCTTCACGTCCTCTGGCGTCCCGCCACGCCAAAGCGGTACGGCGATCTCCGCGGCGGCGCTCGTGCCGGCCCCACATTGCCACGAGCCCGGCGACCCCCACGCGCCGGCGAAATCTTCGCACGACTGCTGCGTCTATTGCAGCGTCGCCGGTCGCGACGCGCTGCCGCCTTTCAGCGCCATCTTCGCCGATTTCATCCTCGCGCCGACGCAGAGCGTCGTTGCGGCCGTCTTTTATCGAATCGACATTCGAAATCCTGTTCCCTTGGGCTTGGCGACCAGCTGGTCGTCGCGCGCGCCGCCGCGACTCGGCTGACGCCCAGCTCGCCTTCCGAATTCGGCGCCGTCTCGACGCGCGCCTGAACCGAAGGCGTCTTCCCGAACATCACCATCGTCTGCTCTGCGAGCCGTAGCGTTTCGCGGAACGCAAGAGCGCTTGCAACGACGCGTGCTCGGTCGGCGCGCGTGAAAGGACTAAATCTATGTCTCGCTCTCGTCTCCTGCGCGGCGTGTCCGCCTGCGTCGTCATTTTGCTCTCCACCCCCGAGGCTCATGCGCAAAACGCCTTGCCAACCATCGACGTCGGCGCCGAGCATAAGGTGCGCAACCATAAGCCTGCGCCATCGCATCGCCCGACCTCCGGCGTCGCGCGCAATAGCGGAAGGCCGACAACTCCGCCTATCGTCGTCCCGTCTCCGGGGCCGGTCGCCGACCAGCTCGGCCACACGGACAAGCCGTTCAGCGGCTCCTATGTGCCGGCAAGCGTCGCGCACGTTGGGGACGTAGCCTCGGTGACGAAGCAGGAGATTAATCAGACGGTAAACGTCATGACGTCGGCGGAGTCGATCCAAAATCTGCCGAGCACGCTGGTGCGCGAGCGCTTCATCGGCGACCGCAATGCGACCATCGAGGGGCGCATAAACAATCCACAAGACAGCGCGCGCACGATGCTCTACGCCGATGGCGTGCTGCTCTCGAACTATCTCGGCAACAGCTACGCCTATCCGCCGCGCTGGAACATGGTGTCGCCGGTCGAGATTGAGCGCGTCGACGTGATGGAGGGACCATTCTCGGCGCTCTACGGCGGCAACTCGGAGAGCGGCGTCTATACGATCACGACGCGCATGCCCGAGCATTTCGAGTTTCATGCCGAAGGCAATGGGTCGGTGCAGTATTTCCATTGGTTCGAGGACAAGGAGACCGATCTTTCCGGCCACATGTCGGCCGCGGTCGGCGATCGCCTCGAAAACTTTTCCTACTGGCTGATCTACGATCGGCTCGATGCGCAGGGCCAGGCGCAGACCTTCTCTCAAAATCAGTTCACTCCCTCATGCACTGCTGGAAAGTGCGTGGCGGCCTTCGGCGGCGTGTTTGCCCCCTTCGTGGCGGGCGGCACGGGCGCGAACGGCTTCCCGACCCCGGGCGGCACCCTGGGCAACATCGCCGGCAGCGCCGGAGCCGATCACAGCGAGCAGCATTTCGGCAAGGTCAAGCTCGCCTACGACGTGACTCCGGCCGTGCGTTTGAGCTGGCAGACCGGCTTCTGGTCGCTCGTCGATAACACCTTGGTGCAGCCGTACCTGTACACGACGAACGGAATCCCGCTTTACGGCCTCGGCAGCGGAGTCAAGATCAATGACGGGCCGTTTGGATCTTACGCGCTCGGCGCCCTGAATCCGACGCATTCCAACGCGTCGCACCTGATGAACACGCTCGAGTTCAAGAGCGACACAAAGGGGATATTCGATTTCGATCTCGTGGGCACGCAGTATAACTTCCTGCGCGACTACACGAACACCTATTCGCAATATGGCGCCGTTCCGACCGCTGCTAACGCGGCGGGCCTCCCCACCGCCTGGACCATCAACCCGACCGGCTCGAACGTCAATCAGGGCGGCAATTTCTGGCGCACCTTCGACGCGCGATTCATCGCTCGCCCCGAGCAGGACATCTTCGGCAAGCACATCGTCTCGTTCGGCCTGAGCGATTGGCTCTATTCGCTGAACAGCGTGCAGACCAACACCGATGTCGCGACGGCGAACTATTATTACGACATCGCGACCATCAACTACGGCAAGACCGACACCAAGAGCGCCTACGTCCAGAACGAATGGAAGTTCCTGCCGCAATGGCGCCTCACCTTGGGGGCGCGCGGCGATTGGTGGAACGCCTTCGACGGCGTAAATGACAGCCTGAGCAATGTGTTCAAGACGAACCCCAACCCTCTCGTCAACTATCCCTCGGTGTATAAGGGCGCCTTCTCGCCCAAGGGCGCGATCGAATACCAGGTCACGCCGGATTTCCTGGTCAGAGGCTCGATTGACCGCGCCTACCGCTTCCCGACCGTCGCCGAAATGTTCCAGGCGATCTCGACTCCAAATACAGTTACGATGAACAATCCCAACCTGCAACCCGAATCCATGACCTATTACGATCTCAGCGCCGAATATCACTGGCATAACGCCTTCGACGGCAAGGTCGGCATGATCACGCCGCGGCTCAGCCTGTTCAACGTTGACGCCTGGGATTACATCTACAGCCAGTCCAACACGATCGGCGCCACTACAATTTCGCAGACCTTAAACATCGGTAAGGTCAACTTCCACGGCATCGAAGGCGTTCTCTCGCTAACGGACATCTACTGGCATGGGCTTAGCGCTACGACCAGCGCGACCTTCACGGACTCCAAAATCCTTTCGGACTCTCTTGCGCCCTGGTTCGAGGGCAATCAGGTGCCGCGCATTCCGCGCATCCGCCTCCACGGCACCATCAGTTACGCCCCGAACGATCAGTTCTCCGTCGCCGCCACCATGCGCTTCGCGACGGGCTCTTTCGTGAGCCTCGCAAATACCGATTTCAGTCACGACACCTATGGCAGCACGGACAGCTCCTATCTCGTCTTCGACGCGAAGGTGCAGTACAAATTCGCGCCGGGCTGGACCGCGAGCGCCGGCGTCAACAACATCGGCAACAACAAGGCCCTGGTCAATCCCAATCCCTATCCGGAGCGCACTTACTTCCTCGGCCTCAAATACGACTTCGGCGGCCCGCAAAGGCAGGATATTGCTGCGGGCTTGGTCGTCCCGGGCTCGAGCGGCTACGGGGGCTCCGAGGCGTCGCCGACGCTCCATCGGTAGGGCTCCGTCGCTTTCGCGCGCCGCACGCCCATGCGATAAGCAGGACATGTGGCGCGCGACGGTCCTCACGCTTTTTCCCGAGATGTTCCCCGGCCCCTTGGGCCTCTCGCTCGCGGGCGACGCGCTCTCGCGCGGCGTTTGGGCGCTCCAGGCGCATCAGATCCGCGAGCAGGGGATTGGACGCCATCGCGCCGTCGACGATACGCCCGCGGGCGGCGGACCCGGCATGGTCATGCGCGCTGACGTGCTCTGCGCCGCGATCGACGCCGCGATCGAGCCCGCCGATCCGCGCCCGCGCCTCGTGATGAGCCCGCGCGGCGCGCCGCTGACCCAGGCGCGCGCGCGCGCGCTGGCGGAGGGTCCCGGCGCCGTCATTCTCTGCGCGCGCTTCGAGGGCTACGACGAGCGCGTGGTCGCCGCGCGCGGCCTCGAGGAAATTTGCATCGGCGACTTCATTCTTTCCGGCGGCGAGATCGCGGCGCTCGCGCTCATCGACGCCTGCGTTCGGCTGTTGCCCGGAGTCATGGGCGAGGACCTCTCCGACGAGGAGGAGAGCTTCGAGGACGGATTGCTCGAGTATCCGCACTACACGCGCCCGCGGGCTTTCGAAGGACGCGAGATCCCCGACGTGCTGCTGTCGGGCGACCATCAGAAAGTCGCGCGCTGGCGGCGCGAGGAGCAGCTGCGCTTGACGCGCGAACGCCGTCCGGATCTCTTCGCACGCTCCAAGCCCAAGAATTAACTGAGAGTTAGTCGTAAGCGAAATGATCATAGACGAGGCAGCCCAAAAGCGCGCCGCCGGCGTCGAACGCGAAGATTCCGAGCTCGGCGAGTTCGGGGACGAATTTTTCGGCGGCGAGGGGGAGGGCGAAGGCGCCGGCGATCGCCGCCAGTGCGCAGAACATATCAAAGAAGCCATAACGCCAGCGCGACCAGAAGCGCGTCAGAAACAGCGCGGTGGCGATCGTTGCAAGAGCGGAGAGCATCGGGTTTGCTTCAAGCGGAAAGCGGCGGCGGCAACTTCGTAGCGCCGCCGCCCTAACGCTTGGTTTAACGCTCGTTTCGCACGGGCGAGCTTCGCCGGCCAGAAGTGCGATCCCTGCGCATGCCGCCAACTCGGCGACCTGACGGCGCTTGCGAAGGAAGCGCTGCGCGCTCGACCGGCGGCCGAAGCTTTTTGTCTCGACTCCGCCAATCGTCGACCGTGCGACTGCGATGAGGCCGCCCCGCTCCGGCCATATTTGGTCGCGGGAGGCGTTTTGCGCGAAGAGCGAGTCGGCGTTCGCTTCTCAGTTGAGCTGCGAAGCCAGTCCGGCGCAAAGGATTCCCAGGATGACCGCGCCAGCGAACGCGGCGACGGGGCCGAGCCACATCAAGGTTCCCGCTCCGCCGCATACAGCGCCGATGATCCCGCCGATCACCATGCCGGTTGAGATGAACTTCTCGCTTTTTGTCGTTGAAGGCTCACTGGTCATTTGCCGTCTCCACATCCGAATGTGCATTCGCCGCCGCCGTCGGCCTCGTCGCAAGCAC
>Ga0187781_10002958_pt1 | contig 12830 bp, 10 predicted proteins | sample 0715_SJ02_MP02_2_FD_132447 | JGI IMG/M metagenome (GOLD analysis project Ga0187781, IMG submission 132447) | Tropical peat soil microbial communities from peatlands in Department of Meta, Colombia - 0715_SJ02_MP02_20_MG | ecosystem: Environmental > Terrestrial > Soil > Wetlands > Peat | place...
AAAGGCCCGGGCGTAAATGCCGGGGGCGGCATGGCCCTGGAAGAACACCTGGTCCCCCGGCCGCTCGCCTACCTTGCCGCGGAAGAAATGGTTGAAGCCGACCTCGTAGAGGGCGGCCGAGCCGGCGTAGGTCGAGAGGTGCCCGCCGATGCCGGGGTCCTTCGAGTTCGCCCGCGTCACCATGACGGCGGCGTTCCAGCGGATGTAGGCGCGGATGCGGCGCTCGAGGTGCTCGTCACCCGGGAACCACGGCTCCTGGGCGGCCGGGATGGTGTTCACATACGGCGTGGACACCGTCGCCGGGAACCCGATCTGGGAGGCGCGGGCTCGCTCGAGCAGCTTCATGAGGAGGAAGCGGGCACGGTCGCGGCCGCTCTGCTCCACGATGGCGTCGAAGGAGTCGAGCCACTCGGTGGTCTCCTCCGGGTCGATGTCCGGCACCTGGTGTGAGAAACCGTCGAAGATCACCTGCCGATTCTCGCGCCTCGAGGCCGTCCGTCGGTTCACGGGAGCGGCCCGGCGGTGTCGCTATGGTCGGGGCCGTGCCCGCGCCCGCAGATCATCTCGTCGTCTACACCGATGGTGCCTGCATCCGGAACCCGGGTCCCGGCGGCTGGGCATGGGCCGTCTCCGACGACCTCTACGCCAGTGGGTGCGAGCCAGCCACGACGAACCAGCGCATGGAGCTGACGGCGGTGCTCGAGGCGCTCGGCACCTTCCCGGGACGCGTGAGGGTGATGAGCGACTCGACCTACGTCGTCAACTGCTTCCGGCAGCGCTGGTGGGCCGGCTGGCGGACGAGGGGCTGGCGCAACGCCAAGGGCGAGCCGGTGGCGAACCAGGATCTCTGGCGACCGCTTGTTTCTCTCGTCGTCGACGAGCGCGCCGGCCAGATCGAGCTCGAGTGGGTGAAGGGCCACGGCACAAACGAGGGGAACATCCTGGCGGACCGGTTGGCGACCGAGGCCGCCCGGTTGCAGCGGGCGGTGAGCGCCGGCTGAGGTTGGGCGGCGGGGGCGGAGGGGTTTCTTCGCGACTTTCGGACGGCTGGGCCGGTCGTTCCAGGCACACAGTTCGGGTGGGAATGTTTCACCAGGTCGAACTGCGTGCCCGGCGCGACCGGCCGGGGCCTTGTGCGGTCCTCCCGGGCACGCAGATCGGCCGGGGACGCTCTGTGCGGTCCGTGCAGGCACACAGATCGGCGGGAAGCGGGCCGGGGCCCGACCGGGGCCCGCCCCGTCAGGCCTGCCAGACCCGCCAAGCCGGCGGCGGGCGGTCCGGCCGCCCAGGGCCGATTGGGATCTGCGACCCGCCGTCTCGTAGGTTATTGACATGCAAATCAACAACACCTCAGCGCTCGTGACCGGTGGGGCCTCGGGCCTCGGCGAGGCGACGGCGAGGGCGCTGCGTGCCGCCGGCGCCACCGTCACCCTCTTCGACCGCGACGAGGCCCGCGCCAAGGCGACGGCCGCTGACATCGGGGGGGCGACGAGCTACGTCGCCGGCGACGTCGGCGACCCGGAAGCGGTCGCCCAGGCGGTCGAGATGGCGGCGGCGGCGGGGGAGTTTCGTATCACGGTGTCCTGCGCCGGCATCGGCTGGGCGCAGCGCACGATCGGTCGCAACGGCGAGCCGCACGACTTCGACGCCTTCAAGACGGTCGTGAACGTCAACCTCGTGGGCACGTTCAACGTCATGCGCATCGCCGCCGGGGCGATGGCGAAGACTGACCCGCTCGAGGACGGTGAGCGCGGCCTCATCGTGAACACGGCCTCGGTCGCCGCCTTCGAGGGCCAGATCGGCCAGATCTCCTACTCCGCCTCCAAGGGCGGGGTTGTCGGCATGACCGTGCCGGCGGCCCGTGACCTCGCCCCGGTCGGCATCCGTGTCAACACCATCGCCCCCGGCCTCATGGACACGCCGCTGCTGGGCCTCCTGCCGGAGGAGAACCGTCAGGCCCTCGGCGCAGGCGTGCTCTTCCCCAAGCGCCTCGGGAGGCCGGCCGAATTCGGCCAGCTCGTGGTCGCCATCGCCGAGAACGGCTACCTCAACGGCGAGACGATCCGGCTGGACGGCGGACTGCGGATGCCCCCGAAGTAAGGGCGAAGGTTCGGGCAGCGAACGATGCGCTATATCGAGGCGAGCGGCGAGCGACTCTCTGTCATCGGGCTCGGGACCTGGCAGTTCGGATCCCGGGAGTGGGGCTACGGCGCCGGCTACGCCGCGCACGAGGCCGGCAGCATCGTCGCGCGCGCCGTCGCCCTCGGAGTGAACCTGTTCGACACGGCGGAGGTGTACGGCTTCGGGGCTTCAGAGCGCATCTTGGGTGCCGCCGTCGCCGAGTGCCGCGAGCAGGTCTTCATCGCCACGAAGGTGCTGCCCGTCGCGCCCCTGCCGAGCGTCATCTGCCGGCGGGCCGAAGGCAGCGCCCGCCGCCTCGGCATCGCCGAGATCGATCTCTACCAGCTGCACTGGCCGAACCCGGCCGTGCCCCTGCGGCTGCAGATGGAGGGCATGCGCCAGGCCCGCAGCCGCGGCCTCGTCCGCAACGTCGGTGTGAGCAACTACTCGCTGGCGCGCTGGCAGGCCGCCGAGCAGGCCTTCGGGGACACAGTGCTGACGAACCAGGTGCGTTTCAGCCTCGTCGACCGGCGTCCGCTCGCCTCCGGCATGACGGCCTGGGCGGCCGAGCACGAACATCTCGTGATGGCTTACAGCCCGCTCGCGCAGGGGCTGCTGTCGGGGCGCTACGACGCCGACCACCGCCCCGGCGGCATGCGGGCGAACCAGGCGGCCTTCCTGCCGGACAACCTGGCGCGCGCCGCCGGCCTCATCTCGACGCTCCGCCGCCTCGCCGCCGACCACGACGCCACGCCGGCCCAAGTGGCCCTCGCCTGGGTCGTGAGCCATGCGGGCGTCGTCGCCATCCCCGGTGCGAGCTCAGTGTCGCAGCTGGAGCACAACGCCGCCGCCGCCGATCTCGATCTGAGCGCCGACGAGCGCGCCGAGCTGACCGCCGCCGCCGAATACTACGAGCCGATCGACCGCCGCCAGGCGATACGACAGCTCAGCAGGCGACGCCTCAGCCAGCTGCGGCGGCCCGGGGCCGACCGATCCGCCCCGGAACAGGGTCGGGACCAATAGTGTCGGAGCGGGCCGGCGTCGCGCCGGCGCCCGGTCGGGTGACCCGTCGGGTGACCGGTCGAGCGACCGGTCCGGCGACCGCTGCGGCCGCTCGGGAGCCGGCTGACAGGGGGAGGTTCTGATGGAGGAGCAACTGGCCTTTATGGATGCCACCGCCCAGGCGGAACTCGTGCGGAGCGGCCAGGCGACGCCACCCGAGCTCGTCGAAGCCGCCATCGAGCGAATTGAGCGGTTGAACCCGGAGCTGAACGCCGTCATCCATGAGCGTTTCGAGGCCGCCCGCAAGGAAGCCGCCGCCCGCGATCTCCGCGGGCCGTTCGCGGGCGTCCCCGTCCTCTTGAAGGATCTCGGCGCCGCCCAGGCGGGCGAGCCGCTCCACCTCGGCCTCGGTTTCCTCAAGGAGGCGGGCTATCGGGCGCCGGTCGACAGCTTCATCACCGAGAAGTTGCGCGCCTCCGGCTGCGTCATCCTCGGGCGCACGAACTGCCCGGAGATGGGGACGACGATCACGACCGAGCCGCGCGCCTACGGCCCGTCGCGAAACCCATGGAACACCGACCACACGACAGGCGGCTCCTCTGGCGGGTCGGCAGCGGCCGTGGCCAGCGGCATGGTGCCGGCGGCGCATGCCAATGACGGCGGTGGCTCCATCCGCATCCCCGCCTCGAACTGCGGCCTTCTCGGGCTGAAGCCGAGCCGCGGCCGTGTGAGCCCGGGGCCGGAGCCGAACGAGGCGTCCTGGGCGGGATCGACGATCGACCACATGCTCACGCGCACCGTGCGTGACTCGGCCGCCATGCTCGACGTCCTCACCGGCCGGATGCCCGGCGACCTCTTCGTCGCCCCGCCGGCGTCGCGTCCTTTCGCGGCGGAGGTCGGCGTCGAGCCCGGGCCGCTCAAGATCGGCTGGCTCGACCACCCCGCCCAGGAAGGCATCGCCCCCGACGCGGAGTGCGCCCTCGCCGTCTACGAGGCCCGCGACCTTCTCGAGTCTCTCGGCCACGAGCTGCACGAGGCCTATCCCGAGGCTCTGGGCGATCCCGAGTTCACCCGCCACTTCCTCACGCTCGTCACGACGGCTGTGGCGGCCGACCTCGAGACCTGGAGCGAGGTCCTCGGCCGCAGGATCGATCCCTCCGAGCTCGAGCCCGACAACCAGACCTTCCAGATGCTCGGCTCCATGGTGCCGGCGGCGGCCTACCTGCGCTCGGAGCAGTGGTTCGAGGCATGGCGCCGGAGGCTGGCGAAGTACTGGAGCCATGACGGCTACGACCTGCTGCTCACGCCGGTCCTCAACATGACGCCGGCCCGCATCGGCGAGCTCTCCGAGCCGGTCCGCGGGCAGCAGCGAGTCATCGAGGCCCTCCAGTACACGGCCCAGTTCAACGTCAGCGGCCAGCCCGCCGTCTCCCTCCCGCTCCACTGGACACCCGGCGGGCTCCCCGTCGGCGTGCAACTCGTGGCCGCCTATGGTCGAGAGGACATCCTGCTTCGGGTAGCGTCTCAGGTTGAGCAAGCGGCGCCATGGGCGGAGCGCAGGCCAGCGGTGCATGCGTGACGGCTCTTTGGGCGGGAAAGCTCGGAGCCGGGTGACCTTCTGAACGACATGCCCACAGCGCGATGACTACCTACCGGCTCTCCCATCTGGGCGCGCTCGAAGCCGAGGCCATCTACATCATCCGGGAGGTCGTGGCCGAGTTCGAGAAACCCACCCTCCTCTTCTCCGGCGGCAAGGACTCCGCCGTCCTCCTGCACCTCGCTGTCAAGGCGTGCTGGCCGCAGCGGCTGCCGTTCCCCGTCGTGCACGTCGACACGGGGCACAATTTCCCCGAAGTGATCGCCTACCGTGACCGCCAGGTGGAGACCCTCAGCCTCCGCCTCATCGTCGGGTCCGTGCAGGAGGACATCGACCGCGGGCACATCATCGAGCACCCGACGCCGGGTGCGACGCGCAACCGCCTGCAGACCTTCACGCTCTTGCGGGTGCTGGAGGAAGGCGGCTACGACGCCGTCTTCGGCGGCGGCCGGCGCGATGAGGAGAAAGCGCGGGCAAAGGAGCGGGTCTTCTCGCTGCGTGACGAGTTCGGTCAGTGGAACCCGCGGACGCAGCGGCCGGAGCTGTGGAACATCTACAACACGCGGCACCGCCCCGGTGAGCACTTCCGCGTCTTCCCGCTCTCGAACTGGACCGAGCTCGACATCTGGCAGTACATCGAGCAGGAGTCCGTGCCCCTGCCGGAGATCTACTTCGCCCACCGCCGCCCGGTCTTCCGCCGTGGTGGCATGCTCTTGGCGGTCGGGCCCTACAGCCAGCCCACCTTGCGGGACGAGGCCCCCTTCGAAGCCACCGTCCGCTACCGCACCGTCGGGGACATGACCTGTACGGCCGCCGTCGAGTCGAGTGCGGTCACCCCGAGCCAGGTCATCAAAGAAACCGCCATCAGCCGCGTGAGCGAGCGTGGGGCGACGCGAGCCGACGACCGTTTCTCGGAGGCGGCCATGGAGGACCGCAAACGGGAGGGCTACTTCTAGATGGAGCTCCTCCGCTTCGCCACGGCCGGCTCGGTCGACGACGGCAAGTCGACACTGATCGGGCGGCTGCTCTTCGACTCCAAGCAGGTGTTCGAAGACCAGCTCGAAGCCGTCGAGGCCTCCAGCGTGGCGCGAGGCGACGAGTACACGAACCTCGCCCTCCTCACCGACGGGTTGCGGGCCGAGCGCGAGCAGGGCATCACGATCGACGTCGCCTACCGCTACTTCGGCACTCCGAAACGCAAGTTCATCATCGCCGACACGCCCGGCCACACCCAGCACACGCGCAACATGGTGACCGGCTGCTCCACGGCCGACCTCGTGGTGCTCCTCGTCGACGCCCGCGTGGGGCCGACCGAGCAGACCCGCCGCCACGCCACCGTCGCCTCCCTGCTGGGCATCCGCCACCTCGTGCTCTGCGTCAACAAGATGGACCTTGTCGACTGGGAGCAGAGACGCTTCGAAGACATTCGCCGCGAGTTCGACGACTTCGCCACCCGGTTGCAGGTGACGGACCTCACGAGCATCCCCATCTCCGCCCTCGTGGGCGACAACGTCGTCGAGCGCTCACGGGAGATGAAGTGGTACGACGGCCCCGCCCTCCTCCACCACCTCGAGGAAGTGCACATCTCCTCGGACCGCAACCTCATCGACTTCCGCTTCCCCGTGCAGCGGGTCGTCCGCCCCATCTCCTCGAACGAGCTGCACGATTTCCGCGGATATGCCGGCCAAGTGGCGAGCGGCGTGGTCCAGGTGGGGGATCCGGTCGTGGTGCTGCCGTCGGGTTTCTCTTCGAGGGTCGAGGCGATCGAGAGCGCCGACGGACCGCTCGAGGAGGCCTACGCACCCATGTCGGTGCTTCTCCGCCTCGCCGACGACCTCGACATCTCCCGGGGTGACATGCTCTGCCGTCCCCACAACCAGCCGAGCGCCGGCCAGGACCTCTCCGCCATGGTCTGCTGGATGTCGGAGGAGCCGCTGCGGCCGGGCGCCAAGCTGTCCCTGAAGCACACGACCCGCTGGGCGCGGGCCCTCGTGAAGAACCTGCAGTACCGCCTCGACGTCAACACGCTCCATCGCGACCAGCACGCCGACGAGCTCGTGCTCAACGACATCGGGCGCATCGACGTGCGCACGACGTTGCCGCTCTTCTACGACGAGTACCGCTTGAACCGGACGACGGGGAGCTTCGTGCTCGTCGACGACGCCACTAACGCCACGGTCGCCGCCGGGATGATCCTTCGGCCGAGCACCTGAGGGGAGCGGAGGTGACCAGGGCGACGGTGTGGTTCACGGGGCTGCCGGGGGCCGGCAAGACGACTGTGGCCACGACGCTGCAGCGTCGGCTGGACGGGCTCGACATGCGTACGTTCCTCCTCGACGGCGATCTGCTCCGCGAGGGGCTCAACTCGGACCTCACCTACAGCGACGAGGACCGCGCCGAGAACGTCCGCCGCGTCGGCGAGGTGGCCCTGCTGTTCGCCACGGTCGGGCACCTCTCCCTCGTGACCGTCATCAGCCCCTACGACGCCGGTCGTACGTTTGTCAGGGCGCGCCACGAGGCCCAGGGCGTCCCCTTCCTCGAGGTGTACGTGTCGACGCCGCTCGAGGTCTGCGAGCGGCGCGACCCGAAGGGGTTGTACGCCCGGGCCCGCCGCGGCGAGGTGAAGCGCTTCACCGGCGTTTCCGCCCCCTACGAGGTGCCTGAGGACGCCGAGCTCGAGATCCTCACGACCGACCAGACGCCGGAGGAGTCGGCGGCGGAGGTCTTCGAGTTCTTGGTGGTCCGGGGGCTCGTGCCCGGCTGAGCCGGCGGAGCGCCGCCGGGGCCGGGGGCGGTGGGCCGGCGGGCGGTGGGCCGGCGGGGTTTCCTGGGATCTCGTTCTGGAGAGTCGAGGGGACACATGTGTCCCAAACTCCATCCAGAACGCCGGGCGGCGGCCGGCGCAGGGCCGGCGCAGAGTGACCGCCTGGCCGCCCGACCGCCCAGCCACGTCCGGCCACGCCGGCTGCGCAGGCTCGCGACGAAGCCGCCCCGCCTCGATAGGCTCCAGCCTGCAGAGATGCCCGCCGCCGGGCGGGTTGACGGGCGTGATGGTCCCGCCCCGGTGCGGTGTACCGCACCCGAGACACTGGAGGTGATCCGGCTGAGCGAAGTCAACGCCGATCCGTCGGCCGCGTTCGATCTCGTAGTCATCGGTGGGGGCCCGGGCGGGTACGCAGCCGCCCTCTACGGTGGCAACGCCGGTCTGTCGGTGGCCGTGGTCGAAAAGGACAAGGTCGGCGGGACCTGCCTGCACCGGGGGTGCATCCCGGCCAAGGAGTTCCTCGAGACGGCGGCGGTGTTCAGGGCGGTCTCCGGCGCCAAGGAGTTCGGCGTGCAGGCGAGCCAGCCGACCGTCGAGTTCTCCACCAGCCAGGACCGCAAGCAGAAGGTCGTCGACCAGCTCTGGCGGGGGCTCGCCGGCCTCATGAAACAGCGCAAGAACACCGTCTTCGAGGGCACCGGCCGCCTCCTTGCCGACCACGTCGTCGAAGTGAGCGCCCTGGACGGCTCCACCCAGACGATCACGGGCACGAACATCGTCCTCGCCTCCGGGTCGGTGCCGAGGACGCTGCCCGGCTTCGACGTGGACGGGCGCTATGTCCTCACCTCCGACGAGGTCCTCTTGCTCCGGGAGCTACCTCGTACGGCCGTCGTCGTCGGCGGCGGTGCCATCGGTTGCGAGTTCGCCTCCATGTTCGCCGACCTGGGTACACAGGTCACCGTCCTCGAAGCCCTCCCGAAACTCCTCCCCGGCTGCGACGAAGACGTCGCCAACGTCGTCGTGCGCTCGTTCCAGAAACGGGGCATCACCGTGCGGGCGGGCGTGGCCGTGCACGGGCACGAGCCGGGTGAGGCTGGCACGACCGTCAGTTTCGGGGAGGGCGAGTCCGTGCTCGTCGACAGCGTCATCGTCTCGGTCGGTCGCCGCCCGCTCTCCGACGGCCTCCTCGCCGCCGGCACGGGCGTGGTGGTCGATGAGAGGGGCTTTGTCGAGGTGGACGAATGGATGCGGACGGCGGCGCCCGGTGTCTTCGCCGTCGGCGACCTCGTCAACACGCCCCAGCTCGCCCACGTCGGCTTCGCCGAGGCGATCGTGGTCATCAAGCAGATCCTCGGGGAGCGGGCGGTGCCCGTGAACTACGGCGCTGTGCCCTGGGGGATCTACTGCCACCCCGAGGTCGCCTTCGTCGGTATGACGGAGGAAGGCGCCGAGGCGGCCGGCATCGATGTTGTCGTCAAGAAGGACCCCTACGGTGGCAACAGCCGGGCGCGCATCCTCGGGGAGACCGAAGGCCTCGTCAAGGTCATCGCCGAGCGCACGGCAGATGGCAGGGCGGGCCGCCTCCTCGGTGTCCACATGGTGGGTCCGTGGGTGACCGAGCAGCTCGGCCAGGCCTACCTGTCGGTCAACTGGGAGGCGACGCCGGAGGAGGTCGCCGCCTTCATCCAGCCGCACCCGACACTGTCCGAGACGTTTGGCGAAACCGTGCTCGCCCTCACCGGAAGGGGACTGCACCTTGCCTGACATCACGATGCCCCAGCTCGGTGAGACGGTCACCGAGGGCACGATCATCAAGTGGCTGAAGAACGTCGGCGACACCGTTGCCCACGACGAGCCCCTCTTCGAGGTCTCGACGGACAAGGTCGACTCGGAGGTGCCCTCCTCGGCCGCGGGCGTCATCACCGAGATCCTCGTGCCCGAAGGGGCCACCGTGGACATCGGGACGCGGTTGGCGGTCATCGGAGACGCTGGGTCCGCGCCCGCGTCTGTCGCCACCGAGCCGGAGGCGGAACCGGAGCCGGTTGCCGAGCCGGCTATGGCGGCCGCGCCTCTCCCGCCGCTTGCCCTGGTGGCGGCGAGCGGGGCCGAGACTGACGGTTCCGCGGGGGTCGTGGGGGAAGAAACCCCAGCGCCGGCGGCGGCAACCCCGGCAGGGCTGCTCTCGCCGGTGGTGCGCAAGCTCGTGAACGAGTACGGGCTCGACCCGGCAGCCATCAAGGGCACCGGGCAGGGCGGGCGGATCACGCGGGGCGACGTCCTCGCCTACCTCGACTCGCAGGCGGTCGCCGACAGGTCGACGGCCCCGGCAAGTGCCGCCAAGCCGGCCCGAGGGGTGGCCGCCACGGCCGCGCCCGCTCCGACGGGCACGGTGGCGGCGGCACCGCCGCCCGGGGCCGGGGAGACGCGGGCGTTTCCGCCGGCGGTGCCGGGCGAGAGGGACGAGGTCGTGCCCTTCTCCAACATCCGGCGGCTCACGGCCGAGCACATGGTGCGCTCGAAGGCGACCTCGGCCCACACCCTCGTCGTCGTCGAAGCCGACTACGAGGGCATCGAGCGCGTGCGGCGCCGGGAGAAGGACCGTTTCAAGGAAGAGGAGGGGGTTTCGCTCACCTTCCTCCCCTTTGTCGCCCGCGCCGTCGTCGACGTGCTCCGGGACTACCCGAACCTGAACGCCTCGGTGGGCGACGGCGCCCTCATCCTCCACCGCGACGTGCATCTCGGCATCGCCGTCGACCTCGACCGCCAGGGCCTCATCGTGCCCGTCGTGCGCGAGGCCGACGGGCAGTCGCTCCGCGGCCTCGCCCGTGCCATCGCCGACCTCGCCGAGCGCGCCCGCTCCCGCCGGCTCTCGGCCGACGACGTCGTCGGTGGGACCTTCACGATCACGAACCCGGGGCCCTTCGGCACCGTCATCACGGCTCCGATCATCAACCAGCCGCAGGTCGCCATCCTCTCGACCGACGGTGTGAAACGCCGGCCTGTCGTCGTGGCCGGGCCGGACGGCACCGAAGCCATCGCCATCCACTCCGTCGGCATGCTGGCGATGTCGTTCGACCACCGCGCCGTGGACGGCGCCTACGCCTCGGCCTTCCTGCGGGATGTCTCCCGCGAGATCGAGACCCGCGACTGGGCCTCCGAGCTCTAGTCCCTTGACACCGCTCCGCATCCGCTGGCTCGGGCGAGTCCGCTACCAAGAGGCCCTCGACCTCCAGCACGCCATCCGGGATGCCCGCACGGGCGACTACCTCCTCTTGCTCGAGCACCCGCACGTTTACACCCTCGGCGTGCGGACCAAGCCGGAGCACCTGCTGGCGGGCGTGGCCGCTTCCGGTGCCGACGTCGTGTGGGCAGATCGGGGCGGAGACGTCACCTACCACGGCCCCGGTCAGCTCGTCGGCTACCCCGTGCTCGACGTCCCCATGGGGCAGGGGGCGGTGCCCGCCTACGTCCATCGGGTCGAGCAGCTCGTGATCGACGTGTTGGGCGACCTCGGCCTGGCGGGGGCGGGGCGGCTCGAGGGCTATCCGGGCGTCTGGGTGGAGCCGTGGGGGTCCAAGGCGCGCAAGATCGCCGCCATCGGGGTGCGGGTGGACCGTGGGCGCTCCATGCACGGCTTCGCCCTCAACGTCGACCCGGATATGGCGATGTTCACCCACATCGTCCCCTGCGGGATCGCCGACAAGGCGGTCACCTCCCTCCGGGCCGAGGGCCTCGAGGTGCCCATGCGAGACGTCGTCGCCGCCGTCTGCCGGCGCGCCGCCACGGCCTTCTCGGAGCGGGCGGGCGAGCGGGCCGTCGACGTGCAGGAGGCGGCCTGGCGGGCGCCGGCGGAAGCGCCCGCGGAGGCGTCCGAGGACGCACGGGTGGCCGCGGCTGCTCCCGTCATCCTCCGCCCGCTCGCGCGGCGCCTCGCCGCCGCCGGCGTCGACCCGAGCGGCGGCATCGCCTTCCACTCCCGCAAGCCCGCCTACTTGCGCGCCCCCGTCAAGCTCGGCCCCGAGGTCCTCGGGCTCCGGGCGATGGTGCGCGGCCTCGAGCTCGTCACCGTGTGCGAAGAGGCCGGCTGCCCGAACCTCTCGGAGTGTTGGGCGGACGGGACGGCGACGTTCATGATCAACGGGGAGCGGTGCACGCGGGCGTGCGGTTTCTGCCTGGTGGACACGCGTCACCCCCTGCCCCTCAATGCGGCAGAGCCCGAGCGCGTGGCCGAAGCCGTCGTCCGCCTCGGGCTCGCCCATGCCGTCGTGACGGCCGTCGCCCGTGACGACCTCGCCGACGGGGGAGCGGCCGCCTTCGCCGCCACGGTGGCCGCCATCCGCCGCCGCAGCCCGGACGCGGCCGTGGAAGTCCTCATCCCCGACTGCAAGGGCGACGAGGACGCCCTGGCGACGATCTTCGCCAGCCGGCCCGACGTCCTCAACCACAACGTCGAAACGGTCCTCCGCCTGCAGCGAGCCGTCCGCCCCTCGGCCTCCTACGCCCGCAGCCTCACCGTCCTCGCCCGCGGCAAAGCCGCCGGTCTGGTGACGAAATCCGGCATGATCCTCGGCATGGGCGAGACCCTTCCCGAGATCCAGGCCACCCTCCTCGACCTTCGGGCCGTCGGCGTGGACATCGTGACGATCGGCCAGTACCTGCGGCCCAGCGCCGCCCACCTCCCCGTGCAGCGCTGGTGGCGGCCGGAGGAGTTCGAAGAGATCGCCGCCGTCGCCGCCGCGATGGGCTTTGCCCACGTGGAGGCGTCACCGCTCACGCGCTCCAGCTACCACGCGCGCCAGGCGGCCGGCCGCGCCGGCGTCGCATCCGTGGCGGCAGCGCGGTGAGCGCCGGCCTCGACCCCGTGCTCGCCCGCGGCGAGCGGCTCGCACGCACGCGCGACGCCATGCGGGCGGCGGACGTCGACGTGCTCCTGCTCTCCCTCGGGGCGGACCTGCCCTGGCTGACCGGCTACGAGGCGATGCCGCTCGAGCGCATCACGATGCTCGTGCTCCCGGCCGACGACGAGGCCACCCTCGTCGTCCCCGCCCTGGAGGCGCCCCGGGTGCCCCACGATGCCCGCCTCTTTGCCCTCAGGCCGTGGCGCGAGACCGAGGACCCCATCTCGATCATCGCCGACCTCGTAGGTTCCCGCAGCGAGCTGGCCGTGTCCGACCGGGCGTGGGCCGTGCACCTGCTCGCGCTGCAGGCGACGCTTCCGGGGGCGAAGATTCGGCCCGCGAGCGACGTGACCGCTCCGCTGCGCGCCGTCAAGGACGCCGCCGAGATCGCCGCCCTGCGGGCCGCCGGGGCGGCGGCAGATCGTGTGGCGGCGGCGCTCCTCGGGGG
>Ga0187781_10002959_pt1 | contig 12830 bp, 12 predicted proteins | sample 0715_SJ02_MP02_2_FD_132447 | JGI IMG/M metagenome (GOLD analysis project Ga0187781, IMG submission 132447) | Tropical peat soil microbial communities from peatlands in Department of Meta, Colombia - 0715_SJ02_MP02_20_MG | ecosystem: Environmental > Terrestrial > Soil > Wetlands > Peat | place...
CGGAGGAATAAAAACGTGGAGCACGCGCTCTATCTCAATCGGAAGCCCGACGACGAAACTCCGTCGGCAGGGATCGCAAGACGATGCGAAAGGATCGAACATGGCTGGGGTGCGCTATCACAATACGAAAATTGGCGAGCGCGAGCTGAATCCTGAAACGCTGATGCTCGGCTATGGTTACGATCCGAGCCTCTCGGAGGGATCGGTGAAGCCCCCGGTGTTCCTAACTTCCACCTTCGTCTTCCAGACCGCCGAGCAGGGCCGCGACTTTTTTGACTATATGTCCGGACGCCGGGCGCCGCCTGCCGAAGGACCGCCGGGGCTCATTTATTCGCGCTTCAACCACCCGAATCTCGAGATCGTCGAGGATCGGCTCGCAATTTACGAAAAGGCCGAAAGCGGGCTGGTCTTCGCTTCGGGCATGGCGGCCATCGCCACGGCGATGCTTACCCATGTGCGGCCGGGGGAGGCGATCTTGCATAGCCGGCCTCTCTATGGCGGCACGGAGGTCCTCCTCGACAGGACGCTTGCTCCTTTCGGCGTCAAAGGCGTCGGCTTCACCGACGGCCTTGACGAGAAGAACATTCTCTCCGCCGCGGAAAAGGCGAGCGAGGAGGGACGCATCGCGATGATCTTCATCGAGACCCCGTCAAATCCGATGAACAGCCTGGTCGACATCGCGCTTGTGAGGCGAATTTCAGAAGACGTCGCGCGCCGTCAAGGCTCTCGTCCGCTTGTTTGCTGCGACAACACGCTGCTCGGGCCCGTGTTCCAATCGCCCCTCCGCCACGGCGCCGATTTGTCGCTATACTCCTTGACGAAATATGTGGGCGGCCATAGCGATCTCATTGGCGGCGCGATTCTCGGCTCGGTCGCCGATCTAAAGCCCATTCGCGCCATGCGCAGCGCCATCGGAACGCAGCTCGATCCCCATTCGTGCTGGATGCTGGCCCGCTCCTTGGAGACGCTGTCGCTCCGCATGCAGCGAGCGGCTGACAACGCGGCGATTGTGGCCAAATTCCTCGCACGTCATCCTAAGGTTGCGCAGGTTCATTATCCGCCTTTGCTCCCTGCCGACCACCCCACACGCATGCTGATGGAGCGTCAGTCCGCTTCCGCAGGCTCGACATTTTCCTTCGACGTCATGGCCGGGCAAGCGGAAGCCTTCGCCTTTCTCAACCGGCTTCAGCTGTTCAAATTGGCCGTGAGCCTCGGCGGCACTGAATCGCTTATTTGTCATCCGGCGACGACCGTGCATTCAGGACTGACCGAAGAGGCTCGCCGAGAAATCGGAATCACGCCCTCCTTGATTCGCATGTAGATCGGGATCGAGCATCCTGACGATCTGGTCGCCGACATCGGACAGGCCTTCGGATGAAGCGGATGTGTATGCGACGTTCGCCAGGCGAAGCAGCTCTACCCCGGGCGTAACCGAGAGCCACGTTCCCGGTTAATCGCGTGAACCGAACAAGCAATTTGCTTCGACGGAGGGCATAGATCGGCTAGCGCCCGCAGCTGCACGAGGCAATTTCAAACCAAGCGCGTGAACGAGCCGCCTGACCCTGAAGACGGAAGGCGGGCCTTGGTCGACCGAATGCGGCCCTCTATGGTCGTCAAATCTGAGAGCTATCCGCGAACAGCCCGAACCGGGCTCTCTCAATCACCTTGCCCAGGCCTCTCGGAGAAATACCGGAATTTGTCCTCCTCGCCGTTCCATGCGTCGGCGTCTGGAGGCGAGGGCCGCTTCGAGGTGACATTTGGCCATAGCGGTGCGTATTTCGTGTTGAGCTCCAGCCACTTCTCAAGGCCGGGCTGCGTGTCCGCCTTGATCGCGTCGGCCGGGCATTCCGGCTCGCACACGCCACAATCGATGCACTCCTCAGGGTGAATCGCCAACATGCTCTCGCCTTCATAGAAACAGTCCACGGGACAGACTTCCACACAGTCCAGATATTTGCATTTGATGCAGTTCTCCGTGACGACGAAGGTCATGCGATCTCTCTTTGCTTTCGCCGGAGCGCTCGACGCCGGCTTGGTTGGCCAATGGCAATGTTCGGCTGATCCACAGCTCTACCTCAGCAGCGTCAGAAGCCCGAGGCTGACGAGGAGAACGCCGCTCAAGGCCTCGATCCGTCCCAGCCAGACGCCGAGGCGAGCGCGCAATTGCGCAGCGAAATAAGAGAATCCCACGCCGTAGACGAGCGAGGGAACGGTTATCGCGCCAAGCCCGAAGGCGAGGCCAAGCGAGAAGCCGCTCTTCCAGCTTGCGGCCGCCGCCGCCGAAAACAGCACCACGGTCAGCGGCGCGCAGGGCGTGAAAGCCATTCCGAGCCCCATGAGAAAAAGTCCGCTCGGCATGAATTGCCGCACGGCGTCCCGCTCCCAGTCGTTAGCGGAGCAGCGCGCCGCGCAGCCTGCTTTGGCGCGCATACGCCACATGATCAGGATCGCGAGGCCGAGGCCCGACACCGCGAGCGCGGCAAGTCCCCCATAGATGATGATGAGCGTGATTTTATGTTCCGCCGCCGGGACCGGAACATAATAGGACAGCAGCGTGTCGACGGGAACAGCGAGCTGAATAGAATATGGACGAATATGCTGCCTAGGAAGGCCGAAAGTCCGATCAAGTGAACGAGCCTGAGGGTCGTTCTCATTGTGGCGCTTCTTGAGCTGTGTTGAATGGCGCGCTTGGCGAGATCGTCGCGAGGGCGCGGTTGGTCGCGCGGTGGAGCTTGGGTTCGACAACCGAATTTTAGGCCAAATCGCGCGCCTGCGCCCCTCCCGCCAACCAATGACGAACTTTCCAGGTTGGGAAATTCAAATAACGCGCAAGGCCCTCCAAATGCACAAAGCGCCGCGCCCTTACATCCAGGGTCGCGGCGCTGTCCTTGGCGACAGGAGCACTGTTGTCAATGAAGGGATTATATGCGCAGTTTCCTTGCCGCAGGGTTAACGAACGATGCATAGGCGGCGATCTGCAGTCGCAACCCCAAAAGGCAGATCCTTCGAGCGCGCCAATATCTTGCGAAGAAGCCGGCCGCCCGGCTGCGACAAAATATCCAGCGCGGCCCAAAGCCGGCGCTTTTGCTCGGCGGCTGCGAGACGCCGGCTATTTTCGGCGACTTGTTTACAAATTTTTGGGGAGGCGGCTGTAGCAGTGTTCGGGTGCTGCGCGCTTTAGGGGCAGGCTGGACTTGGCGCTATGGGGAGCGTGATTGACTTTTATGTCCGACTCTCGCGCGCGGTTGAATCGCTCGCGCGTTCGACGGAGTCGGCGCTCAACGTAGGCTCCGCGATCACGCGCAAGCCCTCGAGACAGGCTTATTGCGCGAGCTTCCCCTCGGCGCCGCTAAGACTCGAGGGCTACACCAGAGTGAGCGAGCCTCTGGAGGAAACACCCCACCCGCGCCAACGGTCGATTCAAATTGTGGATCGCGCCGTTGCCGAGCCTGCTGATTTTGAGGCGGAGCCGCCTCCGGCCCGGTCCAGAAAGTGATCTCGCCCAACGAGCGCGGCTTCTCGCCGCCGATGGACGCGGGGCCCGGGGCTCCCCTGCCGTCTTCGCCAATGAGACCGCCAGGCTCGAGAGGAGGAACGAATGCAGGCTGACTTCGCAGAGCGGGAGGAGCTTCTCGCGCGCCAGTTCTCGGTCATGGGTGAGCACGCGCCGATGTGGATTACGGGCGGCGTCGGGGCGATCGGCCTCGTGCTCGCCGGGGCGGCGGGCTATCTGGCCTTCGCCGACTTGCCGCTCCAGTCCGCGACTGCACGACAATCGCCCCCCCTCTCTCTCGCCGCGCCCGCGCCTGACCCCTCCGAGCGGCGCCAGCGTCCGGCGACGATCGCGGGCGCGCGCGCTCCCTCCCTCCTCCCCTTGCCGGAGGCTTTGGTTGCTGCGGCGCATCCCCTTGGGTCGGCGCCGCCGGCCCGCGCAACCGAAAAACCGTGCCTCCCGGCCGTCGTTATCGCCTTTGAAATTGACAGCGCAACGCCGATTCTCTCCGACGAGGCGCAAAAGCAGCTCACGCCGCTCCTGGCATGGCTGAACGATAAGCCGCGGGCGCGGCTCTCGGTCGAAGGCCACGGCGACGCCAAGGGCGAGGAGAGCCACAACGTGCTGCAGGGCTATCGGCGCGCCCAAGCCGCCGCCGCATGGGCGGAGAGCCTCGGTGCGCCGAAGCAGAGGGTCACGGCGCGGGCCGCGGGGCCTGGACCGCAGACAGATCCTGCGCCTGCGGTCGCCGAGGATCGCGTCGCGCTCATCGCGGTCGAAGGAGTCGAAGCCTGCGAGGCCGCGCCCATAAAGTGAGCGCGCCGGAGCGGCATCCCGCGAGGCGCAACCTCGACCGGCCGAGTTGGAATTCCCCCGTCATAAGATGCTAATGTAGCGCCTGCGGCAGAAGTGATCGTCCCGCCGCCAGGGAACAACCGCTATGACGGACGCGACCTTCGAGCCGCCTTCGCAGCCTTCAGAGGAGGCCGACCCCGCCGAGGCGCAGGTTGCGCCCCCGATTAATGAGCACTGGACGCAGCTCCTTCGCGCCCGGCTCGCGGCGGCGCTGCCCGAGCGCACGCGACTGAGCCGTCTCGCCTTCTCCGTCACGATCCCTGTCTTCTGCTGGGTGTTCTACACGACCTCCTCGGGCATGATCGACATCATGCGCCGCGACGGCGACGATTATGTCGGTCTCCTTGGCACCTTCATCGGCGCCTCGGCGGTGCTCGTGATGCTCACCGCGACCTCATGGTCGCTCGGGGCCGATCTCGGCGCTCTGATCGCCCGCCGCCAATTTTTGGGCGAGCGCATCGTGCTGAAGACCTTCATCACGCTTGGAGTTTATCTCTTCGTCTTCTCGATTTCCGCCTTCTTCTCCTTCACCTACTACTACAACAACATCTTCCGCCTTTCCTCGCGAAAGATCGTCGGCGAGCTGCAGCCTATGGAGCTCGCCGCCGACGTGCTGCTGCCGGCCGGCAAGATGATCGCGCAAAATTACGACGCGCGAACCGAGCGGCTGTTCGCCTTGGGTCCGGTTCGCGCGCATCTTGAAGCGATGGACGCCATCGCTTCGGCCGCGAGCGGCGCCGCCGGTCCGCGCCTGCGCGACAATCTGCGCAAGGCCGAAGAGGAGGGGCAACGCGTGGCCGCCGCCGCCGCGCGCAAGAACGCCGAGGACCTGCAGCAAGCGCAGGCGATCGGCCGCGAGATCGCCGACGCGCGCCAGAAGATCGCCGCGCTCGAGCAGACCATCGCCGGCCTCGAGCCCATCATCAAATCGAAGCAGGACGAGGCCGCCGCCGCCGCGCTGACGCTTCGCCAGGAGGAGCAGCTCGCAACCGACGCTGCGAAGGGGCTCGACAATCTCGGCGCGGCCTGCGGCCCCAATTGCGCTGCGCATCGCGCCAAGGCGACCGCGGCCAAGAAACGCCTCGACGCGCTTCGAGACACGCTCGCCGCGCCGACGAACGAGCGGGTGACGGCGATACGCCAGCGCGACGCGCTTGAAGCGCAGTTGCTCACGCTGCGCCAGCAGGAGGAGAGCGCGCTCGCCCGCAGCGCCGCAGCGCCCGCCGCACCCTCCGAGGCGCCGATGGATCTGGCCGCGACGCTGCGCGCGCTCGCCAAGGCGCGCGACGACATCCGCGCCAATCCGACGCTTTCGACCTTCCGCGCGGCCAAGCCGACCTGCCAACTGCTGCTTGCCGCCGAACGCCAGTCGAACCTCGCGCCGGCGCAAGTTCCCGCCGACTTTTCCTGCGATCCCGACGCCGACGAGATGCGCGCGATCTTCGCCGAACGCGACAGCGTGATCGCGGGCCGCGCCGCGTTCGACATTAAATGCTCGCTCGACGGCGAGCTGCGCGACGAGCTGCAAGCGATCTCGCTGCGGATCCGCAATGCGTCCGAGAGCGACAAGTCGGCGGCGGCGACCGGCGTCGCCGAGGGGAAGAAGCTCGTCGACGCCTGTGTCGTGGCCGGCAAGGCGGCAGGCCTTGCTGAGGCCGACGTGCAGACGTTGCTGAAGCGCAGCGATGTGTTCCTGCGGGGACACAGCATGGAGCGCAACCGCTTCGAGCTCGCGCGCGAGGCTTTTTTGAGTCTGACGCCCGACGCCACGATGGCGATCGGCGTCGCCGTGGCGCAGGACGCCTTCATGCTGGTCATGAAGCTCCTGTCCGAGCTCATGAAGCGCGAGGTCAAGGTCAAGGAGCGCCGGCCGCTGCCCTCGTTCATGGATCTGACAGACACTGAGGAAGACGACTGCGACACCCGCATCGTGAAGACGCTGCTGCGCTGCGCGAAGCCTTTTCATGGCGGCACGAGCTCCTTCGACGCGCGCGCGGCGGAACGGGATTTGCCTGAGACTGTGACGGACAATCTCAACGGCCTGTTGAACCGGCTGGTGCGCCACGGCATCGCCTATGTCGACCGCAAGGGCGTCTATGTCATGGACGATGAAAGCCTGATCGAGGCCGAGACGCGGCTCGAAGCGCTGCTGAAACGGCAGCGGGTGCGAATGTCCACCGTTGGCGCGCTGGGCGGAAGTCGAGCCGGCGCTCTATGGGGCGGTGAGCCGCCGGACGGCGCCGGCCCGCGGCGCACACGCGGTTTCGGCGGGTTGGAGCGCTATCTCTCGCCGCGGTTTTTGCCTCCGACCGAGCCGCTTTCGGACGGCGCGCGGACGATCGCGCTCTTCGGCGGCTGAGCGGGGTTAAGGCGCTGTCCAAAAATTACGCGAGCAATGAGGCGCGTCAGCTCGCGCTAATGAATTGGCGATAGAACTCATCGGATTGAAGCCCCCGTCGACAGGGGGCCAGCGCAAGAAATGCAGCAATTGCTTCCAGACAAAGCCTTGGCAAAGACTCCTGCTCCCGGTCGAGCCTCCGCGATTGCCAAATCCCTGAGCCTTATCTTATGGTGGATCATGTTCGGCAGAATTGCTTACAGCGCTGCAGCCGTCGCGACGCGCCTGGGCGCGGCGGCGTTGGACCTCGTCTTTCCGCCCGGCTGCCTCGCTTGCCGCAAAGCGACGGCCGGCCAGGGCGGACTTTGCGCGGCTTGCTGGAACGACATGAGCTTCATTGAGCGTCCCTTTTGCGAAAGGCTGGGCGCGCCGTTCGGCCGCGAGCTCGGCGGCGCAGGGATGATCTCGCCGCAGGCGGCGGCCAATCCGCCAGTTTTCTCGCGCGCCAGGGCCGTCGCGCCCTATGAGAGCGAGATCGCCCGCGCACTCGTCAATCGGCTCAAGCATTACGATCGGATGGAACTCGCCGGAGCGATGGGACGGTGGATGGCCCGCGCCGGCGCCGAGCTTCTGCGCGACGCCGACCTCGTCGTGCCGACGCCGCTGCATCGGCTGCGGCTTGCGGCGCGCCGCTTCAACCAATCGGCTGCGCTCGGCGCGGCGATCTCGCGCGAGAGCGGCGTGCCCATCGAGACGCTGGCGCTGGAGCGCGTCAAGCCGACCGCGCCGCAGGTTGGGCTCACTCGCGCCCAACGCGCCGCCAATCTCGCGGGCGCCTTTCGCGTCGATGAGACGCGCGCGGGCGTTTTCGCCGAGGCCCATGTCGTTCTCGTCGACGACGTGCTAACGACGGGCGCGACCGCCAACGCCGCGGCGCGCGCGCTCCTCAAAGCCGGCGCCGCGCGCGTCGATCTCTTGGTGTTCGCGCGCGCCGCGCTGGGCGCCGAGCTCTCGTCATAGGGGAAGCTACGGATTTGCGAATGGCCAAGGTCGTGATCTACACTACCGCTTCTTGTCCTTATTGCGTCGCGGCGAAGCGCCTGCTTGCTAAGAAGCATGTCGATTTCCAGGAGATCAAGGTGGATGGCGATCCAGCGGGCCGAGCCGGAATGACCAAGCTCGCGGGCGGACGCACGAGCGTGCCGCAGATTTTCATCGACGAACGCCACGTCGGCGGCTGCGACGAGCTTTACGATCTCGATCGGGCGGGAGAGCTCGACCCGCTGCTCGCGCTCGGAGAGGCGCAGGCGTGATCCGCTATTCTCTAATTTGCGCCCGGGCGCATGAGTTCGACGCCTGGTTCCGCGACATCGCAAACTTCGACGACCAGGCGGCGATGGGCGCGTTGAGCTGCCCCTACTGCAACTCGACCGAAGTTCAAAAGGGCGTCATGGCTCCCCATGTCGCGCGCTCCGGGCGATCGACGCAAGGCGGCGACGGCGCCGAGCAGAAGGCGCCCACGGCGGAGGCGAGTTCTGCGACCCTGCCCGCGCCGCCGGACCCGCATCGCGAGCTGCGCGAAAAAGTCCGGGACTTTCGCGAAAAGATCCTGGAGTCGACTGAGGACGTCGGCGAGCGCTTCCCTGAGGAGGCGCGCAAGATTCAGGACGGCGACGCGCCGCGTCGCGCCATTCGCGGCAAAGCCAGCCTCGCCGAAGCCAAGGCGCTGCTCGAGGAAGGCGTCGCCGTGCTGCCGCTGCCGGGCGAAGGACATTAGGCGTCGCGGGGCTTAGGAGGAGCGCTGCGCAACCAAAGAGCCGTAAGTGCGAACTTCGTTCCACAGGACGTGAAATATTTGCGAGACGCATTCTGCTGCGACCAGCGGCGGGAATCCGATTCGCGGCGAGCGCCGTCGCAAGGATGACCGGCTAGGAACCTTACGGGAAGAGCCTTTGGTCCCACTTGAGCGGCAAGGGCGCTGAAGCGGAAATCCTCACAATATCGGCGTCACGGCCAGCTTCACTTTGACGGGGTTCGCTACTCTTTGGGCCGCTCTTGAGCGGCGCCTGAGATACAGGAAGGTGAAGCAGGTTCAGGCAAGGATCAAAGAACTAGAAACGCGTCTGGACTCAAAGCGGTCGACTTCTGGTCTAACGCCGAAGGGCAAGACAGATCCCAAGGACAAGACATGATGAATGCCGACGCAATCATAACATCTCTAGCAATCGTGCTGGCGCTCATAATATTTGGGGCCATGGCAATTAAAGTGGCCGTTCGGTCTGCGTTAAAGCAGCTAGGCGAAACAATACAGGTGGATGCGGAATCTGAGGCTGGTATTACTACATAATACCGCGCTACTGCCAACCTCTCCCCTGGCGCGAAAAGGATTGGCCAGCGCGAGTGGGGCGATTATGAGACCCGCTCAAAGCCGAGTGGGAGAATATCGCGCTCCCGCCCCGTGCTCCCGCGCACAGCGCCCTTCTGTGCGTGGCCGTAAATTTGCACCATCGGCAACGGGTTCGGCCTGCGCCGGGCCGCAGATGGGGCAATCCATGACCGCTTTCATCACACTGTTCGTCAATGCGTCCGAGAACCGGATCATTCTCGCCGACGACATGACGAACGAGAGCTTCAGCATTCCCGCCGGCGGCGACGACAATCCGCGCTGGCAGGTCCGCGCGCGCCCTCAGGCGATCCGACGGGCGGGCCAGGCGGGCGCAGACTGGATCTGGCGCGACGGCGCCCATAACATCATGATCCTTCGCGCGGGCCGGAGAAGCCCCGAAGTGCTTGCAAGACTGCGCGGCGCCGGCGTTTGCGGCTTGCAGCTGAACTGCGACGATCTCGGCGAGCTCAGCGCCGTCCAGAGCGCGAACGCCCAAGCCAGCGCGGCGGAGCTCGCGTTTTGAAGCGCCGACGCCTATCAAGCCGCATTGCGCTCTTGATGCGATTTTGATGTAAGAACAGGGCGAGACCCCGAAAAGCAGGCGCCGCCCGATGACCTTGATGCTGACCAGCGTTCTCTCCAGCGCCGAGGCGATGCTCGCCCTGGAGCGCGGCGCCGACATCATCGACTGCAAGGACCCCTCCCGCGGCGCTCTCGGCGCGCTGCCCATGGACGAGATCGAAGCGATCGTCACGGCGGTCGACGGGCGCCGCCCCGTCAGCGCCGTGGTCGAGCTGCCGCATGATTCGGCGCACGCGCACAGCGCGATTGGCGCGGTCGCCGAGACGGGCGTCGACTACGTCAAATTTGCGCTGCCGATGACGCCCGACGCGCGCGAGGTCGTCGCGGGCCTGGCGCCACTCGCCGCGAAAGTCCGGCTCGTGCCGGTTCTCTTCGCGGATCTCGACCCCGATTTTGATCTTTTGGGCGATCTCTCCGCCGCGGGCTTCCACGGCGCCATGCTCGACACTGCGCATAAGGGCCGCGGGCGGCTGCTCGACTGCATGCGGCTCGACGCGCTCGCGCAGTTCGTGCGCGCCTGCCGCGCCAAGAAGCTCGTTTCCGGCCTCGCGGGCTCGCTCGAGGCGCCCGACGTGCCGCGGCTTCTCGTGCTCAACCCCGACGTTTTGGGCTTTCGCGGCGCGCTCTGCGACGGCGGCGAGCGCCGCTCCACAATCGACGCCGACGCCGTCACGCTGATCCGCGATCTGATCCGGCAGGCGCTCGCGCCGGGCGAGCGCGAGGAGGAGATCGACCACGTCTTCGTGCGCGACCTCGTGCTGCCGGTCGAGATCGGCGCCTACGCCTTCGAGCACGGCCATGCGCAACGCGTGCGCTTCAACATCGACGTCGAGGTCTTGCGCGTCAGCGGGCCCGACGACATGCGCATGGTGTTCTCTTATGACGTGATCATGGACGCGATAAAGATCATCCTGGCCGCGGGGCATATCGAGCTCGTCGAGACTATCGCCGAGCGCCTGGCGGAGAGCGTGCTGCTGCATGAACGCGCGCGGGCGGTGAGCATCGAGATCGCCAAGCTGGACGTGGCGCCGCCCGCCTCGGTCGGCGTCAGCATCCGCCGCGAGCGCGCATCCGTTCTCGCCGCGCCGCTGCCCGCCAATGTGGCGCTGTGACCGCGCTCATCGTCAAGATCGGCGGAAGTCTCTGGCGCTCGCCGCAGCTTGGCGATTGGATCGCGGCGCTGCGGCGCTTTCCTGGGCCCATGATTGTCGTTCCCGGCGGAGGCCCTTTCGCCGACGCCGTGCGCACGGTGCAGAAAGTCATGGGCTTTTCCGACGCCGCCGCCCATGAAATGGCGCTGCTCGCCATGGAGCAATATGGGCTGGCGCTGGCGGACATGTTCGAGGCGCTGCTGCTCTCGTCGACGTCCGGCGCGCGGCCCGGCGACATCCGCATCTGGCGCCCTTCCGCCGCGCGGGCGGCATTGGATATTCCGGCAAGCTGGGAAGCGACCTCGGATAGTCTCGCCGCCTGGCTCGCGAGATCTAGTGGCGCGAGCAGGCTCTTGCTGATCAAGAGCATCGATTTGGACGCGGACGGCGGTCCGCCTGACCTTTTCGATCCCTGCTTCCCCAAATTTGCGGCGGGACTGGAAGTTTTTGTCGCTGGACCGAGCAACCTCGATCGGGCGGCGGAAGTCTTCGCCGGCGGCGACGTTGTCGGCGCGCGTCTCAGTCTCGGTCGCGCCTGAGGCGCCGGGAATCGGCGGTCGCCCCGCATTCCCACTGCCGACAGCCGGCCTAAATAAATCCGCTCGCGATGTTCACCGTGAGCCCGATGATCGCGAGATTATAGAAGAACGACAGCGTGCCGTGAACCGCCGTCAGCACACGCATGCCCCGGGAGGCCGTGGAGACGTCCGCCGTTTGCGACGCGAGGCCGATCACAAAGGCGTAATAAAGGAAATCGACGTAATCCGGCGCCTCGCCGCCCGGAAAGACGAGGCCGCCGCGCTCGTCGGGCTTCTTGTCGGGACGCCCGAGCGCCTCGTCGTAATATTCATGCGCATAATGGAAGGCGAAGGTCAGGTGCATGAACATCCAGCTGTCGACGACGGTCAGGACCGTCAGCCCGAGATGCAGCGCCTTTGGCCAGCCTTCCATGCTCTTCACCGGGCCAAGCTCCAGCACAATCGCGCCCATGGAGGCGCAGGCGACGCAGACGGCGAGCAGAAGGATCGTCGTGCGGCCCTCGTCGACATATTGCGCGCGGCGCCTCACGGCGTTGTGGTCAGCGCCGGCGATGAGCGGCGCCGAAGCCGCGAGATAGCTGAGCACCGCGATGTTCCAGGCGATGAGCGCGCGCGTCGCCACTCGCATGTGCGCGGGCAGAGCCACGCCGATGACGACGCCGAGCAGCGCACAGATGAAGAGGCGCGGGCGCGCGCGCATGACCCGGAACGGCTTGAGCAACGGGGACCGAGATCGACGCCTTACGTTTAGCCCTTCCTGCGTCATCGCGTCGCCCGCCGCTTATTTGTTGCGCAGCGCGACGAAGCGCGCGGCTTCCTGAAGGATCGCGGCCTCGTCGCCGAAGCGCTCCAGCGCGCCGACCGCCTCCTCGACCAGCGCGTCACGGCGCGACTTAGCGCCCTTAAGCCCCAAAAGGCCGACGAGCGTGGCCTTGCCGCGTTCGGCGTCCTTGCCGGCGCGCTTGCCGAGCGCCGCCGTGTCGCCCTCGGCGTCGAGAATGTCGTCAGCGATCTGGAAGGCCGCGCCGAGCGCGGCGCCGTAGCGCGACAGCGCCGCCGCCTCCTCCGGCGCCGCCTGCGCCAGTATGGCGCCGGCGTCCACGGCGAAGCGCAGCAGCGCGCCCGTCTTCATCGCCTGCAGCATCAAGATCTCCGGCTGCGTCAGCGGCGCCGCCGCGGTCTCGGCGGCCAGATCGAGCGCCTGTCCGCCGACCATGCCCCCCAAGCCCGAGGCGCGCGCGAGCGCCAGCGTGAGCGCGGCGCGCGCCAGCGGGCTCTCGTGCGTCGCGGGATCTGCGATCACGTCGAAGGCGTAGGTCAGCAGGCCGTCGCCGGCGAGGATCGCCGTCGCCTCGTCGAAAGCCTTGTGAGTGGTCGGACGCCCGCGGCGCAGGTCGTCATCGTCCATGGCCGGCAGGTCGTCATGAGCGAGCGAATAGCAATGCACCATCTCGAGCGCGCAGCCGACGCGCAGCGGACCCTCGCC
>Ga0187781_10002960_pt1 | contig 12827 bp, 9 predicted proteins | sample 0715_SJ02_MP02_2_FD_132447 | JGI IMG/M metagenome (GOLD analysis project Ga0187781, IMG submission 132447) | Tropical peat soil microbial communities from peatlands in Department of Meta, Colombia - 0715_SJ02_MP02_20_MG | ecosystem: Environmental > Terrestrial > Soil > Wetlands > Peat | place...
AGCCATCAGAAAGGAGGGAAGGGGGAGGGAAAGGGAAGGGGCCTGAGTTGGCCCAGTCCTTGATGCCGAGCCCCCATCTCTGGAATATGGCGACTGCGGCAGTCACGTTACCGAAATTAAGGCGGCGCCCGGTAAATCCGCTGGTGGCAGGCCGGGCGAGTTTCCCGGAGGTTTATTTCACCAAGCACGTTGATAACTCCCGTCTGGTGCGGGAAGTCGGTCTGGAGAAATGGCGAGAATATTTCGATCTGCTGGTGTTGGGGATTTTGGTCTTTCTTTTTGGCTTGCTTTTCTCGTGGCAGCATCTGCAGTGCGTGCAGAATGGTTACGAGATTGAAGGACTCAAGGCGCAGCGCGTCAAGTTGCTGGAATGGAACCATCAATTGAGGCTGTCCCAGGCCGGGTTGGCCGATCCACAAAGAATCGACACCCTGGCGCGGAAGAACCTCGGCATGGTTTCGCCCAGCCCGCAACAAGTGATTCAGTGGCGCGGGGTGGACGAGCCATCATGGCAAGAACCGGAGCGGGCGCAGGTTGCCCGCAACTCCCCCACCGTCGGCAACGATAGCCCCGGCAAGCCATAGTCCCATGGTGCTTCGCATAACCCAGGCGCAGCCGAAAAAGACCGACAGGTCCCGCGCATCGAATCGAGACCTTCTGTTGGGTGGCATACTGTTTCTCTGGATGGTTGGGCTGGCCGTCCAACTTTATCACCTCCAGATCATTGAATACGGAGATTTGCTGGCTCGGGCCCAGCGGCAGCAGCAGCACATGATTGAAGTCGCGCCTAAGCGCGGCGAAATCTTCGATCGCCAGATGAACCCGCTGGCAATGAGCTTGGCGGTTGATTCCGTCTTTGCGGACCCGAGCGAAATTCCTGACCGCAAAATGGTGGCTTCCTTGCTAGCCCCAGTGTTGGGCCTGGATGCCCACGACCTGCTGGGCCGCTTCACCAACTCCCGTTCGTTTTGCTGGGTGAAAAGGAAGGTCACCCCCGAAGAAGCCAACCGAATCCGTGAGCTCAACCTGAAGGGAATATACTTCCAGCAGGAGAGCAAGCGCTTCTACCCCAAAGGGGATTTGGCAGCTCACATTGTCGGTTACGTGGGTTTGGATGACAAAGGGCTTGCGGGCCTCGAGTTCGGCATGGATAAAACCATCCGGGGCCGTCCGGGACGCGTGCTTCTGGCGAAGGACGCGCGCCGCAAGTCGTTTCAATCGACGGAGTGGGCGGGCGAGCCGGGTAAGAACGTTGTGCTGACCCTGGACGAAAAAATCCAGTACATCACGGAAAAGGCCTTAGTGGAGGCGGTGGCAAGATGGCAGGCGGTGGGGGGCGTGGCCATCGTCCAAAATCCCAATACGGGCGAAATCCTGGCCATGGCCAGCCAACCCACTTACGATCCCAAGGACTTTCGAAAGAGTTCTCCCCGCGCGCTCCAGAATCGCGGCATAGCATGGGTCTATGAGCCCGGCTCAACCTTCAAACTCGTGACCGTCGCCGCCGTTCTGGAAGAGAAACTGGCGCACCCGGACGAAGTCATCGACTGCCAAATGGGAGGCATCGTGCTTGCGGGCCATTTGATCCATGACCACAAACGGTTTGGCAGCCTGAGCGTGAGGGATGTGGTGGTGAACTCCAGCGACGTCGGGGCCATTAAGCTGGGGCTGCGGTTGGGGGAGCAGAGGCTATACAAATACATTCGCAGCTTCGGTTTTGGCGAGAAAACTGATGTCGAATTGCCGGGAGAGGAGCGAGGGCTACTCAAGCCCCCATACCGCTGGTCAGGGCTCTCGATTGGCGAAATCTCCATAGGGCAGGAAATTGGGGTGACGCCAATCCAACTTATCACAGCCTACTCCGCCGTGGCCAACGGGGGTGTGCTCTTCGAGCCTCGCTTGGTTCACGACCTCTTTCTCGGCCAAGTCCATGACGCCATGCCTCCTATCCCCGGTCACCGGGCGATCAGCGAACGGACGGCAAGTCTCCTCAAGGAGTTTTTCGTTGCTGTAGTGGAGAGAGGAACTGGGAAGGCCGCACAACTTGCAGGATATTCCTCCGCCGGGAAGACCGGCACGGCGCAGAAAATCGATCCTTCCGGCGCTTATTCCAAGTCTCACTACGTAGCGTCCTTTGTCGGGTTCGCTCCCGTAGAAAAACCGGCGATAACTATTCTGGTGGTTATCGACACACCGGTGGGAGCAATTTACGGGGCTGATGTGGCAGCCCCCGTGTTCAAGTCCATCGCAGAGCAGACTCTAAGTTACCTAAACATTCCGCAAGACACTCCCTCCCAACGGCCTCAGTTTATCGCCTCAGCGCCCTCGGGGACTCCAGGCCAGAAACTCGGAGACCTTGCAGGGAACCTTCCTAAGGATTCTGAACACTTGCGGGCTGCCACTTCCCCCGTTAAAGCCGCTTCATTTTCGAGGTTTGAGTCGCCACGCCTTTCAACCGCCCATGAGCCGGAGGCAGTCGGCGCGCCCCCGACCGTGGTCTTGGACAACGGCCCTCGCGTCAAGGTCCCGAATTTCTCGGGTTTGGCGGCGCGAAGCGTCGCCCAAGAGTGTCAGAAGCTTGGTCTCGAGCTTAGCTTACTGGGCAGTGGCTTGGCCATCGCGCAGAATCTTCCTGCCAATGCACAGGTGCCGCCGGGAACACGCTTGGTGGTTAGGCTATCAAGATTCCCGCAGTGATATAATGCGAGTGGGAAATGAAACTGAACGAGTTGCTCCGGGCGGTCGAGGGCCTCGACGCGGGTCTGGAATTTGGGGCCGAGGTCACCTCCTTAGCTTACGATTCCCGTCGAGTTCAGCCGGGAAGCCTCTTCTTCGCTATTCAAGGCGAGAAAGCCGACGGGCATGTGTTTATCCCTCAAGCCCTCGAGCGGGGCGCGGTGGCCATTGTCAGCGAGCGCATGCCGCCCCGCGATCTGGCATCACGTTGGGTGCGAGTCCCTCGGATTCGCTGGGCGCTCTCGACGGCCGGCCGCTTTTTCTTTGGCCAACCTGATTTACACCTGAAACTAATCGGAATCACCGGGACGAACGGAAAGACTACGACGGCCTTTCTGCTGGATAGTATTTTGCGCGCCACAGGAATCCGCACCAGCCTGTTCGGAACTATAGAGTACCGAGTGGTTGACCGCGGACTGCCTGCGCTGAACACGACTCCGGAATCGCTGGATTTGTGGTCTTACCTCGCACAGACCGTCGATGCGGGGGGCACGGGCGCGGTGATGGAAGTCTCCTCGCATGCCCTTGCGCAAGAACGCGTCTGGGGCTTGCCCTATTCTGTCGCTGTTTTCACCAACCTGACCCGCGACCATTTGGATTATCACAAGGACTTCGAGCACTATTTCGAAGCCAAACGCCGATTGTTTGAAGGGCTCGGGACACCTCCGCCGCCCTGGGCGGTCATCAATCTGGATGATGCTTGGGGCAGGAAACTTCTGGACGTGCCGTGCCCCCAGCGGTTGACCTACGGCATGAACTCGAACGCGCAGGTCAAGGTGAAGCACCTCGACTACCGGCATAATGGTCTGGAGGGCACGATTGTGACTCCGGCAGGCAAGCTGCGGCTTGTCTCCTCGCTAATGGGCCGAGCCAACCTGGCGAACATCCTGGCCGCCACGGCGGCTTCCATTGCCTATGGTATCCCGCTCGAAAGAATCGAAGAGGGGCTTAAGGATCTGAAAGCAGTTCCGGGGCGCTTTGAGCGCATCGACGAAGGTCAGTCCTTCCTGGTGGTCGTGGATTACGCGCACACTGATGACGCTTTGCGCAATGTTCTGAGCACCGCGCGCGAACTCACGCGCAACAGGCTCATTGTGGTTTTCGGCTGCGGCGGCGAACGCGACCGCGCGAAGCGGCCTTTAATGGGCGAGGCTGCCGGTTCTTTGAGCGACCTCGCCGTGCTCACCTCGGATAATCCCCGTGGCGAGGACCCGCTGCTCATCATGAACGACGCGCTGGTGGGCTTGCAGAAAGCTGGCAAACCTTATTGGGCCGAGGTGGATCGCGAAATCGCGATTCGAAAGGCAATGGAGGAAGCTCGCGAAGGAGACGTGGTAGTGTTGGCTGGAAAGGGGCATGAGACCTACCAGATACTGAAGGACCGGACGATTCCCTTCGACGATCGTGAAGTCGCCCGGAGGGTGCTCGGTGAAATGGGTTATCAGGGAATCGCATGAAGCTAACATTGGGCGACATCGCGACACTGCTCAATTCCCCGTGCGGCGTACCGGGCCGGGTGGTAACAGGGTATTCGTTGGATTCGCGGTCAATCGAGCCAGGGCAGCTCTTCTTCGCCATGCGGGGGCCTCGATTCGACGGACATCAATTCCTTGCTCAGGTAAATGAACGTAAGGCTGCTGGGGCGGTGGTGGAGAACGCTTTCTTTGACCATGCGCCACCGGACCTTAAGCCAATACTTCTTCCAGTTCGCAGCCCGCTCGAGGCGCTTCAGCATCTAGGACGCTGCGTGCGACGCAGGTGGGGGCGTCCGCTTATAGCCGTAACTGGGAGTACAGGAAAGAGCACCACGAAGGAGATGATCGCTGCCTTGCTGGGCCGGCGATTCACAGTGCACAGGTCGGCGGGAAACCTGAATAACCACTACGGCCTGCCCTTAACTCTGTTGGGGCTCGAGCCCGAGCACGAAATTGCGGTGGTGGAACTCGCCATGTCAGCCGCCGGTGAGATTGCGCATTTGGCTGCGATGGCTGAGCCGGAGACTGGCGTGGTGACGAACGTTGCACCTGTTCACTTGGAATTCTTTGATTCGGTGGAGTCCATCGCCAAGGCGAAGCGGGAACTTGTCGAGAACCTCTCTTCGCGTGGGGGACCGCCCACCGCCGTCTTGAACTATGACGACCCTCGCGTGCAAAGATTTGCCGAAGGATTTGAGGGGAAGATCGTTACGTTTGGGGTTGGGTCAGGGGCAGATTTTCAAGCCCTCTGGGTCAAGCCAGGAGAAGGAATCGGAAGCGAGTTTCGAGTCATTGGCCCAAACCTGGATGCTGATTTTCTCCTTCCCCTTCCCGGCCGCCACAACGTCCAGAACGCGCTCGCTGCTATCGCAGTGGCCTCCGATTTCGATGTTCCTCCCGTGGAAATACGCCGAGGCCTGGCGGAATTCCACAATATGCCACAAAGGGGCGAGAGCCTCACCTTGCCGGGGCCGGTGACGATTATCAATGATTCCTATAACTCCAACCCGCAGGCCATGGAATGCATGCTCGAGACGCTTCGGACATGGCCTCACGCTCGGCGGCGGATTGTGGTGGCCGGCGAAATGCTCGAATTGGGGCCGCAATCTCCGAAACTGCACGAAGAGGTTGGCCGCAAGTGTGCGGAGGCCAAGCTTGCCTGGCTGATCGCGGTTCAAGGCGATGCGAGATTCTTCTTGGAAGGTGCGGTGGCCGCGGGTCTGCCGCTCTCCCAGACCCGCTTCTTCTCCGACGCGCCGTTGGCGGGAGAGTTTTGCCGACCGCGGCTCGAACCCGGAGACGTGGTCCTGGTGAAAGGGTCGCGCGGGGTTCATTTGGAAACGGTGGTCGAGATGCTCCGAAATTCGAGAGCTGAGGGTCGAGAGTCGAAAGTCGAAAGTCAAGAGTTGAGGAATTGAGAAGTCAAGGAGTCAAGAAGTTGAGTAGTTGAGGAGTTGAGAGGTCGAGGAGTCCAAAGTTCAGAGTTCGACTTCACAACTTCTTGACTTCTCGACTCCTCGACTAGCGTGTGAGCGCACATGTTCTATTATCTCTACGTCAAGTTTCATGCCCAGCTTCATATCCTCAACCTGTTCCGCTACATCACTTTCCGAACCGCTTACGCGAGCCTGACGGCGCTCTTGCTCTCCCTAGTAGTTGGTCCCTGGCTTGTGCGGGTGCTCAAGCAATTCCAGATCGGTCAGTACGTGCGGGAAGACGGGCCGAAATCCCACCTGTCGAAAGCGGGCACTCCGACCATGGGCGGCGTGCTCATCAATCTCTGCATTTTCGTTCCGACTCTGCTCTGGTCCGACCTCGGAAATGTTTTTGTTTGGCTTGTTCTGGGGGTCACGGCGGCTTTTGCGGGGATCGGATTCTGGGACGATTACCAAAAGGTGCGACAGAGGAAGAACTTGGGCTTGACGGGGCGGACCAAGTTCTTGCTTCAGATTCTGGTCAGCTTCGTTTTTGGAGTGGTGCTGATCTTCTTCTCGGCGCGCGGTTTATACTCCACCACCTTGACTTTCCCTTTCTTCAAGCGTTTCCGGCCCGATTTCTTGATCACCTCCTTTCTTTCCCGAGTATGGACATACCCCTTCGCTTTTTTGCCCTTCCTGCTCTTTGTCGTGGTGGTTCTTGTCGGTTGCTCGAACGCGGTCAACCTGACCGATGGCTTGGATGGACTGGCCATCGGTTGCGTCATCATTGCCGCCTCCGCATTGACGGTCTTGACCTATGTCGCCGGCCATGCTGTTCTTTCAGAGTATCTGGACTTGGAGCACCTGCCACGCGTGGGTGAGCTGACGATCTTTTGCGGATCGATGGTGGGCTCGAGTCTCGGATTCCTCTGGTACAACGCTTATCCGGCTGAAATTTTCATGGGCGACGTCGGTTCTCTGGCGCTCGGTGGCGCGATCGCTTCCGTTGCGGTGCTCATCAAACAGGAACTCTTATTGCCTTTTATTGGCGGCATTTTCGTGATTGAGGCGCTATCGGTCATAATCCAGGTGGTTTCGTTCAAGCTCAGGGGCAAGCGGGTATTCCGAATGGCGCCGATTCATCATCACTTCGAATTGGAGGGGTGGAAAGAGTCGAAAATAATTGCCCGCTTCTGGATCGCCGCGCTGGTTTTTGCGCTCTTCGCGCTGACCACGTTAAAGCTGAGGTAGAGCCGTCAGTAGTCAGTTGCCCTTTGCCAGTCGCAGTGACGTGGGTTAGGCGGCGGGCGTTGAAGTACGATAGAATTTAGGAGTTGGTTTGCATGCGCTACGGACGACGGACCACGGACTACGGACAGGGGACGGCATGATTGACGTACGGAACAAGCGCGTGCTGGTGGTCGGCCTAGGGAGGAGCGGGCGTGCCGCCGCACTCTGCCTGCGGAGGCAGGGCGCGATCGTGACGGTGACTGACATCAAGCCTCCGGCTGCCTTCGGACCCTTGCTGCCGGGGCTTCTGGCGGAAAAGATTGGCCTCGAACTCGGGATACAGCGCGTCGAGCTCTTTCTCGCTCACGATCTCGTGGTAGTCAGCCCCGGGGTGCCGTGGAACTTGCCGCAACTCGAGGCCACGCGCGCCCGCGGCATTCGGATTGTGCCTGAGATAGAGGTTGCGGCTTGGTTCATGAATGCTCCCATTGTGGGTATCACCGGTTCGAACGGTAAGACCACTACCACGGCTCTTCTGGGCAAAATGCTTGAGGCCTCCGGCCTTCCGACTTTTGTGGGCGGGAATATTGGTGTAGCTCTGACCTCCGCTGTGGACCAGCTCGATACGGGTTCAATCGTTGTCGCGGAATTGAGCAGCTTTCAGTTGGAAGCCATTCGCGAATTCCGTCCCCACGTGGCAGTCTTGCTGAACATTTCACCGAACCACTTGGACCGCCACCCTTCCTTCGAGGCCTATGCCCAGGCAAAAAGGCAGATCTTCCGCAACCAGCAGGCGGAAGATTATGCCATCCTGAACGCAGATGATCCGTGGGTGCGTAGCCTCGGTCCTGCCTTGGCGAGCCGCAAGGTGTTCTTCAGCCGGCTGCAGCAACTCCCCTGCGGCCTCTTTGTTTCAAATGGGAATGTCGTGTACCGCACGGGACATCTGGAGCGGGTGCTTCTGGAGACACGGGAAGTGCGCCTTCGGGGAAGTTTCAATCTGGAAGATGTTCTGGCGGCTGCCGCGGCTGCCTGCGTGCTTGGGGCAAACTTCGATGCCGTGCGCAGTGCGGTGCGTGAATTCAAAGGCGTCGAGCACCGGTTCGAGTACGTTCGTGACATCTGTGGCGTAGAGTTCTACAACAATTCCAAAGCCACCAGCGTAGATGCTACGGTGAAGTCGTTGGAGGCTTTCGAGCGAGGTGTTCATCTCATTCTGGGCGGAAAAGACAAGGGCGCTCCCTATGCCCCTCTGGGGCCCCTATTAAAGGACAGGGTGCGTGAGGTTCTCCTCGTCGGGGCGGCGGCGGATCGCATCGCTCAAGAACTCTCCGGCGCCGTGGAATTGATTCGAGCGGGCAACCTCGAAACAGCCGTGCCGGAGGCGTTCCAGCGTGCTTGCCCTGGGGATGTGGTGCTGCTTGCTCCGGCTTGTTCGAGCTTTGATCAGTTCCAGGATTATGAACATCGAGGCCGCGTGTTTAAGGAGTTGGTAGAGCGGCTGGCGCAGGATGTGGAATCGGGCACCGTCAAATGGAGATGGAATCTCAGGGAGGGAACGGCGAGCGCGGGGCTAGGAGTGGGCCGCCAGGTTCAGGCTCAACAATTCGCTGGTTCGCCCCAAGAGGCGGGCCAGGCGAGTAGTGAACTTGCGCCATCTCAAGTGAGTGGCCAACCTGGCGCAGAGCCATTGGCGCCAGAAGGCGATCAAGCGCTCAAGCAGGTTGCCGGGTCGGTCGATGAGGACTCCAAGCGCCGTGTAACCAAGGCTTCTCTGTCTGAGGCGCCGCCTCACGAGGTGACCCTCGCTTACGAAGTGAGTGCTGACGAATTCCCGCCGGCAGAAGTTGAGCTGGCAGAAGATTACTCCGAGCGGCCAGAGACGACTCAACCGCAGGCGCCGGCTACACCTGAAAGAGTTGATGGCACCCCGTTGCCATACGAGGGGAGAGCAAAAGAGACCCAACTGAAGCTACCTCAAATGGATTAACAAAGCATGGCAAGGCGACTTCGATACGACAAGATTCTGTTCGGCACCGTCGTGGCATTGACGCTTTTCGGGGCCCTTATGGTCTTCAGCGCCTCGGCGGTGATGGCGACCGAGAAGTTTGGCAGCAGCAGTTACTTTCTAATTCGCCAATTGGCATGGGCTGGAGCAGGATTTGTCGCTTTGATCGTGATGATGTATGTAGATTACCGTCGCCTGGCGAGTCCTGTGGTGATATTTCCCGCGCTGGCCTTGCAGTTGATCCTGTTGGTGTGCGTTTTGTTTGCAGACCGCAGCCACAACACTCGGCGCTGGCTGCATTTGGGCCCTGCCAGCTTGCAGCCTTCCGAACTTTCCAAAATCGTCCTGGTCCTCTTCCTTGCCTATTTCCTTGCGCAGCGGTCGGGCAAAGTGAACGATGTCGAGCACACTCTGCTTCCTATTGGCTTGGTTACAGGAGTGAGTATGGCGCTGGTGATGGCGGAGCCGGACTTCGGAACCGCGCTGGCCATCGCCATGATCGTCGCCGCAATGCTATTCACGGCAGGGCTTCGTCTGAGGTATTTCGCGAGCGCGGCGCTGGGGGCGGTTCCTGTAATCTACTGGTTGGTCTTCTATTCCACTTACCGGCACAACCGGCTCCTGGCGTTCCTGCACCCTTATGACGACCCTCTGGGGAAAGGATTTCAGATCATTCAGTCCTTTATTGCAGTTGGCACGGGAGGGATTTCAGGAGTGGGATTGATGGAGGGGAAACAAAAGCTGTTCTATCTTCCGGAGCCCCAGACTGACTTCGTTTTTGCAGTCATCGGTGAAGAATTGGGGTTCATCGGCGCCATCGTCCTTATCGTGGCCTTTGGAATGATCCTCTGGCGGGGCTGGCGGGCGAGCGCCCGAAGCACGTGCGAGTTTGGCCGGTTGTTGGCCATGGGGCTGACCGTCATGGTGGTTGGACAAGCTCTGGTGAACATGAGCGTGGTGCTCGGCCTGCTTCCGACCAAGGGTATACCCTTGCCCCTAATAAGCTACGGCGGGTCGTCACTTTTCGTCACGCTGGTAGCGGTGGGCATGCTTCTGAACATTTCACAAGATGAAGGATAGCTTGAGATTCTTGATGGTCGCAGGGGGAACGGGAGGTCACATCTTTCCGGCGCTGGCTGTGGCGGAGGAACTGCGAGTACGCGGTGCGCGCCTTGAGCGCTCCGGAGTGAAATACGTTATCGAGTTTCTCGGCACGAAAAGACCCCTCGAGGCCCGACTAATTCCGGGGGCCGGTTTCCCACTCCGCACCATGGAGGCGGCTGGGCTTAAGGGAATAAGTGGGATTCGGGGCGTTCGAAACTTGATGATGCTTCCTCGAACCGCGGTGGGCTCGGCCAGGGTTTTGCGCGATTTTCGCCCTCAAGTCGTCGTCGGCGTGGGCGGATATTAGGCGGGGCCCGTGATGGTGGAGGCAGCCCTTCAGGACATCCCCACCCTGCTGATTGAGCCCAATGCTTTGCCGGGTTTTACAAACCGCGCCCTCGCCCCGGTGGTCCGTTTGGCGGCGGTCGGCTTCGAGCAGGCGGCGCGATTCTATGGTGAGAAGGCTCGTGTCACCGGCCTTCCGGTTCGCGCGGCGTTTCACGCCATCCCGTCGAAAAGACACGAGGCGCCCTTCCGTGTCCTGATCCTTGGAGGTAGTCAGGGATCGAAGGCCATCAACGAGGTGATGGTCCAATGTGCTCCACTCTTGAGTCGCGAATCGGGATGGCTCGAGGTGGTCCATCAAACGGGGGATGCGGACTATAATGCAGTGCGTCAGGCTTATCTGAAGCATGGCGTAACTGCGTATGTCCACGCTTTTATCGAGGACATGCCGGGGGCATTGGCGCAGGCCGATCTGGTGGTTTCGCGGGCCGGGGCCACCGCAGTAGCTGAATTGGCGGCAGCGGGGCGAGCGGCGCTCCTGGTCCCATTTCCGGCGGCCGCCGATCAGCATCAAATGGCAAATGCCAGGGCGCTCGAACGGGCGGGCGCCGCCCACGTGATTCTTCAGGCGGAACTGACGCCGGAGCGGCTGATGAGAGAAATCCACGAACTGCTCAGGGAAACCACGAGGCTGATGGAGATGGAGCGGGCTGCGAAGAGTCTGGCGCGTCCAGACGCGGCAGCGCAAATTGCAGACTTAGTCGAGGAACTGGCAGCGAAGGCTTAAAATCGAGTCACGCATATGTTAGGCAAGATTCGGAGAATCCACTTCGTAGGCATCGGCGGGATCGGTATGAGCGGCATCGCCGAGGTCTTGCTCAATCTAGGGTTTAAGGTCTCAGGGTCTGACCTTAAGGCGACACCTGTCACGGATCGGCTTTCCAAGCTGGGCGCGCGATTCTTCGAGGGTCATGCCGCGAGCAATGTCCGAGATGCCCAAGTCGTGGTGGTTTCCTCCGCAATTACACTGGACAACGTCGAGGTGCAGGAGGCCCAACGTCTGCAAATACCGGTTATCCCGCGGGCCGAAATGCTCGCTGAGTTAATGCGCCTGAAATTCTGCGTGGCGGTGGCCGGGGCTCACGGAAAAACCACGGTCACCTCGATGATCGCAGTGATGCTGACGCAAGCCGGCCTTGACCCCACCGCAGTCATTGGCGGGCGCTTGGACGTTTTCGCCTCCAGCGCCCGGTTGGGCAAGGGTGAACTGATGGTAGTCGAGGCCGACGAAAGTGACCGCTCATTCCTCTACCTTTTGCCCTCCATTGCTGTAGTTACCAATATTGACCGTGAGCACCTGGATCACTACCGTGACCTGAACGAAATAACTTCCGCCTTCCTTTCCTTCGCGAACAAAGTCCCCTTTTATGGGGCCGTAGTGGCTTGCGCGGATGCCCCCTGGGGAGAACGATTCAGTAAACTTGTCCCGCAGCTTCGACGTCGCGTGGTTACTTACGGTCTCGATCCCGGGGCCGATGTGCAGGGCCGTTCACTCCAACTCCAACCGCAGGGCTCATTCTTCGAGGTCGAGGCTCGGGCGAAGCCTCTGGGGAGGTTTAACCTCCAGGTTCCAGGACGGCACAACGTGCAGAATGCCTTAGCCGCTGTCGCGGTGGGTCTGGAGCTCGATCTGAGCGCCGAGCAGATACGCAAAGGCCTGCAGCGCTTCCGCGGCGCGGAGCGCCGATTCCAGGTCAAAATGGAATTGGACGGCAAAACGATTGTGGATGACTATGGGCATCATCCCACGGAAATCCGCGCCACGCTGGAAGCAGCCCGCCTCTGGGGCGCCAAACGGGTCATCGCTGTCTTCCAGCCCCATCGTTATACGCGCACGCAGTTCCTGATGGATGACTTTGCTCAATCCTTCCAGGCTGCAGACCAAGTCTACGTGTTGGACATATACCCGGCGAGCGAGAAGCCCATACCCGGCGTCACTGCTCAGCGTCTGGTGGAGCGAATGGCCGAGCTCGGTTTCACACGTGCTCGATATGCGCCTTCCGAACAAAGCGTCATTCATGGGATTCTCGAAGATTTGCGGTCCGGCGATTTGATTCTAACGGTTGGCGCCGGAAACGTGTGGAGAATCGGCGACGCCCTGGGTGAGGCGATCCGAGTGCGCTCAGTGTCACAGTAGGCGTTGTACGGGTCCCGCAGGCGCGGGATGGTTGCCCGCGGGTGGCCACAAGGGCCGCCCCTACGAGGACGATGAATGAATCGCAACCCAACAGACGAAGAAAACCTCGCGGTACAAGCCCTGGACGGTGAAGAGGAATCCCCCTATCTTCGGCGACAAAAGGCCGTGACGGTTCGCCGCCGTCCCTTATGGGGCCGGCGATGGGTGCTTTTTTTCCTCGTCGTGGCGCCTGTGGGAATCGCGAGCTATTTCCTGACGGTTTTTGTTTTGTCGTCGCCACGGTTTGAATTGCACTCCGCTGACGATATTCAGGTGATTGCCTATCAGTTTGTCGCCCGCGAGGATGTTGCCAGTGCGCTGGGATTGCCTCTGCA
>Ga0187781_10002961_pt1 | contig 12826 bp, 12 predicted proteins | sample 0715_SJ02_MP02_2_FD_132447 | JGI IMG/M metagenome (GOLD analysis project Ga0187781, IMG submission 132447) | Tropical peat soil microbial communities from peatlands in Department of Meta, Colombia - 0715_SJ02_MP02_20_MG | ecosystem: Environmental > Terrestrial > Soil > Wetlands > Peat | place...
CCGGATACATGCTGCAATACTGGGTAGCAGCCATTACGTATCCGACCAATATTGGTGGGCGTCCACTTCACTCGTGGCCATCGTTCATTATTGTGACCTTTGAGATGACGATTCTTTTCGCGGGCCTTTCGGCGGTGTTCGGGATGCTGGCGCTGAACGGGTTGCCCATGCCCTATCACCCGGTGTTCAATGTGCCTGAGTTCAAGAAGGCTTCCGAGAACAAGTTTTTCCTGGTGGTGTTTTCGAGCGATCCGAAATACGACGCGGCGGGCACGCGCGGTTTTCTGCAGGGTTTGTCGCCACGCATGATCGCGGAGGTGCCGAGCTAGATGAGGCGACCTCGCATGAAAACGGCGTTCCTGCCCGCGATCGCGCTGCTCGTCGGCATGACAGCGGCATGCCGTCTCGACATGCACATACAGCCTTACTATCGTCCGCTGGCGCAGAGCGATTTCTTCGGCGACGAGCGTTCGGCCCGGCTGCCGGTGGAAGGAACCGTGGCCCGCGGCGACCTGCACGAAGACACTTACTTCTACACCGGCAGAATCAACAACGCCCCCGGCGATTCCATGCCGTTTCCGGTGACGAAGGAAGTCCTGGAGCGCGGGCGCGAGCGCTTCAACATCAATTGCACGCCCTGTCACGGTCGCGTGGGCGACGGCAATGGGTTCGTTCCGTCGCGTGGATTCAAGCGGCCGCCTTCGTACCACATTGAGCGGCTGCGCAAGGAGCCAATCGGCCATTTCTTCGACGTGATGACGAACGGCTATGGCGTCATGCCTGAATATGGAACGCAAGTAGAGCCGCGCGATCGCTGGTGCATCGCGGCCTACATTCGCGCCTTGCAACTGAGCCAGGCAGCCCCGGCATCCGACATCCCCGCGGGACAAAAAGTGCCTTCGCCCGCCCCGCCGTTCCGCGACATTGGGAACGGCGCTACGTTGCCGGTGGTTGAGACCGCGCCGTCGGCGGAATCTGGTGCGGAAGGCGAGCAGAAAAAAGAGGAGTCGAAATGACCGCGGTGACGCTGAACAAATCGGAGCTGATGGCGCCGGCCGTGATGCAGACAATGCAGCAGCGCTCTCTGGTTATTGGCGCGATCGGCGCGGTCGCGACCATCGCTGGCTGGTTTCTGGCGGGAAGCGACGCCGCGAAAACTGGTTTCTTTTCTGCTTACCTGATCGGCTACATGTTCTGGCTCGGCTTGGCGCTCGGCTGCATGGCGATTCTCATGCTTTACCATCTGGTCGGCGGCAAATGGGGGACGGTGATCCGGCGCATCCTGGAAGCGGGCATGACCACGCTGCCCATGATGGCCATCCTTTTCATCCCGATCGGCCTGAACTTGCCGAAGCTCTATGCCTGGGCGCGGCCGGAAGAACTGGCGAAGGATCCGAAACTTGCCGACCTCGCAAGCAGCTATCTGAATCCCACCGGCATTTGGACGCGCGCCGTCATCTACTTCGCCATCTGGATCGTCATGGCCTTCCTGCTGAGCAAATGGTCGAGCGAGCAGGACACGCCCGCCGGCGGCGAGAAAAGCACGCTCCGCTTCCGTGCCTTGAGCGGTCCCGGGCTGGTCATCTACTCGTTTTCAATTTCGTTTGCCGTCATCGATTGGGTCATGTCGCTGCAGGCGCGCTGGATCTCCACCATCTATGGCTTCATCTTCATCGTCGGAGAGGTGCTTTCGGCCTACTGCTTCGTGGTGATCATCGAGCGCATTCTGACCAAGCGCAAGCCGATGGCGGAGTATGTGACTCCGAAGGAACTGAACGACCATGGCAATTTCATGCTCACCTTCGTCATGCTATGGACGTACTTCAGCTTCTCGCAGTTGCTGATCATCTGGGCGGGTAATCTGCCGGATGAGATTTCCTGGTTTGTCCGGCGTTTCAACGGCGGCTGGGGACCGGTAGAACTATTTCTCGCGCTCTTCCACTTTGCGGTGCCGTTTGCGTTGCTGCTTTCTAAATCCCTCAAGCGGAATGCAAGAAAATTGGCGTTCTTGGCTTCCTGGCTGATGTTCGTGCGCATCGTCGATATTTTCTGGCACGTCGAGCCGGCAAATTTCCCGACTTTTCATTTGAGCTGGGTGCTCTTCGCTGTGCTCGCGGGCATGGGCGGATTGTGGATTTGGTATTTCCTGCGTAACCTGCGCTCGCGGCCGCTGCTGGCTCTTTATGCGCCGCAGACGCTGAAACATCTAGGAGATGAGTAACGCACCCACGAGTAACACGGTGAAGACGAATGCGGCGAGGATTAACAGAGTAACGGTAACGAGATATGAGTGAAGAACTGAATCACGGCCATACCAACCCGGAAACGTCGTTCGAACGCGAAGACCTGTCCACACGCGGCGTTTTCGTGTTCATGATCGGCTTGGCGATCGTGGGCCTGGTGATTTACTTCATCATCGTCGGGATGTACACGTTCCTCGACAGATATGAGCATGAGCAGCTGTCGACCGCGAGCCCGCTGGCGCCCAGTACGGAGGTCAGAGCGCGGCGCATCCCGTACGACCCGGGCAAGGGAGACTACGTTTCACAAAAGTTTTCGCAGAATGGCGAGCCGCTGCTCGAATACGACGAGCGCGGCCAGTTCAAGAAGTTTTTGCTGGACCAGGAAGATCGGCTGAATAGTTATGGCTGGGTCGATCAGAAAGCTGGTGTGGCGCATATTCCGATCGAGAAGGCCATGGATTTGATCGTGCAGCAGGGATTGCCGGTGCGGCCTGCTGACGAAGCAAACAGAAAGCCCGCGGCGGTTTCTGCCCAGCCGCCCGCAGCGAACCATGCGGTATCGAAGCAGCCGCTGTAAAGGAAAAGGCAGTGCGCAGCAAAAGTAGTTTCGCAATTCTAATTCCGATGATCGTCCTCGCGGCGGTTCCGCTGCTGGCGCAGGGGCGCGGTCCCATGACGGGCGGAATCCTTTCGCCTCCGGCCAATCAGCGGCCGCCGGGGCTTCAGTTTGTCGGCATCGAGCAGCACCTGAATGCGGAAGTGCCAGGCAATCTCGAATTCCGGGACGAACTCGGGAACACGGTCAAATTAGGCGACTACTTTGGCCACGGCCGCCCCGTCATCCTGAATCTCGGCTATTACACCTGCCCCATGTTGTGCAGCGAGTTGCTGGACGGTCTGGCCGGCTCCATGAAGGCGCTGACCCTGCAACTTGGCCAGGACTTCGATGTGGTGTCGCTCAGCTTCAACCCGCAGGAAACCACCGAAATGGCGGCGGAGAAAAAGCGTGAGATCATGAAACGCTATGGCCGCGCCAACACGGCGAACGGATGGCACTTCCTGACCGGACGGCCGGCGCAGATCAAGGCGGTGACCGACGCGGTCGGCTTTCAGTATCAGTTCGATCCGAAAACCGGCCAATACGCGCACGCCACGGCCATCGTGCTGCTAACGCCGGATCGCCGCGTCGCCGAATATTTTTACGGGGTGGAGTTCTCCCCGCGCGATCTGCGCCTCGGCTTGGTGCAGGCGAGCCAGGGAAGGATCGGCAACATCACGGATTCGGTTTTGCTGTATTGCTATCACTACGATCCGCGCACGGGTAAGTACGGAGCGGTCATCAGCAATGTGCTCAAGGTGAGCGGTCTGGTGACCATGTTGATCCTGGGAGCGTGCGTGTTTGTTATGTACCGGGCCGACCGGAGCGCAGCGCGCCGGCAATTGGGGCGAGCAACTTAAATATGTCGAAATATTTTCCATTGTGGCCGGATTCGGCCTCGACCATGTCGGGGCAGGTGGATGCCCTTTACATCTACTTACTATTCGTGGCCGCGGTCATGACCGCGCTCATCTTCCTCGCGGTCACAGTGCTGGCGATCAAATACCGCCGCAAGCCCGGCGTCGAGGCACACCAGATTGAAGGCTCGACCATTCTCGAAATCGGCTGGTCGGTTATCCCGTTCGGTGTCATGCTGACCTTCTTTATCTGGGGCGCGGTCCTCTATTTCAAGGAGCGCACGCCGCCCGCCGACGCGACCGAAGTCTACGTCGTGGCCAAGCAGTGGATGTGGAAGATCGAGCACATGGAAGGCCAGCGCGAGATCAACGAACTGCACGTGCCCGTCGGCCAGAACGTGAAGCTGATCATGACCTCGCAGGATGTGATCCATAGCTTCTATATTCCGGCATTCCGCATCAAGCAGGACGTGCTGCCCGGCCGCTACACCACCTTGTGGTTCAAGGCAACCAAGCCCGGCCACTATCACCTGTTCTGCGCCGAGTATTGCGGCACCATGCATTCCGGCATGGGCGGGGACATCGTGGTGATGGATCCGCAGGCATACGCGCAGTGGGCGGCCGCGGGCGCATCCGCGGCGCTGCACGATACAGGCAAACAGTTATTCTTGTCGCTCGGCTGCGCCAGTTGCCATCGCTCCGACGTGCAGGGCCGCGGACCGAACCTCGCCGGCATTTTCGACAAGCCGGTTCTGCTGCAGGATGGCCGCACCGTGACGGCCGACGACAATTACTTGCGCGAATCCATCCTCGATCCGACGGCCAAGATCGTCAGCGGTTTCAAGCCGGTCATGCCGACTTTCCAGGGACTGGTCGATGAAGAGCAGTTAAACGCGCTGGTGGCTTATATCAAGTCGCTGAGCCCGCCGGCGCCGGGCACGGCAGCGCTCCAAAACGCCCCCGCCGGAGCGCAGTACGGGAATACGCAACAGCAATAATTTTTACGAGTGGTGAGAATTATGGCGAGTGAAGCAATCGCGAATCCGGAACCGAAGACGAACTACCTGACCAACGGCTACGGCCTCAAGTCCTGGCTGCTGACCACCGACCACAAGCGCATCGCGCTCCTCTACCTGATCTCGGTCACCATCTTCTTTTTCCTCGGCGGTTTTTTCGCCATGCTCATCCGGTTGGAACTGCTTACGCCGCAGGGCGACCTCATGCAGGCCGACACCTATAACAAGGTGTTCACCATGCACGGCATGATCATGGTGTTCTTCTTCCTGATCCCGGTCGTCCCCGCCGTGCTCGGCAACTTCCTCGTGCCTATCATGATCGGCGCGAAAGACCTGGCCTTTCCCCGCATCAACCTGCTCAGCTGGTATCTCTACGTTATCGGCGGCATCCTCATCCTGCACTGCATGCTGACGGGCGGCGTCGATACCGGATGGACCTTCTACACGCCCTTCAGCACTGCCTTTACGAACACCAAGATCATCGAGGCCGGATTAGCCGTATTTGTCGCGGGGTTCTCATCCATCTTCACCGGGCTGAATTTCATCGTCACCATCCACCGCATGCGCGCCCCCGGACTTACCTGGGACCGGCTGCCGCTTTTCCTCTGGGCGAATTACGCCACCAGCCTCATCATGATCCTGGGCACGCCGGTGGTCGCGATCACCATCGTGCTGGTTGCGGTCGAACGCCTCTTCCACCTCGGCGTTTTCGATCCCAAACTTGGCGGAGACCCGCTGCTCTTCCAGCACCTGTTCTGGTTCTACTCGCATCCAGCCGTTTACATCATGATTCTGCCGTCGATGGGGGTGATCAGCGAACTCATCACCTGCTTCTCGCGCAAGCGCGTTTTCGGCTACAAATTTGTCGCGCTTTCAAGTATCGCCATTGCCGTCATCGGCTTCCTCGTCTGGGCGCACCATATGTTCGTCGCCGGCATTTCGCTGTACGCCGCGATGATCTTCTCGTTCCTCACTTTCTTCGTCGGCGTGCCCTCGGCGGTGAAGGTCTTCAACTGGACAGCGACCCTCTACAAAGGCTCAATCTCCTACACCACGCCGATGCTCTACGCCTTCGGCTTTATCGGGTTGTTTACCATTGGCGGATTGACCGGCTTATTTCTGGCAACGCTTGGCATTGACGTCCACGTTACCGACACTTACTTCGTGGTCGCGCACTTCCATTACGTGATGGTGGGAGGCGTGGTCATGGGCTACCTGGGCGGCATGCATTTCTGGTGGCCCAAAATCAGCGGCCGCATGTATCCCGAAGCCTGGGCCAAGTTGTCAGCGCTGCTCGTCTTCGTCGGCTTCAACCTGACCTTCTTTCCGCAATTCATTCTCGGCTATATCGGCATGCCGCGCCGCTACTGGCAGTATCCGCCAGAGTTCCAGGTGCTCAACGTACTTTCAACCGCCGGCGCCAGCGTCTTGGCCGTGGGTTATCTCCTGCCCATGATTTATTTCCTCTGGTCGCTGCGCTACGGGCCGATTGCCGAGGCCAATCCCTGGAACGCGGCTGGCCTGGAGTGGAAGACCAGTTCGCCGCCTCCAACTTTCAATTTCGACGAGACTCCCGTGGTGACCTGGGAAGCCTACAACTACGACGAGATTCCACCCAAGGAGCTGGAGGTTCCCGTTGGCTCATAGTCAAGTCACCGTGACCGAACACGCCGAAGCGCATAACCCGGCGCTGCGCCACCATTTCGCCGACGAGCAGCAGCAAAAGAACGCCGCTTCGCTCGGCATGTGGCTGTTCCTGGTCACCGAAATCATGTTTTTCGGCGGCATGTTCTGCGCCTATCTCGTCTATCGGCTTGCGCACTTCAATGCTTTTGCCGCCGGCAGCCAGCAACTGAACATTTATCTCGGTGCCATCAATACCGCAGTCCTGCTGGTAAGTTCGGTGACGGTCGTTCTGGCCGTGAAAGCCGCCGAGGCGCGCAAACGCAAGCAACTCGTTTCTTTTATTGTCGTCACCATTTTGCTTGGCCTGGTCTTTTTGGGCATCAAGGCGAAGGAATATACCGACAAATTCGAGGATCACTACGTTCCGGGCGCCACTTTTCATTTCGACAAGCCGTTCGACGACAACGGCAAGCAAATCCCCGTCAGTTCAAACGCGGCGCAGCTTTTCTTTTCGCTCTATTTCGCCATGACCGGCATGCACGCGCTGCACATGATCATCGGTTGCGGATTGTTTACCGTGCTGGGCGTGCTCGCCTGGAAGGGACACTACACATCAGGGTATTTCACGCCCATAGAAAACGCCGGCCTGTATTGGCACCTGGTCGATATCATCTGGATTTATCTGTTTCCGTTGCTGTATTTGATAAGCCGCCACTCGTGACGGCGGAATTGTCGTAATACGTTTTTGATTGTAGTTCTCAGTTCCCAGTTCTCGGTTCTCAGAAAAAGCCGACATCTGGTGCGCTAACTGAGAACTGAGAACCGAGAACTGAGAATGTCTGACCAAGCCGAACACGGAACCACGGAACACGGAACCCACTCGACCGGTTTTTACATCGCCATCGGCGCCACTCTGATTGTGCTGACCGCCGTCACCGCGGGAGTCGCCTTTATCAACCTCGGCCCGTTCAACCCGGTCGTTGCGCTGCTCATCGCCTGTATCAAGGCGACGCTGGTCATTCTTTTCTTTATGCACGTCAAGGGAGCCAGCGAAAAGCTGACCGCTGCCATAGTCGTTTCAGGCTTCTTCTTCCTCCTGATTCTGATCGCCCTTTCGCTTGCCGACTACCTAACCCGCTCCTGGCGCTGATCCGACCGTGAAGTGTGGCGCGGGCGCCCCCGCCCGCGCACACAGCAGCACCATGGGTGCCGTGGCTCAGCGTGCGATAATAGTGCCAACGTTCTAGTCGAGAAAGGCTCTAAGAGAGGGCAAATGTCTGCAAGCTTCCTGAGGTCCGTTCTCTTGCTTTGCCTCTTGGCTTGCCTGGCGATCGCCCAGCTTCCTGCAAATCAGCAGCTTGGCACCGGTGGATCGAGTTTGCCTGAGTACAAAGCCGGCCAAGTCTGGAGCGCAGAACTGGATAGTTCGATCACAATACTCGGCGTCGACGACACCCATAAGCAAAGACTGATTCACGTACGCGTGGAAGCTCCCATCTTGGGTTGTAACAAGATACGTCTCTCCGCGACGGTCGAGCACATTGTTGTCACTGAAAAAGTGCTCCGAAAGAGCACGAGAGCATTGGCCAAAGAGTTTGCTTCGATCGATTTAAATGGGCCATGGGAAACGCAACAGCGCCGAAAGCACAAGGTCTCAGGCAAAGATCTGACCGAGATGATAAGGATGACAGAGTCTCAGCCGTGCCCGATTATGTACAGCAAGTCCTGGGTTCATCCATCCGACACCTCGTCACTCCTTTTCTAGCCTCGCCGGCCCTTGCGTCCCACGCCCGTATCCTTGAATATGTTCTGTACCCATGCCCCAGGAGACCGCAGCACCTTCGGTACGTTCCGCTCGGCTAGACGCCACAGCGCTCGAGGCTGCCCTTCGCCGTCATCTGCGCGGAGAAGTCCGCTTCGACAACGGCAGCCGTGCTCTGTATGCCACCGACGGCTCCAACTACCGTCAAGTCCCCATCGGCGTTGTCATCCCGCGCGACAAAGAAGATGTTATTGCCACCGTTGCCCTCTGCCGCGAACACGGCGCTCCGCTCCTCGCCCGCGGCGGCGGCACCTCGCTCGCCGGACAATGCTGCAACGCCGCCGTGGTGCTCGACTTCTCGAAATACATGGGAAAGATTCTCGAGATCGATCCCGAGCGCCGCATCGCCCGCGTCGAACCTGGAGTCGTTCTCGATCGCCTGCGCGCCGAAGCCGAGAAGCATCACCTCACGTTTGCTCCCGATCCCGCCACGCACGACCGCTGCACCCTCGGCGGCATGATCGGCAACAACTCCTGCGGCGTGCATTCCATCATGGCCGGCAAGACCGACGACAACGTCGAGTCGCTCGAAGTTCTCACCTACGGCGGCGAGCGCTTTCATGCTGGCGCGACCAGCGATGAAGAGTTCAACCGCATCGTGGCCGAAGGCGGACGACGAGCCCAGATTTACAGCGGCCTCAAGCAAATTGCCCATCGTTGTGGTGACCAGGTCCGCCGCCAGTTTCCCAACATCCCGCGTCGCGTCTCCGGATACAACCTCAACCACCTGCTGCCGGAAAACAATTTTCACGTCGCCCGTGCTCTCGTCGGCTCCGAAGGCACCTGCGCCACCGTGCTCGAAGCAACTTGTACTCTGGTTGCCAGCCCGCCCGCGCGTGTCCTCCTCGTGATCGGCTGGCCGGACATTTACATTTGCGCCGACAACGTTCCGCTCATCATGCGGCATGACCCGATTGGCCTCGAAGGCTTCGACGACATCATCGTCCATGCCAACTGCCGCAAGGGCACGAATTCTGAGGGAGTGTCGCTGCTGCCAGAAGGCTCCGGCTGGCTCATGGTCGAATTCGGCGGCAACACAACCGCAGAAGCGGAGTCGCGGGCGCAACGCCTCATGCAGACGCTTGCACGTTCCGCGCCTCCGCCGGAGATGCGCCTGTTCGCCGACCCGGGCCAGGCGCGGCGCATCTGGGACATACGCGAGTCGAGCCTGGGCGCGACTTCGCATGTGCCCGGCGAGCCCATCCGCTGGGAGGGCTTCGAGGATTCTGCCGTCGCGCCCGAAAAACTCGGCGCTTACCTGCGCGATCTCCGCCGCCTGATGCAAGACTTCCGTTACGACGGCGCATTCTACGGCCATTTCGGCCACGCCTGCGTCCACACCCGCATGAATTACGACCTCGAATCCGAAAAGGGCGTGCGCAAGTTTCGCCAGTTCATGGAAGAGGCCGCCGATCTTGTCGTCCGCTACGGCGGGTCAATCTCCGGCGAGCACGGCGATGGTCAGTCTCGCGGCGAGCTTCTTCCGAAGATGTTTGGTCCCGAACTCATGCAGGCTTTCCGCGAATTCAAGGCGCTGTGGGATCCCGACTGGAAGATGAACCCCGGCAAGCTGATCGAGCCTTATCGCCTGGACGAGAATCTGCGCCTCGGTCCGGACTACGACCCCTGGCAGCCCGTAACGCATTTCAAGTTTCCCGAGGACCACGGCTCGCTCGCGAGCGCTACCCTCCGTTGCGTCGGAGTCGGTAAGTGCCGCCGCGAGGAAGGCGGCGTGATGTGCCCAAGCTATCGCGTCACGCGCGACGAAGAGCACTCCACCCGTGGCCGTGCCCATCTGCTGTGGGAAATGACAAAGCGCGACGTAATTCGGGATGGATGGAAGAATGAGGCCGTTAAGGAGTCGCTCGATCTCTGCCTCGCCTGCAAGGGCTGCAAGAGCGACTGTCCCACTGGCGTTGACGTCGCCACCTACAAATCCGAATTCCTCGCGCATTACTACGAAACCAACCGCCGCCCGCTGAACGCGCTCGCCTTCGCGAACATCGATCTGTGGGCCCGTGCCGCCTCTCACGTGCCCGGCTTAGTGAATCTCACTACGCAACTCCCCGGCCTGAGTACTTTAGCCAAGTTAGCCGCCGGTATATCTCCCCACCGCCGCATCCCTAGATTTGCCCCCGAAACCTTCCAGCAATGGTGGGAGCAGAGAAATGTGCGGACGGGGCTTCGCCCCGTCCAGGCGGGTCAAAGACGCGCCTCCACACTGCACCCCTCACCTGCGTCCATGGGCTCCGCAGTCCTCCTCTGGGCCGACACCTTCAACAACCATTTCCAGCCCTCCACCGCCATTGCCGCCGCCGAGGTCCTCGAAGCCGCCGGCTTCAGCGTGCTCGTCCCGCGCGGCCATCTTTGTTGTGGCCGCCCGCTCTACGACCTTGGGCTCCTCGACCGCGCCAAGTCTCTGCTCCTCCAGGTCATGGACGAACTCTACGTCGAAATCGAGCAGCGCACGCCGGTTGTCGTCCTCGAACCAAGCTGCGCCGCCGTCTTCCGCGACGAGCTTACGAACCTTTTCCCCAACGACGACCGCGCCCACGCGCTCTCGAAGCAAGTCTTCTTACTGAGTGAGTTTCTGGAAAAATTCGCGCCCGAAGAGACCTTTCGCATGCCCAAGCTGGGCCGCCACGCGCTTGTCCACGGCCACTGCCATCACAAGGCCATCATGAAGATGACAGCGGAGGAAGCAGTCCTCCGTCGCCTGGGCATCGAATTCACCGCGCCCGCCCCTGGATGCTGCGGCATGGCCGGCGCCTTTGGTTTTGAAAGAGAGAAATACGAAATCTCGCGGGCCATTGGCGAGTTAGAACTTCTTCCTGCCATCCGCCAGGCCCCCACCGATTGGCTCATTGTCGCCGATGGCTTCAGCTGCCGCGAGCAGATCGCGCAGGAAACCGACCGCCATGCCCTGCATCTCGCCGAAGTCCTGCAGATGGCATTGCGGGAATCGACGGAAACCCCCGAGGGTTTTCCACTCTTCGACGCCGCCCCGCGCCACTACCCCGAAGATGCGTGGGTGCGCCCGCACGAAGAAGCAATTCGAAAGTCGATGAAGCGGACCGGATTGGCGATGGCGGGAATCGCGGCCGGCGCGGCGCTCTTGTGGACGATCGCGAAGAGAAGGTAGCTCCGCAGTAAAAGGCACATCCCCGCGTCTTTTCAGAGGTCCGCACTTAGAGATCGGCTGGTTGCCGATTACGACGTTGCCGTCGCTGCGCGCGAGAGGGTCACAATTGGGTTGCGAGCGCTCTGTTTCTTCGCGTACATGTCCCGGTCTGCCGTTTCCAGCACTTCATCCAGAGTCTTGCCTGGCATCCACTCGGCCGTCCCGATGCTCATGGTGAGAGTGAAATCCTCCAGAGGAGAGCTTTTGTTCCAGTCGCTCAAGTACATTTGCATTCTCCGGACAACGTTCTCCGCGCCGCCGGCCGAAGCATCGGCCACAATCGTCAGAAACTCGTCGCCGCCATAGCGGATCACGGCGTCGCAACCCCGGACGGAGTGACGCAGGAGGCCGGCAATTTCCGCCAGTACGAAATCGCCCGTCAGGTGGCCAAACCGCGTGTTGATCTGCCGGAAGTGATCGACATCGGCCATCAGGAAGGTCAACGGTTTCTTGAGCCGGCCGGCATGGCTGATGTAGCGATTCGCGAGGTCTTCGAGCGAACGCCGGTTATAAACTTCGGTCAGCGGGTCGGTGAAAGACTGCAAACGCAAAAGCTCGTTCTGGATCGTGCTCGAGATCGTTCGCTGCCGCAAGCGCCGTAGCTCGATGCGGCGCGACACCAGATAGATGTTCAGCAGAATGAGCAGAACCAGCAATCCAACAAAGAGTTGCCTTGGGACCGTAATCTCGAAGTGAAAATTTTCGGTTCTCGACAAGGCCGCCGGCAGCAACATGACCAGGAAACCCGTGGCTACTAGTATTCCCGTGGCCGAAACGATCCACCATAGTTCCCAGTCGCGTTTTTCCAGCCGCGAGAGTTCTCGGTTGACATTGCCGAGAATGCTGCCGGAGTTGCTTTCTTCCCCGGGAGGGTTTTTCAGCCTTATCGCGAGCGAAGATCCCATTCGCCGCTGCGAAGAAGATCGCGAGCTGGTTTCGAGGCGCCGTTTTTCCTGGAACAGACTGATGAATTCCTCCAGCAGAGCCGGGTTCTGTTCCACTTTGAGCAACTCTTCGAGGCGGTCGTTGATCTGCTGAAGTCGGTCTGGCAAGGTGTTTAACCTCTCAGCGGGAGCGAGGGTTGCACGGCTCCGTCCTGAATCACTGGCACGCGAACTCCATCGAGTCTAGCCAAGGTCAAATCCACCGGTAAACATTACTGAAGTTTGCCTGGCATTCTGATTCGGTCTCGAGTGCCAAATTCGGTTTTAAGCCGGCAAACTTTTGCCGCCTGCGGACAGCCATTCTGCGCGAGCTTTTTTGGGGGGCGCCACACTCTGCCGCTCGGCAATGATTCTGCCGCGCGACGTTCAGCGACTTTTCCTTGACTATCGGAGGTAAAATAAGAATGTCTGCGATCTTTATGGATCGCACCATGATCGCCTCCCAGGCCCGCGACTCGGGGACGATGCTTGGGGAGGGGTGCTGGCTGGCTGCTGAGCTGCAGCCTGAAAGCTGAAACGCTAACTCCAATGTTTTCAAG
>Ga0187781_10002962_pt1 | contig 12822 bp, 11 predicted proteins | sample 0715_SJ02_MP02_2_FD_132447 | JGI IMG/M metagenome (GOLD analysis project Ga0187781, IMG submission 132447) | Tropical peat soil microbial communities from peatlands in Department of Meta, Colombia - 0715_SJ02_MP02_20_MG | ecosystem: Environmental > Terrestrial > Soil > Wetlands > Peat | place...
GGCGCACCACGGGCAGCCCTTGGGAGACTCCGCACTCTCTCATCGCCCGCACATACAGTGCGGCCCCATATTTCCCTTGGCAAGCGTCGAGACAGGAGCCAGTGTATCACCACGCCGTCATGCAAGATTTCTACTGCAACAATGTAATGGGCACGTACCAGCAGTCGCGGTCGATCAAGGGCATAGCAAAGATGGACTTGGCAACGCTGATTGAATTGTGGTGCTTCTATCTTGGGCCAACGTTAACGGTTCCGCTTTTGCTCACTTTGGCGTCCCTGCCCTACGGTTTCTCAGGGAGAGACATAAGCGGTGAGACCCGCTTTCTGCTGCTGGTCTGCGGCGCGGTCATGGCGGGATCAATGCTGCCCATAGCTTTCTTGCCTCATTACGTGGCGCCGATAACTTCGGCGATGCTCGCCTTGGTGTTACAAGCCGTGCGCCGCCTACGTCGCGAGGAATGGCGCGGACAGCCGACCGGAATATTCATAACACGAGCCATCCCCTTGGTCTGCATGCTGATGCTAGCGCTGCGGGTTGGCGCGAAGCCCCTGCACCTTCCCGAGCCCGACCGGTGGCTCGCACCGGCGGCTTTCCCCACGTGGTGGACGCTCGCACCTACCAACCTGGAACGCGCGGCAACGCTTGCCGGACTACAACAACATCCTGGGCGGCAGCTCGCCATTGTCCGCTACGGCCCCCGTCACGACATTCTGTATCACGAGTGGGTCTATAATGAGGCCGATATTGACCGGGCAAAAGTTGTGTGGGCGCGCGATATGGGTCCAGGCGACAACAAGGAACTGATTGACTATTTCCATGACCGCCATGCTTGGCTGGTGGAAGCAGACGACGTGCCACCCAAATTGCTGCCGTATCAATGAGCCGAGAACCGAACGCGCGGCGGGCCCGGCTCTACAACATATAGACTGATCCTCGTGGGGCCGGCACATGGGTGCCCGCGTTTATGGCTCCACTTACGGGTGGCCCACTATGAGTGATAGATTAGAACGGTCGAGGGGGTGAGATGAATCCACTTGAGGAGCGGTTTCTGGTGACAGGGGCGACCGGGTTCATAGGCGCCTCGCTGGTGCGAAAACTGGCTGAGATGGGATGCGAAGTCCATGCGCTCGTACGTGAAGGTGCGGACCCGTGGCGACTGCGGGGCGTTGAGCAAAAAGTGCTGTTGCATAAGGGCGACCTCACCGCGGCGGACGGCCTTCGTGAGCTTGTGCTATCTATACAACCCAGCGTCATTTATCATCTCGCCGTGCACGGCGCCTATCCCGACCAAACCAACGCGGATCAGATCATTCTCACCGACATTTTCGGGACTTGGAACCTGCTGAAGGCCTGCTCAGAGGTGGACTACAAAGTGTTTGTGAACACCGGCAGTTCATCTGAGTACGGCCCCAAACTTAATGCCATGCGCGAGACAGACCTACCGGAACCGAGCACCTACTACGCGGTAGCGAAGTGCGCTCAGACTCTGGTATGTCAGCACATGGCGCGCGCCGAGAGACGCCCGGTTAACACATTCCGGCTATTCTCGGTCTACGGCCCGTATGAGGCTCCGTCGCGCCTGATTCCGACGATCATTCGGCGATGTCTAGAAGGAAAGGACCTGGAAATGGTCTCGCCCGACACAGCGCGTGATTTTGTTCACGCCGACGACGTCCTGGAGGCCTACCTCCAGCTCGGCCAGTTGAGCTTGCATTGCGGCGAGACATTCAACATCGGGACTGGTGTGCAATCGACTGTGCGGGACGTGGTCAGGGCAGTGCTTCGTTCGACAGGAGCAAAAGTGAAAGTGCATTGGGGAAGCATGCCAGCACGGGTGTGGGACACCGACACGTGGGTAGCAGATCCAAGCAAGGTGCGGCGAGTGTTGAAATGGACGCCCAAGATCAGTTTGACCGAGGGGATCGAGAGGACGGTGCAATGGTTTCGAGGGAACCCGGTGGGTCTCCAATGATCCACACACTCTGCGCCATCTGCGAGAGCGATGCCTGGGACCGCGAATTGTATCCCGATCGGCTGGGAGCGCATGCGGCCACTTCTGGCCGGTTTTCGGCGCGCCGGCAGCCGGACGGCGTACACTACCGCATGGTTCGGTGCGAGAATTGCGGGCTGATCCGCTCGGACCCCGTGCTGCCTGACGAAGAACTCGCGCGTTTATATCGCGGTAGCACCTTCGATTATGAGGGTGAATGCAGTTGCGCTCGCCTCACCTATGCTACGTATTTAAGGCAGAGTATGCCGCTCCTCAAGGAACGGACCAGGATGCTAGAGATCGGCTGCGGGAACGGGTTCTTCTTGGAGAAAGCGCTGGAACTGGGGTTCGCTGAGGTATATGGGGTCGAGCCCAGTTGCCAAGCAGTCGCAGCAGCGCACCTCGCACTACGAGGCCGGATAAAAAACGAAGTGTTTCAAGCGGGGCTGTACCCGCCGGGTTGGTTTAGCCTCATCTGCGCGTTCCAAGTTCTCGATCACCTGACCCGACCGAATGAAGTATTACGAACCTGCCGGACTCTTTTGGCGCCGGGTGGTCTGGCACTATTTATCCATCACGACGCAGGAGCCTGGACAAACCGCTTGCTGGGCGAGCAAAGCCCGATTATCGATATCGAACACACTTACCTGTACGACAAGAAGACAGTGGTGCGGCTTTTCTCTAAAAACGGCTTCGACGTCCTGCGGGTATTTGCCGTCTGGAATGCGTATCCGCTTGCGTACTGGTGTAAGCTGGCGCCGATACCTGCATGGCTGAAGTCGAAACTCCTGCCTGCCGTGAGGGGGTCCCGATGCGGGCGTTGGATCGTGACGATGCGAGCAGGCAATCTCGGGATATTAGCTAGGGTGGGAGGGTAGGAACGAATGCTCCGCGAAAGCGTAGAGGCGTTCTCCCGGGATGCCGTGGTCGATGGAGGGTACGGATATACAACCGGTGTGCGGCTCAGCAGCCGGCTGGCCACACAGCGATCAACGGACGCGGTTACACAGACGGCAGCGTTCGTCGGCCGTTCGGTCCTAGATGTCGGCTGTGGCGATGGCTTCTATACGACCCGGGTCTGGGACCTAGGACGACCGTGCGGTTTGGTGGCGCTGGATGCAGCCGAGAACGCGGTACGCGTCGCAGCAAGCAAGATTGGTGAACGGCCGGTGCGCTTCCTCGTGGCGGACGCTCATCGACTCCCGTTCCGGGACGACGCGTTCGATGTGGGTTTACTGCAGAGCATCCTGCATCACGCCGACGCGCCCCGGCAATTGGTGAGGGAAGCACTACGCGTGGCTTCGCGTGTGGTCGTGCACGAGCCCAACGGGAACAACCTTGGGTTGAAGGTGATTGAGCGTGTCTCAAAATACCACCTCGAGCACCGTGAGAAATCGTACACACCACGGAGCGTACGCCGGTGGTTCTCGGCCGCAGGGGGAACAGTAGTATCCTGCCAATTCGCTGGTTTTGTGCCGATGTTCTGCCCGGACCTCTTCGCGAGGCTCATGAAACTCCTAGAGCCGTTAGTGGAGCGCCTGCCGGTCGTGAATGCGGTGGGCTGCTCGGTGTACGTGATGGTGGTGAAGAAAAATGGCCGCGGCTGATTCAGTCAAGGAGCGCGCGCAAGCCATCCGCGCCAAGATCGTTCGCATGGCGCATGCCGGCAAGACTCCGCATGTGGCCTCGGCACTCTCATGCGCCGATGTGATGGCAGCTTTGTATTTCAATGTTCTGCGCATCGATCCCGCCGCTCCACAGGACGAGGGGCGCGACCGCTTCATCCTCAGCAAAGGGCACGGGTGCATGGCGCTCTACGCGGCCTTAGCCGAACGGGGATTCTTCCCTGCGGGGATACTCGACGAATATGCGCGCGACGGAGGGCGGCTGGCTGAACACCCCGCCCCACACTGTGTACCAGGCGTTGAAGCGGCCACCGGCTCGCTTGGGCATGGCCTTTCCTTGGGAGCCGGTCTGGCGTTGGCGGCCAAAATCCGACAATATAGCTATCGCGTTTTCGTCTTGCTGAGCGACGCCGAGTGCGCGGAAGGCAGCGTTTGGGAGGCTGCTCTATTCGCCAGCGCGCAGGGGCTAGACAATTTAGTGGTGGTCGTGGACTACAACAAGTATTCCGCGATGGGCGCCACAAGTCCTTATCTGGAGCCCCTGATGGAGAAGTGGAAGGCCTTCGGCTGGTCGTGTTTAGAGATCGATGGACATCGTGTGGACGACATAATCGCCGCGCTTTCTCGTGTGCCGTTTGAACCGTCGCAGCCGTCCGCGGTCATTGCCCACACGGTAAAGGGCAAGGGCGTATCGTTCATGGAGAACGACCTGGAATGGCACTACCGCCCGCCGAACGAGCATGATCTAACACGAGCGTTGGACGAAATCGAAGGGCGCCAACCATGAGAAATGCATTTATCCGCGGCCTCACGGCGCTGGCCGAGCGGGACCGGCGAGTGGTCCTGCTGACGGGAGATCTTGGCTTCAAGATCTTTGACGACTTCGCGGCGCGATTCCCGGGGCGCTTTTACAATGCAGGTGTGGCGGAAGCCAACATGATAGGGGTCGCCGCTGGGCTGGCTCTGGGAGGATTGAAGCCTTTCGCGTACTCTATCGTCCCGTTCGCAACCCTACGCTGTCTGGAGCAAATTCGGAATGACATTTGCTATCAGGAAGCTCCAGTCACAGTTGTAGGCGTAGGCGGGGGATACAGCTATGGTGCCAATGGCCCGACACACCATGCACTCGAGGACATCGCCGTCATGCGTTGCTTGCCGAATATGACCGTGGTCTGTCCGGGCGATCCGCTGGAAGCTGAGCTGGCCACGCTCGCCGCGGGGCTTCACGCGGGCCCACTGTATTTGCGGTTGGGACGCGCAGGCGATGCGGCGGTGCATATCCCCCCGCTGTCATTCTCCATCGGCCGCGCCATCGTGGTGCGCGAAGGCAGGGGGTGTGCGTTAATCGCGACAGGTAGCGCGTTGCCGGTGGGGGTAGCTGCGGCCGATAGGCTGGCAATAGAGGGTATCGACTGCCGCGTGGTCAGTATGCACACCGTAAAACCGCTTGACGAAGCCCTGTTGCGCGGGTGCGTCAAGGAATGCGGAGCGTTATTCACGATAGAGGAACACAGCCTGATCGGTGGCCTCGGCTCGGCCGTGGGGGAGTGGCTGGCCGCTAATGGCATTGGCTGCCTCTTGCGGAGTTACGGCGCCAGTGATCGGTTCGCACACCTTTGCGGCGGTCAAGAGTATCTTCGTCGGAGGGAAGCCCTCACGGCCGATGTGATTGCAGCGAGCGTTCGCGATGCGCTGAAGGAGTGGGTGCGGTGCTAACTGGGAAGACGATTTCGGTGGTTGTCGCGTGCTATCTGGATGCGGGCAGCGTGCGAGAGATGTACCGCAGGCTTACGGAAGTGTTGAGCGGAGTGACATCGAACTACGAGATCATTTATGTTAACGACAATAGCCCCGATAACGCCGAAGAATTATTAGCGGAACTGGCAGCCCAGGATCCTCGCCTAACGGTGATCTCGCACAGTCGGAATTTTGGATCTCAGATGGCCTTCACCAGCGGCATGGCGCAGAGCGTAGGCGACGCGGTCATTTTGATGGATGGTGACTTGCAAGATCCTCCCGAGGTGATCCCCGAGCTGGTCCGCAAATGGCTAGAGGGTTACGACGTAGTGTATGGGGTGCGAGAGCGGCGATCTGAAAGCCGCATTATGGAGGCAGCCCGTAAGGCGTTCTATCGCCTCTACCGCCGGTTATCCTACGTGGAGATGCCGCTGGACGCCGGCGACTTCTCAATCCTGAGCCGCCGTGTGGTGGAAGCGATGCTGTTGATGCCGGAGCGGGATCGCTTCCTGCGCGGCCTCAGGGCTTGGGTGGGTTTCCGGCAAACGGGTGTTCCTTATGCGCGCGCCCAGCGGTTTTCCGGGCGTTCCACGAACTCGTTGCTCGATAACATTCGGTGGGCAAGGCGCGGGGTATTTTCATTTTCCTACCAACCGCTGGAAATGATTTCACTGCTGACGTTCGGGGCGACGCTGTTGACAGGGGTAGCAATCGCAGTTTATATCGCGTTCTATTTCATCTTCCCCGCGGCACCGCGCGGTTTCATGACTCTGTTAGTGGCGACGCTGTTCCTGGGAAGCCTCCAGTTATTCTGCATGAGCATTCTGGCGGAGTACATGGGACGCATTTTCGAAGAAGTCAAGCGGCGTCCACCCTTTCTCGTGCGGCGCGTCATTAACGACCATCAGAAGCGACCACAGGCAGCACCCGGGAGCGGCATCTCAGCTCAGATGGAGGGGGCCACGCGAGATGTTCTTCTGGATTGAGTTTGGTCTTGCTGCGCTGACGGTCGCGATGGCGTTCGGGTTTTCCGATCTGGGTTCCGGTTGCTTTAAGCCCATGGAGAGACTGCAGAGCCGGCTAGCCCAAGGCCGTGGATTAGCAGTTGTAACGGTGGGGATTGCGGCCCTGGTGGCCCGCGCTGCTTTGCTTCCCATCCTCCCCATTCCTCAGCCGGGCGTGCATGATGAATTCGGCTATCTCCTGCTGGCGGATACCTTTGCGCACGGAAGATTGACCAATCCCACTCACCCCATGTGGGTCCATTTCGAGAGCTTTCACATCATTTGGAAACCTACCTACACCGCCATGTTCTATCCGGCCCAGGGACTGATCATGGCCCTCGGCCAAGCGCTCCTGGGTCATCCCTTCTGGGGCGTGTGGCTGAGCGTGGGCCTGATGTGCGCCGCCATCTGCTGGATGCTGCAAGGCTGGATGTCGCCCGGATGGGCGTTGCTGGGAGGGTTGCTCGCCGTCATTCGCTTGGGAACCTTCAGCTACTGGGCCAACAGTTATTGGGGAGGCGCCGTGGCCGCTACGGGCGGAGCACTGGTGTTGGGGGCTCTGCCGCGCATCAAGCGTTCACAGCGTGTGCGCGACGCACTCCTGATGGGCCTGGGCTTTGCCATTGTGGCCAACAGCCGGCCTTACGAAGGGCTGTTCTTCGGCTTGGTCGTTGCAGGCGCGCTTGCGGTCTGGATGTTGGGAAAGCACCGGCCGCCCCTGCGGCTAGCGATGAGGCAAGTGCTAGGACCCCTCGTGCTGCTGCTCGCTCTGACAGCCTCCGCCATGTGCTACTACTTCTGGCGCACTACTGGCAGTCCCTGGGACACTCCTTTCCTTGTCGGCGTGCGGACTTACTATCCGGCATCTCTCTTCCCTTGGCAGCCGCTGAGACCGATCCACGTTTATCACCACGCTGTGATGCGGAAGTTTTGCATGGACCTTATAACCCGCCACAATGAGTCGAGGACGTTTGCGGGGATGATGAAAATCAGCCTTAACAACTTGTACACTTTTGCAATGTTCTTCTTGGGGCCTGCCTTGAGCCTTCCGCTCCTAGCCGCATTTGCGACTCTCCCTTACGGTTTTTCCTGGAGGAATATCAGCTCAAGTACTGGCTTTCTGCTGCTGATCTGCGGCGTGGTTTTAGGCTCTTCGTTGATACCGTTTTCGTATTCGCCTCATTATGAAGCCCCGATCGCCTGCGCCCTCCTGTGCCTGGTGCTACGGGCCATGCGCCGGCTGCGCAATCGGCCGGCGGGCCTCTTCATAGCTCGCGGAGTTCCGGCAATCTGTTTGGTCATACTTGTGCTCCGAATTGGCGCCAAGCCGCTGCACCTGCCTGAGCCCCTCCCGCGTTTCCAGGGGGGCGCGCCAATCTGGTGCGCGCTCTCGCCCACCAACATGGAACGCGCGGCGATGCTGGCCGAGCTGCAACAATTGCCTGGACGCCAGCTCGCGATTGTGCACTATGGGCCCAACCACGATACCTCATTCCACGAATGGGTTTACAATGAAGCCGATATTGACCGGGCCAGAGTAGTCTGGGCGCGCGACATGGGTCCTGCGCAGAATAAAGAGCTGATTGACTATTTCCATGATCGGCGTGCCTGGCTCGTGGAAGCTGATGAGACTCCGCCCAGGCTGTCGCCGTATGCCGCGTCGGCGGACCAAGTATCATCCCGGCCCAGCCAAGGAGCACGATGAGGGCAATTGAATTCCTGATGGAGAACCCTCACATATATCGTCTCTGGCAGTCCCCGTTTGCCGAACTGAAGTTTGCCCCCATCCTCGCCCATAACGACTTGCACCAAGTGCGGCGCGTGCTCGACGTGGCCTGCGGTCCAGGGACCAATGCGCGCCACTTTGCCGCCACCGGCTATCTCGGAATCGATTCCAACGCGGGCTGCATCGAGTACGCGCGGCGTCGGTATAAGCGCGACTTCCTGCTCGCCGATGTCACGAAATATGAGGCCGACCCGGGTGAGCGGTTTGACTTTATCTTGCTGAACAGCTTTCTTCACCATGTCGATATGTATGTTGCCCGCGGTATCCTAGCGCATCTCCGCACCCTTTTAACGGACGACGGGCACGTGCACATTCTGGACCTCGTGCTCCCCGAACGCCCCTCCATTGCCCGGTTCGTAGCTCGTATGGACCGGGGTGAGTTCCCTCGTCCCCTGCAAGAGTGGTTGCAACTAGTTACCGGCATTTTCGAGCAGGTTGTTCTTGAACCCTATCGCCTTACCGCGCTGGGAGCAACGCTCTGGAACATGGTGTACTTTAAAGGGCGGTCAAAAAGATGAGCGCTGAATTCCGATTGTCGATTGCGGTGCCGGTGCGGAATGAGGAGACGGTCCTGCCCGAACTGCTGCGGCGCATCTGTGGCGTGCTCGACGGTATTGCCGGCGGTCCCCACCAGCTTCTGTTTGTGGACGATGGAAGCTCAGACAACACCCTGGAGCTTCTCGAGGAAGCGGCCCGCCGGGATCCGCGCGTGGTGGTGATTTCGTTGTCGCGGAATTTCGGACACCAGGCGGCGCTAACCGCCGCCCTCGATTACGTCTCGGACGACGCGGTGGTGTTGATGGATGGTGATCTGCAAGATGTTCCTGAGGCCATTCCCTCTTTCGTCAAGCGGTATGAGGAAGGCTATGACGTGGTGTACGCTACGCGCACGTCGCGAAAAGAGGGTTGGTATATGCGTCTTTGCTATTTCCTCTTTTATCGTCTCCAGACCGCGCTCTCCGAGACTCGGCTGCCGCTTGACGCCGGTGATTTTGGCCTCATATCCCGTCGCGTGGTTGAGTTGCTCCGTCGCATGCCGGAGCAGCACCGCTATCTACGCGGCTTGCGAAGCTGGGTGGGTTTCCGGCAGATCGGAATTCCTGTCGAGCGCGCGGAGCGGCGCTCGGGCCGCAGCAAGTACGGCATGTTGAAGCTGTTGAAGCTGGCTTCGGATGGAATTTTTGCCTTCTCCATCGTGCCGCTTCGGGCCGCTGCCCTGTTGGGTACCCTGGCCATCGGCCTTTCCGCGCTTTTCGCCTTCTACTCGCTAATTGCCAAGGTCTTCCTCCACCAGCCCCCCAGGGGTTTTACGGCATTGGTCTTTCTGGTCACTTTTCTATCAGGTGTTCTTCTGCTGTTCCTGGGGATCATTGGAGAGTATGTGGGACGCATCTACGAAGAAATCAAGGCGCGGCCCCTTTACGTCGTGAATAAAATCATCGACTACGCTCCCGCCCGCACCCTGGAACAAGATGTAAAGCGAGGAGACACCACAGGGGGGAGGAAGGCAAGGAAAATCGAACAGTAAGAAGTCATTGGTAGACCATGCGGGCGGACTATAGTGAGCGTTATCGCGAATTGTACAAGCGCCATTGGTGGTGGCGCGCCCGGGAGGCGGCGATCCTCCAGTTGCTTCGCGCCCTTCAGCCTCCCCAAGGATGGAAAAGAATTCTTGACGTGGGCTGCGGAGACGGGCTGCTCTTTGACCAGTTATCACAATTCGGCAACGTGCAAGGGGTCGAGCCAGCGGAGGAGTTGGTAAGCGACAGGGGGCCTTATCGGTCACGTATCCACATCGGCCCTTTCGACGAGAATTTCCAACCCGCCCAGCAGTTTTCGCTCATCCTGATGCTGGACGTGCTGGAGCACCTAACAGATCCTTGCGGGGCGCTTCGGCATGCGTTGGCGTTGCTCGAGCCGCACGGCAGGCTAGTGGCGACCGTGCCGGCCTATCAGGTACTCTGGACCAATCACGACATCCTGAACCATCACTTCACGCGCTACACTGCAAAAAGTTTTCGTCGCGTGGCCCGCCAAGCGGGGTTAGATGTCGAGAGCGAGAAATACTTCTTCCATTGGCTTTTTCCGATCAAACTGATTGTACGCTTTGCCGAGCGGCTGCTCCGACTTCCACCAAAGCCGCCCAACGTTCCCGCTGGCTGGATCAATGAGCTACTCTACCGGGTCTCGCTTATCGAGTACAACGTGCTAGGCCTTCTGCCCTTGCCTTTCGGGAGTTCGCTCATGGTGGTGGGAAAGAAACAACGCTAGAAAATGAATAGTAAATTGCCAATTCAAACCGCGAGAGTGCGCCGGTTGTTTTATCCAAGCCACCATTGGTAATTCAATATTCATCATTTACTATCTACCCTAGCTACGAACTTGTATGTGGAAAGACATCGCCAATTGGTCCAAGGCCAAGAGCAAGGGATCGCATTGCTGGCTTTTTGTGGCGCAGCTTTTCGTTCTCGTCCGGGCACTACCCAACCTGAGCTATCCCATCGGCCGAGACCAGGCCAGTTTTTTGGTTATCGGAGAGGGCCTTCTTAGGGGACAGCGACTTTATCGCGATCTTTGGGACATCAAGCCTCCTGGCATCTTTGCACTCTATGCCCTGCTGGCGAGGTCGTTCGGCCACGTGATGTGGTCCGTGGGCTTGATCGACATTCTCTGGCTGCTACTGATTTCATGCGGCATTTTTTGGTTCGTAAAACGTTATCTGGGGGCAGTTGCGGCAGCAATCGCCGTGGTGGTGAATGCCCCTTGGCATTGTGCCAACGGCTACGTGGACGCCGCCCAGCCTGAGTGTTTTGTCATGCTCCTGGTGTTCGCCGGCTACTTCCTGGTTGTTGGCAAGGGCCGATGGCAACCGGCGCGTGACTTGCTCGCGGGGTTCTGCCTGGGTGGGGCGTTCTGGCTGAAATACAACGCCTTGGCCTTTCTGCCTCTGCTGGTAGTCTTTCCCTACCTCGATTGGAGCGGATTCGACCTTAAACCACGCCGGTTGCGGCTGCTGATCCCTTGGCGAGCATGGCTCGCCAGGCTTGCTCCATTGCTGGCGGGCCTTTTAATCGCAGTCGCCATGGTCGCCGCTTACTTCTGCCTCACAGGATCATGGGCTTCATTCAGATCGGCCCACCTTGCCATAGTGCCTCGATACGCGACGGCCCCCGAGGCGATGCCGCACTTCTGGATTGTCGCGGCAGCCAGGGCCCTGCTCGGGTTGGGTTGGTGGACAGTGCTCGCCACAGGGGTTTCAGTTTTCACAGCCGAGGAAGGCGATCTCTCCCGATTGCTGCCCGTCTTGGCTTCGGCAGCAATAGGTTTCGCCGTGACGGCGTCGCAACTGCGCTTCCCGCCCTATGCTTTCGAAACAACTTACCCCTTTCTGGCCGCAATCTGGGGATACCTGGCGCTGAAAATCTATGAAAGTCTGAAGGCCCTGGCGCAGAAGAAGGACCGCCAGTGGATGGCCGGGCTTCTGGCGGCCGCTCTGTTAGCCATCATCGTGGTCGGCCCGTTGCGTGCGGAAATGAGAACAACAACCCTGCGCTACCGGGACTTGGTCTGGTGGCGCCGCGATTCGCTCAACTTCTTTACTCATTATCCGGACGTGCGTTTTGTGGCGGAGAACCTCGAGGGTGAACTGCGAGTGATTTACGCCCTCCGCCGGCTTTCCGCGCCCGGCGACGGAATGTACATCTGGGGTACGGCCCCGTTGATCTACTACATGACGGGGCTACGCCCACCGACTCGCTTCCTGGTAACAAACCACCCGTTGATCTCTCCCTGGGGTCCCCCGGAATGGCGGGATGAGCTGATTCGCGACCTCGAGAAATCACCCCCTGCATTCCTGGTGGTGGCGCGGCGCGATAAGGTTCCTGACATCTCACTGACGGACTTGGATTCCGAGCAGTACCTCTCCAATTACCCGAGCCTTTCCGGATTTATCTCTGGGTCCTATGATCGCGTGGCTGAATTCCCGAGTTTCGTGGTTTATCACCGTAAGCTTCTCGGCTGCAATTGAAAAACCCGCAGATCTCCTTGCTGGGCGGTTAGCGTACCAATATTGGAAAGCGGAGCGAAGGCTTGTGGCGCGCCGAAGACCCAGGCGTAATCAAAGTCATTTCGGATACGGTCCCAATCCCAAGACTCAAGGGGGATCCAGTTCGGTGAACAGGGCGTGTAGGTCTGAAGTTCGATTCGGAAGGGATGTACGCCCGGGTCATGGAATAGGCAGGGAGAGAACCATCCCCGGCGAATGACACCGTAAGCCCAGAACTCGCCCTCGACTGCCGTCCTGGGCTGCCACCAGTCGATCACCGGGAGGACGCGGGCGCCTCGAGGAATGGCAGAGAGCGACTCAGAAAGCTGCTCGAGGTGAGGCTGCACAGAAATGAAATGGCGTTCGACCTCGCCGGCGCGCAGAGCAAACAGAAACACCGCAATCACGCCGATCAGCCGCGCCCTACGGCCCACGCTCGCCGACGCCAGAGCCAGGACGAAAAGAAAAGGTAGGAGCCTTATATCGGCCTTCATAGCCGCTCCGTAAGAAGACGGGAACACCCAATACAGAGCAAATATGCACGCCGCCACTCCCAGCCAGCGATAGTTCCATTTGAACTCCGGACAGGCGAACCGGGCAAGCGCAAATGCGCCGCCGATCGCGAGCAAGGTGAA
>Ga0187781_10002963_pt1 | contig 12820 bp, 9 predicted proteins | sample 0715_SJ02_MP02_2_FD_132447 | JGI IMG/M metagenome (GOLD analysis project Ga0187781, IMG submission 132447) | Tropical peat soil microbial communities from peatlands in Department of Meta, Colombia - 0715_SJ02_MP02_20_MG | ecosystem: Environmental > Terrestrial > Soil > Wetlands > Peat | place...
GTTACCAGCCCGATCCGCTTCCTGGGTTGGGCTTGTGCCGGACCGGACGCCGCCGACGCCGCGTCTGCTGGCTGCGTGGTCGCAGATTCCGTCGGTGCGGTCGGCTTTAGAACGTCGAAGCCGTGCTCCTCGAGCACATCAATCCCGTTCTTCACTGTCCCATTGCGCGCGCTCATGCGCCGCCCGGCACTCCAAGCCTCGTTGTAGCCAGTGATGCTCTTCAGGCGCAGCGCTTCCTTTTCCGCGGGGCTCAAATTGAGGGCCGCTGCCACCTCGGTCGCCACCTTTACCCGCAGCGCGATGGCGTTGCCCTTCCCTCGTGGATGCACTGCATTCGTCAGCAAAATAATGTAGGTCCTCGTTGTCGGATCAATCCAGATCGATGTTCCCGTCCACCCGGTATGCCCGAACGATCCCACCGGTAGAAGATCGCCGCGGTTCGATGAAAACGGCGAATCAATGTCCCAGCCGAACCCGCGCAGCACGGGTGCTGCTGGAGGCGTTTCGGGCGAAGTCATCTTCTCTACCGTCAACGCCGACAAAATTCCGGCGCCGCCATCCAGCAGCACCTGCGCGAACTTCGCCAGATCGTCCGCCGTCGAGAACAATCCCGCGTGCCCAGCCACCCCGCCCATGCGCCGCGCCGTCGGATCATGCACCACGCCGCGCAGCATTTTTTCGTTCTCGTCATATTGGGTCGGAGCAATCTTCGCTCGCCACTTCTCCGGAGGAACAAACCGCGTCCGGGTCATTTTCAGCGGAGCAAAAATATGCCGCTCCGTATAAGCATCCAGTGTCTCGCCCGAAACCCGCTCCACCAGCGCGCCCAGCACAATGAAATTAATGTCGCTGTAAACAAATCGCGAACCGGGCGCCTCGGCCGGCGTCTCGGCAAACGCCATCTTGTATCCGGTGTCTTTGCCCTCCCACGTAGTCTTCAGATCCAGATCCGGCTCCAGGCCCGAATAGTGCGTCAGCAACTGCCGCACCGTGATATCTTCTTTGCCGTTCTGGGCAAACTCCGGCAGATACTTCGCCACCGGATCATTCAAACGCACCTTGCCCTGCTCCACCAATTGCATTACCGCGGTCGTCGTGGCGATCACCTTGGTCAGCGACGCCAGATCGAACACCGTGTCCAGCGTCATCGGCTCGCGCCGCGGCTCCAGCGCCCGTTGGCCGTAAGCCTTGCGGTACACAACCTTGCCGTCGTGGCCGACAACCAACACGGCACCCGGAATATCCCCATTCGCGATCGTCTGCTGGAGGATGGAATCGACCTCACCCAGCCGCACCGGCGGTGCATCACCCGCGCCGGCCGCCGGCATTGCCGCCGAGGACTCCGATCCATGGGCCACCACTGCCGCGGCAAAAAGAGTCGAACCCACCACCCACATCAGTCCGGTGCGCCACAATCCACTTTCGGCAAGCGAGAAGAGTTTTGTTTTCATTCGATTCTTGCTTTCATTGACCGGGAAATGCTCGACTTGGAATCGGAACCGAAGATGCTCTGACTCTACACAACCAAGGCCATGCAACTCAATAACCGCAAGTAATCCCCCAAGATGCTCGAAGGCCGTCGGCCATGGCTGCCCAACGTTGCATCACTTTACCCTTGCCCTTTAACTCTGCTATAACCCGCACAGGATCACGATATCTCTCCGAGAGCGATGCCCCTGAGCCCAACCGCGCGAAGCTCGCTGCTCCCGTCGTACGAACATCAGGACGAACTTTTCTCTTCGGCCTTTTCGGTGCTGCGGGAAGCGATTGCCCAGCGCGCATTCCCCGCTGCGTCTGCCGCTATTGTGCATCGGGACCGCCTGATCGCCCTCAAGACATTCGGCCATTTCGTGTACGAAACAGACGTGGGTTCCCACTTCTCGCAAAACCGGCGGGAAGTGGGGCACCCCGCGGTGAACCCCGCCACTCTTTTCGACCTCGCTTCCCTCACCAAAGTGGTCGTCACCACGACCATGGCTATGATCCTCTACGAACGCGGACTCGTCGAACTCGATGCTCCCGTTGTTGGCACCATCCCTGAGTTTCGCGCCCCGTCTGATTCTCGCAGCAGCTGCGTCACTTTTCGTATGCTGCTCGCCCACTCTTCCGGCCTGCCGGCATACGAAAAGTTGTTTCTGAAGGCGCGCACCCGCGACGAACTTCTTCACGCCGCATTCACCACGCCACTCACTGCCGATCCCGGTTCCCACGCTGAATACAGCGACATCGGATTCATCATCCTGGGCACGGCCCTCGAGCGCATCGCCCAGGAATCGCTCGACCGCTTCTGCCAGCGCGAGGTCTTTGGCCCCCTGTCGATGACACACACCACGTTCAATCCGCCCGCCGAAATGCGCGCGCACATTCCCCCCACCGCCGATGATCGCAGCTTCCGCAACCGGATCATCCGAGGCGAAGTTCAGGACGAAAACGCCTTCGTCCTCGGCGGCATCGCCGCTCACGCCGGCCTGTTCTCCACCGCCGAAGACCTCGCCCGCTTCGCCCACGCGATGCTCAAATGTGGCGCGGGAACTTCTGAATATGGCGCAGGCACTCCAGAATGTGGCGTGGGAACCCCTGCCCGCGAAATGCCGGCAGCGTGTTACCCCATACTCCGCCCTGAAACCATCGCGCGCTTCACCCGCCGCGAATCCGCGCCCGCGGGCACTTCCCGCGCTCTCGGCTGGGATACGCCTTCCTCTCCCTCGCAGTCGGGGAAGTATTTCAGTGCATCCTCTTTCGGTCATCTTGGTTACACTGGAACTTCGCTGTGGATCGACCCCGCTCGCCAGCTTTCGATAACTTTACTGACCAACCGTACTTGGCCCGATTGCTCTAACCAGGCCATCAAGCAGATCCGGCCGAAATTCCACGACGCTGCCATCAAGGCTCTGGATGAGACTGTGTAGCTTCGAGGCCGAACCCTGTAAAACACGCATTTGGGCTGGCACAGCGCTTTCACCGTTGCGACTGCCCGCCATGACTGGGGCGTTCGCCCCTGCCGTACTACAATGAACTGCTCTCGACCGCGTTTCGAAAGGCGCAAGACTTGACCCGCACTCGCAAGGCAAAATCCGATCTCCGCCGCCTGTCCACAGAACAAATCCTTCCCGCCGCACGCAATCTCGACCGCATGTCGTCGCTCGAGATCGTCCGCCTGATCAACCGTGAAGACGCGACTGTCGCAGGGGCTGTTCGTCGAGCCCTGCCCAAGATCGCGTACGCTATCGATGTCGTCACCGCCGCACTTCGCCATGGTGGCCGCCTCATTTACGTGGGAGCCGGAACCAGCGGTCGTATCGGCGCGCTCGACGCCTCAGAAATTCCGCCCACTTTCAACACCGATCTTCACACCGTGCAATTCGTTATGGCGGGAGGCCCCAAGGCCCTTGCTGCTTCCACCGAAGCCAGCGAAGACGATCCCGCGCCCGCCGTCGCCGAACTGAAACGGCGCAGGCTCGGCCGGGATGATGTGGTTCTGGGCATTGCTTCCAGCGGACGCACTCCTTTTACCATCGCCGCCATCGAATACGCTCGCCGCCGCGGCGCCAGCACCATCGCCTTGACCTGCAACCGCAACTCGCCGCTCGAACGCGCCGCCGATTTAGCCATCGTCACGGAAGTCGGCCCCGAAGTTCTCGCCGGATCATCGCGCATGAAAGCCGGCACTGCTCACAAGATGGTCCTCAACATGATTTCTACCGGGGCCATGTGCCGTCTCGGCTACGTCTACGGCAACCTGATGGTGAACGTCTGGACCAAGAACGAGAAGCTTACCGAACGCGCCATTGGCATTCTTGAGCAAGCCACTGGCGCCGATCACGAAGCCGCCCGCCGCGCCCTCAAAGCCAGCCGCAATCGAACTCCCGTCGCCCTGGTCATGCTGGCCGCCGGCGTCACTCGCGCAAAAGCTGCTGACGCCCTGAAAAAGTCGAAGGGCTGCGTCCGCCAAGCCATCGCGCTGGCGGGAAGATAATCTGGATCTGGGTGCCCCACTTCTCGCTGATTTTGCGAGAAGTGGGACATACTTCCACCCATCCCTTGTCATTCCGACGCGCGAGCGCAGCGAACGAGGAAGAACCTGCTCTCGACGCAAGCCACAAAGCAGACGCTTCACGCCTAAAGGCGTTCGGAATGACAAGGAGTAGGAGTTCCAGCAACGGCCCGGTCCCGTCGTACTCTCGCAGTCAACAGCTAGGACTCGCCAGACCGCTACAATAAATCTGCCAGGATTCATCTATGGACAAGTTCGTCATTCGCGGCGGAGAACCGCTGCTCGGCACGGTCCGCGTCAGCGGCGCGAAAAACGCCGCCCTGCCTTCGATGGCCGCCGCCCTGCTCACCGACCAGCCCGTCATTCTGGAAAACATTCCCCAGGTCCGCGACATTCAGACCACGCGCAATCTGCTTGCTGCCATGGGCGCCGAAGTCGAACTCGGCTATGGACGCGCCCACCACCGCACCACCATCCATTGCGAAAATCTCACCACCCCCGAAGCGTCTTACGAACTGGTCAAGACCATGCGCGCCTCGACCCTGGTGCTCGGGCCGCTGCTCGCGCGTTGCGGGCACGCTCGCGTCTCGCTGCCCGGCGGCTGCGCCATTGGTGCCCGCCCGATTGATCTCCATCTGAAGGGGCTTGAGCAGTTGGGCGCGAAGATCACGCAGGAGCACGGCTACATCGAAGCCCGGACCGGCCACCTCAAAGGCGCCGAAATCGTCTTCGACAAAATCACCGTCACTGGTACCGAAGACCTGCTCATGGCCGCCACGCTTGCAGAGGGTGAGACCATCCTGCAGAACTGCGCCCGCGAGCCGGAAGTCGCCGATCTCGCCGCCTTGCTCAATAAAATGGGCGCCAGAATTGAAGGAGCGGGCACGCCCACCATCCGCGTGAAAGGCGTCAGCAAGCTGAAAGGCGCCAGGCATCGCATCATCCCCGACCGGATCGAAGCGGGAACTTTCGTCATTGCCGCCGCCCTGACCGGAGGTGATCTGAACGTCGCCGCCTGCGATCCCTCGCATCTGGGCGCGTTGCTCGGCAAGCTTCACGAAGTCGGAGTCAAGACGAAATCTTCTGCGGATTCCGTGCGCGTCATGGGCGACAATCCCCTCGCCGCCGCCGACATGAGCACCGAGGAATTTCCCGGTTTCCCCACCGATTGTCAGGCGCAATTCATGGCATTGGCCACGCAGGCCGAAGGCACGTCCGTCATCACCGAAAATATTTTCGAGAACCGCTTCATGCACGCGCTGGAACTGGTCCGCATGGGCGCCAACATCAAGATTGAAGGCCGGCGCGCGGTGGTGCGCGGCAAGACTCCGCTCAGTGCTGCCGCCGTGTTGGCCAGCGATTTGCGCGCCTCGGCTTCGCTGGTGCTGGCTGCCCTGGTCGCCGACGGCGAAACCATCATTGACCGCGTTTACCACATCGATCGCGGGTATGAGCACATCGAGGAAAAGCTAAAGGGAGTGGGCGCGCAAATACGCCGCATCGGGGAGATGTTCCCCAGGAAAGCCGCTGCGGTAAATTCAAATAAATAGGTGTTGGGGTGCCCCATCCTATCCGCGTTCTTTGCGGATAGAGCCTGCTCTGCGCTTGCCGGAAGGGGTGGGTTCGTGACTTCTATTTTCCGCAGTCCTCTAACGCTCTCGAGCCAACTCTCGAAACACCGGGCTTTTCTTCAACCGCTCCGGAAACTTTTCCTCATACCCCTTAAGCCCCGGACACATGGCCTGATGCATCGCGCTGAACCCGAACGCTTGCATTTCTTTCATCGCTTCTTGCGCCGTCCAGGCCTCGTCGGCCATACGGTACGCCGCCACTGCCATCCCGGTGCGGTCATCACCCAGGCGGCAATGCACAAAAACCTTCTTCCCCGGATTTTCCTGGATCACTTTCAGAAATCGCGCCCACGGCTCATCTTCCGGAAATGGACAATGCGACGGAATCGAAACATACCGCATGCCCAGCCGTGTGACTTCTGCCTCTTCTTTCCGGCTTGCGGCTCCGCGCAGATCTACGACCACCTCTATACCCAACTGCTTCAACGCCGTGATCCCTTCCCCGGTCGGCTGTGCGCCGCGATAAAGATTCGGCGTGACCTGGCCAGCGTTCGGAACCCCCTCCACTTTCATCCGCGTCCCCATTGTGTGCTCGGAGTGAGATGTCGCCTGTTTGTCGGCCTGACGCGGACCGGCGCTCAAGCAAATTGCGCCAGCGAGCGCCAAGGCCAACATTCTCAGCGGAGATATGAGCCATCGTGATGTCACAGGAAGTTGATACTTTCCGATCCGCAGCAGATGCTCACTGGCTCAGCTTGATTGCCAGCTGCCGCTCCGGCTGGGTCATTTCGCCCCACAGCTTATTCAGATCTGCCTGCAACGATACGTTGTCGGGATCCTTTCGCAGCGCCAGCGCAAACCAACGGTACGCCGTGGGAAGATCGCGGGGCGTGCACAAGCCCGCCGAGTAAAGCGCGCCTATCTCGATCATCGCCTTGGGATTGCCCTGGTCGACGGCTGGTTTCAAAATACGCAAACCGCGATCGCAGTTCTGCGGCACGAGCTTGCCGTAGATGTATTTCTGTGCTTCGGCGACTGGATCCGCCACTCTGGCCGGGATGGCCGCGGGTGGCTTGGCTGCCGGCCGGGCTGAAGCAGGCTTGGGCGCGCCCGCAGGCGGAGCGCTATTCGGAGTATTCACGGCAGCAGCAGGTTGCGCCGCAGAATCAGCGCCACCAGCCCCGCTCGCGCCCGGGTCCGGTGCGGAACCAGGTTGTGCGGAACCAGGTGGTGCGCTGCTGGCCGGGTTCGCAGTTGGGCTTACGGAAGAAACCGGCGCAGCCGACGCTGGGGCCGCGGCAGCAGGACTGGCCCCAACCGCCCCCGTCCCTCCGGGCGCCGATGCCGGCTGGCTCGGGGCCGCAACCGGAGATGCTGCCGAAGAAGATGGTGCCGGCGAACTGGTATCCGACGCGTCCGAGCCTTGCGCGGCAGCCGCAGGCTTATTCGCTCCCGCTCCCAATTGCGGTCCAATGTGATTCCTCCAGCGCAGATAACCAAACCCGGCGGCCAGTGCCAGCGCGATCACAATCACAACGAATTTCCACGCCCCACCGCGTTTTGGCTCCTCGTCGTCCTCCAGCAAATAATCGAGATTGCTCGAGCTCCCTGCATGCGGATCGATGCTCAGTGGGTTCGTGCGCCGTGCTGCAGGCGCAGGCTGATTTAGTCCCAGAAACGAAGGCCCGCTGATGACCGGCTCTGCCAAGGGCGCCGCCTGAATACGTGGCGCCGGGGCGGCGGGTGAAACGGGGGTTGGACTGGCCGCTGTTGGACCGGCTGCTGACGGACTGGCTGTTGGACCGGCCGATGCACCAGCCGGTGGCGCAGTCGCTGCCGGCACTTTCGCCGCAGCCGCCGCGATGGTCACATTCCCGGACGCAGGCGCCGCCATCGGAGGCTTTGCCGCCGGCCCAGCCGAGGCCGGAACGGTCGCTTGCAACAGCGACGTCCCGCACATGCCGCAGAAGCGGTGAGTTGCCGGATTCTCATTGCCGCAGCGAGGACAGCGCACACTACCTCCTCATTTCTACACTTATCTACACTTATAGCTTACGATATCTGCGAGGCCCTTTGGAGCTAACTCGTATGGGACGGATTTGGATCGGCTGTTTCCCATACTGAAAGCGGGATTTCCCATGACCCTGCGGCCGGCTTCATTCTTAGCTGCACTCGTGGTCCTCAGCTGCTGGCTGTCGCTGGCCGCAGCCCAGGAAACGGCTCCGGAACCCATTCAGGTTTCCGGCGACGTAATGCGCGGTGTGCTCGTCAGAAAGGTCGCGCCTGTCTATCCTCCGCTGGCGCGGCAGGCTCGGATCCAGGGCACCGTCATCCTGAAAGTGGTGATCGACAAAGCGGGAAACGTTTTCGAAGTGGACCTGGTCAGCGGCCATCCCATGCTTTCGCCCGCCGCTATGGACGCCGTGCGCCAATGGAAGTACCAGCCATATCTGGTGAACGGCGAACCGGTCGACGTGGAAACTAACGTCCAGGTGATTTTCCGGCTGGACGACCAACCTGCGCCGTCCAATGTCGGCCCTCCTGGGGCTATGGATGGACGTCCATTTGTCGGCCCGCAGGGCAGCCTGGTTGGCGGAGTTGCCCCAACCCGCGTCGTCGTTTCCGAAGCGGTGATGCGCCACCTTCGCATCGCAAACGTTACTCCCACGTATCCTGCTTCGGCGTTCGCTCCGCGGGTTCAAGGCTCGGTGATTCTCAGCCTGCAGATCAGTCGTTCGGGCGACGTAACGAATGTCATCCGGATCGCGGGCCATCCCATGCTCGTGCAGGCCGCCATCGACGCGGCCACGCAATGGAAGTACGAACCATACCGTGTGAACGGCGAACCCGTGGACGTCGTGACCACAGCGCAAATCGACTTCATTCTTTCGAGCAATCAGGATTCCGAAGGTTCTGTGCGCGACGCTCCCCTCAATCTCTCGCCTTCAGGCAGCGGGCCGATCTTTGGCGGCAGCGCGCCGGCACCGCCTCCTGGAATACCCGCCCCGGCTCTCCCGAGACGCATTCGAACTTCCTCGGGTGTTTCTCAAGCACTCCTGATTTCCAAGGTGAACCCGGTCTATCCACCTGATGCCCGCGAACAACACATTCAGGGAGTCGTCCTGTTGAAGGCGAACATCGATAAAGAAGGCAGCGTCTCCTCTATCGAACTCATCAGCGGGCATCCATTACTCGCCCCAGCCGCAATCGAGGCAGTCCAGCAATGGAAATATAGGCCCTTCCTGTTGAACGGCCAGCCCATCGAGGTCGAGACCGAAGTTCAGGTGAATTTTGTTCTCGCGGAAACGCCGGGCCCATCGCTCTGAGCCAATTGCGGCGCTCCAGGCCGCCAAGCACCGCCCAGTCGCCGCATTGCCCCGTGCTCTAGTCCTTTCGTGCCCGAGCCATTACTTTCGTGCGTTGATCTTCATCATCCCTCAGCGAATGCTAGCTTCAGGTGCTTTTTCTAGATATGCAACCAAAGCAAATGATTGAGGAGAGATGAGATGAAGAAAGTGGTTCGTCATTTTGGGATTACTGTGTGCACGGTGCTGCTGGCGGCGGCTGGCTACGGCCAGGACTCAGGCAGCTTCGGTATCGGCGTGAAGGGATCTCTTCTGGGCGGAGGCATCGAAGCGGCGGCGCGCGTCAGCCATCGCACCAACCTGCGCGCCGGTTTCAATATGTTGAGCTACAGCCGCACCTTCGACAAAGACGGCGTCGCTTACGATGGCCAGCTCGGTTTCAAAACCCTGGAGGCGCACTACGACATCTTCCCCTTTGCCGGCGCCTTTCATGTCAGCCCCGGCGTGCTGGTCTATGCCGGTACGCCCATCACCGCCAACGCCTCGGTGCCCGGCAATCAGATCTTCAGCCTGGGCGGGACGAGTTATCTGAGCGACCCCAGTGTTCCCGTCACCGGCAACGGAAACATCAAGTTCAACCAGGCCGCGCCCATGGCCACGATCGGCTGGGGCAACCTGGTTCCGCGCAAGTCCGGCAAACACTTCAGCGTTCCGGTAGAGCTTGGCGTCGCTTTCCAGGGCTCTCCCAAAGCCGCCCTGAATTTGGCCGGAAATGTGTGCAATACCGATGGCACCAATTGCCGCAGTGTCGCCAGCGACTCGACGGTTCAGGCCAATATCTTGTCGGAGCAAACGAAAATCAACAACAGCATGCGCTTCTTCAAGGCGTATCCGATTATTTCCGTCGGCTTCGGGTACAAGTTCTGAGGAACTCTGATCAAGTTTGGTTTTGAAAGGGACGGCCTTTCAGGCCGTCCGTAAGTGCTTGATCAGAGTTTCGCTGAGCCGCGGGGTACCGCGTTTTGCCTCGCATCGCGAGCCAAGCCCCGCCGTCTCATCGCGTGTGCGGGGCTTCTTTTCTTCGTGCAGGTCTTCTGTTCGAGTCCTGCCGGGCGTCACGGCAACACAGCCAGCACCTTCACCGATCCATCCCCGCTGACCCGGCTCACGTATCCGATCGCGCCCGGCGTCCTGGCGACGTATTCCAGCAGCGCCGCCTCAGAGTCGAATTCCTTCGGCATGGAGCCTTGTCCGGTGAACACCGCCTTGCGCCAGCGCGTGCGGAATTCCTCCGGCTGTTCTCCCACATGCTTGCGCAGAAAGACCTCGTGTGCCGGACCACCCTTCAGAAGAACGGGAACTGCGCGGGTTCTGTCATCGAGCCGCGACGTTGCTCCAGTGAAGATGTCGCGTAACTGCGCCGAGCTGATCTCGGAAACCGCCACTTTTTTGTTCACGACGATCAGTACGTCGATTTCGTTCGTAGTTATCAACATTCCCTGCTGGCCCTGGGTCAAAGCACAGGCGAGAATGACGTTCAGCCCCAGAAAACGAGTGCGAAGAATGGACGCGGCCCTCATATTTTTCCTTAAAAACTGAACCCAATTCGCGCGGCCAGCATGTTTGAATTCGGCTTCAACCCGTTCAGATTTCCGTCGCGTAGTAGCCGAGTCCGGTTCCGTGGAGGAAGTGGCCCTCCAGCTTCCCGTAAAAATATTCATTGAAGTCGTACCGCCCGGAGACAACCCAATCTTTGGAGTAGTTCGCGGGCTGCGATGTATCGCCGGCCTTGTTGACGTAGTGGCTGTAGTAGCTGCCCACCTGCAACTTTTTCGCTACTCGATAACTGACCATCGGATACCAGGCGCGCTGGTCGAGTGGCACAGCAATCGCAGTCCCTTCTATCGTCAACACTGGATAGAGCGGAGTCCGCCAGTACTCGCCCGCCAGATACCACTTCCCTTTCTTCCACTCGGCGTAGTAGGCCAGCATGAAGGCTGGAGGCATGTGCAGGCTCCCCTGCAGCCCAGTTCCATCGAGCGCCTGACTCTGCGGGCTTATCCCTACGGTCAATCCTTCCCACGGGGATCTCCACCGTACATCCCCGCCGAAATCCCTTCCGCTCGGAGGAGTCAGGAAGGTCAGTCCATATTCCGCCATCTGCAGAACATAGCCGCCATGCTCGTCGAGTCGGCTCTCACCCAGATACCCACGATACTGCAGACGTCCTCCACGCTTGCCCAGATTGAATCCCCCATACAGTTCGCCTCCTTCAAGAGCCAGGTCAAAATCCCGGTTGTCGTCTCCGTACATGCTTTGCGGCAGCAGAACCCACAGAAACAGTGAATCAACGTCCTGCGAGTCGTTAAACAGCCCCGCAGGAACCTTGACCTTGCCCGCCCGAAATCCCAACTGATCGTTGACCTTGTAATCCCCGGAAGCCCAGTCCACGACGACATTCGGGCCGCCAATCTGCCCCATCTGGTACATGTGCAGCTGCATGCCCACGCGCAGGTTGTCGGTCAACGGATCGCTGACGCTGATCGCGCTCTCGGTCCATTGCAGGCTCCCCTGGCTCGACTGCATGGTCAGATAGTTGTTATTCGAGCTGAACAGGAATCCCTGCGTGACAAATCCGTGGATCTGAATGTCTCCCAGGTCCTGCGCCGCGGTCCCAACTGCCCACAAGCCCAGCAGCATCGCCAAAAGTGTGCGTCGAGGCATACCACTTCACTCCTGGACGCATCATCGGCAGCAGGAGGCGGGACCTTGAGTGGAAGCCATAGATGAACTCGCGACGATCGACCCTGTCGCCGCGGCTCGAGCCTGATCTCGCCGGTCCGATTCCCCCCAAACCAAAGTCACTCCTGCTCTTTCCCGAAACGATTTACATTCAAGGGAAGAACATGCGCCGCAAGAACCGCAAATGGGTAGCCCTGGCCGTTGGGCTTTACTTGCTCGTGATGTGGTCGGCCTATCGTTGGTCGATCGGCCAGCGCCCCGCTGACGGCCCCATCCTCGATCACATCCAGCACGAGGAGATGCGCAAATTCAAGGAGCGGCGCGCCCTCGAGGCCGAGGAAGAGGCCAAAGCCCAGCCTCATCTCGCCGAAGCCCGCCTCAACGCCGCTGGACCCGCATTCGTAGCTGCGCGTTACGACCGGAACCACATCGTCTTTGTCGTCGCCACCAACACTGAATCCAGATTCTCCAGGTCGCCACTCCTGCGTTCTGGTGGCCAGCCCACAAGAGTCTCGGCACCCGCCAATCCCGTCGCGCCACTCGCCGGTCTTCAGGAATTGTGGGAGCCCGATTCCCAGGCGCTGCATTTCTTCCCCGCCATCGTGCAGAAGACGCAGCCCGGAGAGCAATGGATCCTCAGCCTCTCCGCCACCACAACCATCCCCATCGCCATCGAGCGCACCGTGATCGCGCCCTCGGGATGCTCGCTGGGCATGGGCTTTCTGGCTTCCATTTTGCCGGATCGACAGCACGCCTTCGCTGCCTCCGGCCACGAATATTTCCTGGTTCGGAGCGCCGCGGTTGCCCCGGTTGACCCGCCCATCGCTGCCCACATTGGCGAGCTGCCGGAATGGAAAACTCCATCCGCGCTTGCCCAGCAGATCGAGCAGCAACTCAACCAGCGCATGCAGCAGGAAGTCGCTGAGATCGACGCTCGCCTCCTGGCCAACGCCCACAGCCCCGGCGCCGCGGCGTCCGAATTACCCCTCGGCAACGCCCGCCCGCGCCTGAAAGAATGGATCCATGCCGACCAGGGCCTGGCCCGCGGCGAAGGCGCGCTCGACTACGATCTTCACGCCTACCGTCTGACACCCGATGGCAAAGCGCGTCTCTACGTCCGTGCCCGCTGGAAATTGAACGACGCCCCCGCGTTTCTCATGACGGCATGGTTTCAGGCCGAGTGGCCGAAGGCTCAATTCCAGAAATCA
>Ga0187781_10002964_pt1 | contig 12819 bp, 17 predicted proteins | sample 0715_SJ02_MP02_2_FD_132447 | JGI IMG/M metagenome (GOLD analysis project Ga0187781, IMG submission 132447) | Tropical peat soil microbial communities from peatlands in Department of Meta, Colombia - 0715_SJ02_MP02_20_MG | ecosystem: Environmental > Terrestrial > Soil > Wetlands > Peat | place...
AGCCGCCGGCGCCGCCAAAGCCCACCGCGACATCATCGGCCATGACCTGCACAGCGATCATGGTGAGTGCTTCGCATTGTGTTGGATTGACCTTTCCTGGCATGATTGAGGAACCGGGTTCATTTGCCGGGATGTTCAACTCCGCGAATCCAGCGCGAGGCCCACAGGACATCAGGCGAATGTCGTTGGCGATCTTGTAGAGCGAAACCGCCAGAGTGCGCAGCGTGCCGGATAGCTGGACCAGCGCATCGTGAGCGCCCTGAACCGTGAATTTGTTGGGAGCTGTCACAAAAGGCAGGCCGGTAAGCTTGGCGATCTGGGCCGCCGCCGCTTCCGCGAAACCCGGCGCGGAGTTGAGTCCGGTGCCGACCGCGGTGCCGCCCAAAGCGAGACGGTAGACTCCCCCAAGCGCGGCTTCGATGCGGTCGAGATCATCTGCCAGCGCGCCGGCGTAACCCGACCACTCTTCACCTAAGGTCAACGGAGTTGCATCCTGCATGTGGGTTCGTCCGATCTTGACGATGTCGTTCCACTCCTGCGCTCTCGCATTGATCGCATCGTGCAGCGCTTTCACCGCCGGTATCAGTCGTTGCTTCACGTTCACCGCGGCCGCGATGTACATGGCCGAGGGGAACGAGTCATTCGACGACTGCGCCATGTTTACGTGATCGTTCGGGTGCACCGGAGTTTTGCTCCCGAGCGGCGTGCCCGCGAGCTGGCAGCAGCGGTTCGAGATCACCTCGTTCACGTTCATGTTGAACTGGGTGCCGCTGCCGGTCATCCACACGTGCAAGGGAAACATGTCGTGATGCTGGCCGGCGAGGATTTCGTCGCAAGTCTGAACGATCAGCTTGTACTGCTGGTCGCCGAGCCGCTTGCCGTCATGGTTGGCGATGGCAGCGGCCTTCTTCAGAATGGCATAGGCAGTGATCATCTCCCGGGGGATCAGGTCCTTGCCAATGCTGAAATGTTCGAGCGAACGCTGGGTCTGCGCGCCCCACAGCTTGTCCGCAGGTACCTCGACCATGCCGAGGCTGTCGGATTCTTTTCGTACGTCTGGCATATCCATCTCCTTGGCTTATCCTTTCATTCATCTACACAAACGTATTCAGGCGGCCCAGGATCGTCCTTAACTTGCTTACTCAACGTATGTTCATCGCTTCGGCTCGGATGCAACAGATTCGATCTGGCGCTGACCTTCCTGAGACAGCCCACTTTGGTGACCTGACTAAGTTCTGGTAAATGCGTCGACGTCCGCGATGGCCTTAGCGAATGCCTGCGGCGCCTCTTGGGGCAGGTTGTGTCCAATGCCTCCGCTGATGGTCCGGTTCGCATATTTGCCCGTGAATTTGCTGGCATAGGCGCTGGGCTCGGGATGCGGTGCGCCATTGGCGTCACCTTCCAATGTAATGGTTGGAACTTTGATCGCCGGACTTTCAGCCAGTTGCTTCTCGAGAGCGTCATATTGGCGCTCGCCGTCGGCGAGTCCCTGCCGCCAGCGATAGTTATGGACAACGATGGCGACGTGATCGGGGTTTTCGAACGAGGCGGCGCTGCGGTCAAAAGTGGCATCGTCGAAATTCCACTTCGGCGACGCAGTCTTCCAGATGAGCTTCGCAAAGTCGTGCCGGTACTCGTCGTAGCCGGCCCGGCCGCGTTCGGTGGCGAAATAAAATTGGTACCACCATTCGAGCTCGGCCTGCGGCGGCAGGGGAAGCTTGCCGGCTGCCTGGCTGCCGATCAGGTAGCCGCTCACGGAGACAAGACCCTTGCAGCGTTCCGGCCAGAGGGCCGCGATGATGTCCGCCGTCCGAGCGCCCCAATCAAAACCGCCGATGACGGCCTTATCGATTTTGAGAGCGTCCATGAGAGCGGTGGCATCGAGAGCAACAACCGATGGCTGGCCGTTGCGGAAGGTTGCGCTGGAGAGGAAGCGCGTCGAGCCATACCCGCGCAAGAAGGGGATGATCACTCGATAGCCTGCCGACGCCAGTATCGGAGCGACATCGACAAAGCTGTAGATGTCATAAGGCCAGCCGTGCAGGAGCAGTACCGCCGGACCGTTGGCCGGGCCAGCTTCCGCGTATCCAACATTCAGCAGGCCGGCGTTGATCTGCTTGATTGGGCCGAACGCTGCAGTGCTGGTGCTCGGCGCCGCGCTGATTGCTCTCGGCGTAGCCTCTGCCTCCCTAGCAAAGAGTGGAAGTCTGGCGAGCAATGCGGCTCCAGTCGAAACGCCGGCCATCTCCAGAAGACGTCGGCGCGACAGTCCGTTTGATCCATTTCCGCTCATAGCTGATCTCCTTCCAACCAGCGAGGTCACGCGGTGCTGACGGCACGTTTTTTTGGCCGTCTGACACACCCCGCTTGTTGCGTATATTCAACTTAATGTGCTGACGCCTAGCTCCCCGAACTCGTAATCCGAATCAGCATCTCCAACCCCCGGTCCAGCCGGATCACCTGCGGCCCAGTGAAGGCGGTCGTCCCAAGTCCCCCCGCTCCGCCGATAATTGAACCCAACCCCGCGCCCCTGCCGCCTCCAAAAATGCCGCCCAGCAAGGCTCCGGCGCCCACGCCGATTGCAGTGTGTTCAAACGTCTTCTTCCCGCGCCCGCCCGATTCGATGGCGCCCTCCACGTCCACGAACTCCCCTGACGGCGCGTGATACAGCCTGACAATTTCGGCCGAGATGGGCGCGCGGCGCCCGTCCGGCATCACCATCCGGTTGAAGGCCAGTATCATCGTCGTCTGGCCACGAAACCGGCCGGAGGTATCAATCGTCTGAATCGTGCCGTAAACGCGCGCGTCCTGGTAGTCGCCCGGGTCAACGACCGTTGCGCTGAACGGATCACCCTCCATCGAGTACTTGCTCGTCAGGGTGTCGTCCAGCCGGACTCGCAGCGATGTCCACTGCGGGACTGCGAAAGGTCTTTCCTGATCGGGAGCTTGCGCTCTGGCGGGAACCGGCAAACAAATCTGCGCGGCAACCAGGACCATTGCGAAAACCCGAAACTCCACCACGAATCCAGACAGCACTCTCTTCATGTCTGCTCTCCTCACCAGTTGCAGCTCCAGGGCAGGGGGCAACATATTCCGCTCTAGGGATTCTCCGGATTTCCTTCCATTGCGGAAGTCATTCTGTGTTGACTCTCGTTCGGGATGCATCACGCGATGCAGGGTATTTTTGCTACCACCAAAAGCAGGGCACAGGAATACCACTTTTCAGGTATTCCATCCCATAGTGTTACCAGGAAAGACTCCTGTCTGGTGATGTGCGCCGGTCGGCAATCGCTCACAGCCGATGGAAGGAGCAACCGTGGAGTGCAGAAAATCGCAGACGATGACAACAAAAGACGGAACGCAGATTTACTACGGCTGGCCTTTGGATCAAGAGTTTCAGTCTGTCAGCGAGGCTGCACAGCCACGGCGAGTCCCCCAACCGGAGCGGCGGTCAAACTGTTTTCACGATCTGATTCGCTGGCGGATTTGGCGGGCGTGGTGGCGTCCATGGAGCCAGTGTAATTTGCGCCACTGATTGACGGTCAACGGACCCAGGATGGGATGATCGATGATCTTTGTTCTGGCCCGAAAGCGTCGTTCACAATCATCGAGGCCTGCGGCCATCTTCTGAATCTCCCCGAAAATGGTTCCCAGCACCTCCTCGGGCGGCATGCCGCCTGGGACCGTGCGTTCCGGTGCTTTGACTCCTTCAGGGAAAAAGCCGAGACCGGTGACCAGCAAGACGCTCAGACGTTGCTTCATGCTCGCGGCCGTTGCCAATGGCGTGCCTGCCTCCAGGCACCTGGCAATCGCCTTGTTCGTACCCTTGTAACTCAAATAGAGGTGCTCCAGGATCTGGGCTGAGTTCCACTTCCCCGGCGGAGCTTTCTGCATGGCTTCGGGGCTTGCGCCCTCGATAGCCAACTCCAGTTCCGCGGGTAGACGCTCGAGATAGGGTTCCATCGCCGGTAGCTGCAAAGAAAACAATCTAGAAAGCCCTGGTGCCGAAGAAGGGACTCGAACTTGAGCCGCCTTGCGGGCGCGAGTGAAGCGGGAGCCCGCAGGCGAAATCCCGAGCGGAGCGAAGGACCCAGATTGAAACGACCGCTGTGCTCAACATCTTGCAAACCCTGGTGCCCGAAGAAGGAACCCACCGGGATGGCGTCCTCGATTTCTCCAATGACAATGTAAGAAAGGAAGCCTGACGAAAGCAAGCGAAAACAGAACGGGCAGTTTGGAGATTTTTCCAATGTCGTTGGAAAATCTGGAATCTCAGTTTTTGCGGAAAATGTTAGGAAGGTTAGGAAGGCAGTCCCACCCCTCGAACGCGAGGAATTGGAAACCGAACCGCCAGCGGCGACGGCAAGCTTCGCTACGCGCTGTGCCAAAATTCTTGATGGCGGCAATCCGCTGCAACTCAGCCAAGGCCTGTGCGCCGCCATCGTAGGACACATCGACGATCTTGCGTGAGCTGCTCACAGAACTTCATGTTGCGGAGCTCGATCCCGTCGTCCGAAGCGCGGGTGACAACTGGGCGGGAACTACGATCTATAACAGCAATGCCGACGAGTCTCCGGCACGACTGAGGCGCGCGCACCAGTATGGCCTCACGCAGGAATGTGATTTCGATCACAGAATAGGCGCACGTTCGGAAGTAAAAGGAAGAAATTGCTTCACCGCCTCCAACGAGGGAAACACGCGAGGCGAGGGCGAAGCTATTCTGCACATGTCCTTTAGGCCGGGCCAGGCTCGCAAGGGCGGCAAGTGACTTCCGACAACAGCCAGCACAGCCCAATGTGGGTTGAGAGAAGTGGTTTGGCGGATTCGACGGGGAGGCCGCGTCGGTGTCAGTCGAGTCAATCCGCATTCTTGTAGTCGACGCTTTCGAGCCTTGGCGACGCTCCGTCTGCTCGATGCTGAAGAGGCGTGCGGACTTGCGACTCGTCGGCGAAGTGGCAGATGGACTGGAAGCGGTTCAAGAAGCCAGCAAACTGCAGCCAGACCTGATTCTGCTGGATGTCGGCCTTCCCAACCTGAATGGACTCGAGGCGGCAAAGCGGATACGCCAGGTCGTCCCCGGCGCGAAAATACTCTTCCTAACTGTGCACAGCCAGGCAGAGGTTGTTCAGGCGGCCTTGAGCCAGGGAGGGCAGGGATACGTCCTGAAGACCGATGCCGGAAGTGAGCTTTGGCCTGCTATCAAAGCAGTTCTTCAGGGCAAGCAGTATGTCAGCAGTGGTTTGGTGGGCCGCTCGGATTCAAGCTGACCTCTCCAGATTCTGCTGAATTACCTTCACCTCGGCTTCCGGGACAGCAAATTGCGCCCAGCCGCATTCCAGGCATACGACGACCTTCGGAAATGCCCACACCAAAGGCCTGTCCAGACTCTCTAGTCCTCCGGGAAAATGCAGGCAGATCTCCCCGAGAAATTCCGTTTTGCGGGGGGACGCGCACGAGGGACAAGGCCGGGATTGATCGGACAAAGTGGCGGCGCCCATAGCGGCCTTCCTTCAGGGCAAGAGAACGATGTGGAAAGCAGGAAATGAAAGCCCCTCGCCAGGTAAGGCTTCGTATCTCCTGCCCTCATTAAGAAATTATACGCCGCTAACACGGTTGTCTGTGATAGCCAAGGCAGTCGTTCGTGATAGACAAGCAACTCGTCTGTGATAACCCTCACGAGGCATCTGTCCGCGAGGGGGCGCCCTATGCGAATATCTCAAAGGCTTGCCAGCGTTCCGTAATTGTTGAGAATGTATGGTCCGCCGCGCGGTTGCAAGAGGAATCGCTGGGACGAAGTTCAGTCTGCGCAAATGTATCCGGGCCTTGATGGAGATGAATCTCCGGGCACTCGATGAGTTTCGCGCGTCGGGCAGTCAGTGACGACGGCCACAATGCCAATATGAATGCGAATCGTGAGCTTGCTACAATACGGGGCGAAGGATACAGAGCCAAGTCACCAACGGTGCCGCCAGTCATGACCCTCTGCTACCACAAGGAGATCCAATGAACGTCAACCGTATACTCACAGAACTGAAAGCTGAAAAGCTTAAACTGGATGCCGCAATCTCAGCCATCGAAGGGATAAGCAGAACTGGCCCTCACCGGGAAAGCCCAGCAGGTGGTCGTCGCCGTGGCCGTCGTCGGATGAGCGCTGCCGCAAGGAAGCGGATTAGTGCTGCGCAAAAGGCCCGCTGGGCAAAACAGAAAAAAGCTTGATATGAGAAAGCTCCATATGGCGCCAGCATCACCAGCACCGTGTCGCGCTCGGCCGTCCCATTAGCCTCCCACACCAGCGCATCCACGATCAGGCCGTTCCGGGTCTCCGCGGCAGGATCGTATAGGAAACGGAGCAGATAAAGAGTTCGTTAGTTTTTGGCAGCCTGCTAGGCGAGAATGACAACCTAAGTAGGCGGCCGAATTACTTCCGTCCAGCATCTAACCGAACCACTTGACCGGTATCCAACTCGATTACTCCGCGGCGGCTGCCACCTCTGGGGGCCATTCGTCGTCAGTGCGATGCCAAGTCTTGTCCGGGTTGTAGCGCTCCATGTCTTTGAAAGCTTGGAGTGTGTCCGGCCCCAGATCCTTCTGGTAAACGATTCCGTCGTGACTGACGATGAAGGTCTGTACTCCTGTAACGCGATACTCTGCGGGCGCAGCGACAAGCGCGAATCCGCCAATCATCACCCCCCCGATCACGAAGTCCAGTTGTCCCATCGGAGCCGCCGGGCCCTGCCCCTTCAAGACCTTGAAGTAGTAGCCGTGGTAGGGTTCACTGCGTTTGCTGTAGCCTTCCTCAATGGCATCCGCAATCTTCTCACTGATCGGGCCTCCTAAGCTCCCATCCGGATTTCGCCAGACCAGTCCGTCGCGCTTTCCCGGCGTGCTGATGATCCGCTGCGCGTATTGAGCTATTCCGGAGTCATCGTGGATCTGGGACGCATACTCCTCCTGAGCGCCCACAAACCCGCGACAGACTGCGATGGCATCCAGCTCATTTGCTCCGATGCGCCGGAGGAAAATCTCACCGAGGCCTGCCTTGGAATCGAAATACCAGATCCCCCCTTTCTTCACGATCGGTACCGGAAACGGCCACTCGTCATCGCCGACCGAGAGAATGGCGCGCCCTCGGTTCTTGGGATCCGTGGTTACGGAGGTCTTTTCGTGAGCCTTGGCTACAAACAAGGCGACGCGATTCTTGTCTTGGACGGCATCCGCGGTCGTTACCAAATCCTTGCCGTCCGGTCCGAACATTTCATTGAGGGCAGGGACATCGAATTTCTCCGCCGCCTGAATCAGGGCCTCGGCAGCTTGTTGGGGTGTCGCAAACGTCTTTTGTCCCGGCTGTGGAGGTGATGCCTTCTGGCTCGATGGTGGCCCTGCAACCGAGGAAATTGCCAGAACACAGGAGAAGGCAGCCACCAGGACAACGAGAACAAGCTTCTTTGCGATGACGTTAGAAGTCCTTGAGTTCATGCGCGTCTCCGTGGTCATGGCTTACTTACCTCCTCCTTCCACCACCGCCACCACCTCTCCCACCACCGAAACCGCCGCCCATGCTGGAACCACCGCGCGCACTGCTTGCCCGGGCGCCGCTTCCGCTGAACCCGCCAGCGCCGCCGCCAAACGCGTTACCGCCGCGAGACGAGCCGCCGCTGGGAACGCTTCGGTTGCCGACGCGGTCTCCGCCTCCTCCCCCACCGGCGCGATTCATGCTGCCAGGCTGTGCACCGCGGCTGCCGCCGCCACTCGGGCCACCGAACTTTTGCCCGGCCGCTCTTTCTTGACCTATGTTCTGCCGCGCGGCCGCCTGCCGCTGCGACATCGAGCTCCCGGCCGTCGTGCCGCCATACTTGTTGGCCGTGGCTTTATTGGAGTAAGGAGTACCGCCACGGTGCTGCGGATTGTGTTGCCAAGTGTTACTGCCGCCACGAGCAGGCTGGTTTCCCGGGCGGTTGATATTCTGCCTGTTGGAGTTGTTGATGAAATTGTTGTTGTTGTTGATGTTGATGTTGATGTAGCTGCTGCCCCAACCACAGTTATATCCCCAGCCTCCGCCCCACGCCGCGCCCATCGCAACCCCGAGACCAAAGGAGAGCGCCATGCCGGCGGCATAATACCCAGGTGGTGGATAGGCGATCGGCGGATAGGGGTAGACGGGCGGGCCATAGACTACGGTGGGATTGTAACTGGGGACATAGACTACGCTGGGACTGGCCGGCTCGATCACCACAACACTCTTGTTCTCCACCACCTTGGTTTCTACTGTCTGCTGCTCGGTCGATTTCAGGTTCCCCGCGTTCTTGGCCTTCATGCGCATGCGCTGCACCGCATCCATCACATCGTTCTGCTGCGCAAGAAAGGCATTTCCCAAGTCCGTGGTCCACTGGATGTTCTCCGACAGTTGCTTGACCACATCCGGAAGCGCTGCCATAGCCTGGATGCTCGGGTCCCAGTTTTGTTTTTCGACAGCGTCCGCTAGCGCCTTGTCTTTCAGGTCCTTGTGCTTGTCCAGCCACTGCTGAAGCTGAATTATTTCCAGGGGATACGTGGAAGCCACCAAAACCTGGGCCAAAAGCTGGTCGGGATAGAGGGCAATCGGAGCAACCAGAGAATCCAATTGGTCATTCGGGATTTTCGGAGCTTCCTCCGCACCCCCAGCTTGCTGCGGCGGCGACCCTGCCCAGGCCGCGGAGTCGCCGGGCACAAGCAGCGCCACGCATAAAAGTGCCACTACGCTACGAAATATCTGTGAGCACGCGTGTCTGGAGGCTCCTGGATTCATAGCTCTCGCACCTGCTTTTCTCCCTGCAGTCGGGCTTCTCGATACTTCGATTAGTTTCCGCTTGATCGGCAACGTTTCTGAATAGCAGCGCATCGGCAACCCGGAAGCAGGGATGTTCGGCCACTGTATGGTCCAGCCAGGAATGTCCGCGCATAGAGTAGAAGGCCAAGAAAATTGAAGTGCGACTGTCAGAAGTGACAGCACACTGCAACCGGTCCCAAATCCCAATCGCGCTTGCTTTTGGGAGGCGATCCGCGCAGAAAGAAGGTGGTTGAAGAAAAGGAATCCGTCAGTGACTTGATGATATGACGGCAGGCGACCGCCCCTCGGCCCTCGCCGCGCTGCCAGCAGGATCGAGGTACTTGATGAGGAGAACCTCGTTGCCATCCTGGCTGTAAATGAGCTGGTCAACGAGTTGTCTGGCAAGCAGCACGCCAAAACCCCCAGGGCGCATACCTTGTGCCTCTCGCAATGCGACATGACGAATCGGGTCGTCCGAGGGATTGGAGATAGCGGCATGCGGAACATCATCGATTGCAAAGCCGGGGCCAGGGTCCGCGATGCGGCAGGTAACCATGCGACGGGCCCTGACGTAATCAATCTCGACGTATTTGTCGGCATCGAGTTGCCCGCCATGCTCGATCGCATTAAAAAGCATCTCGCGAGAAGCCGTGGCGACCTGGTGTCGTTCAGTTTCCGGCAGATCAGCCATCTCATCCAGGAAGTGAAGCAGCCGGTCAGCGGTCTTCAGGTCGCAGCGCGCCAGAATCCGAATCCATTGCGGTGTTGCCGAAACTACTTCGATGCCGTCGTCCCAGCAGGGCCCCTGGGTAGCGATTCGAATCATCTCGGCAAAGGTGTCCAACGAAAACGGTTTGGAGAAATAGCTGAATACGCGTTCGCGCATCGAAGCTATGACATCGGCCGGCGTGCTTTCGCTCGTAAGGATGATCAAGCGCGTGTGCGGGCGCGCGCAGCGAATTTTGCGGAGCAGTTCGACATCCTCCGCGCCTGATGTCTTTTCGCCCGTTAGGATAAGGTCGAAAACCCTGCTCTCGGCGAGAGCGAGTGCTGACGCGTTGTCCGGAGCGTGATGGATGGCCCATGTGCAGCGGTCGAGGACACCTGCCAGGAGTTCCTCAATCTGGGGATCGGGGTCCACCAGAAGCACGTTCTTGACTGGAACCGGCGGCATCCGTCACCTGAAATCAAAGCTGAGGGGTTCCATGCTGTACGTCGTCATTCCCTAACGCAATCCCGCTGCCATCCAAACCACAGCTACAAACAAGAAAGACAGCGCAAGGACAAAGAAAAAGGTCGCTACAATCCGTTCCGCTTTGCTGATACTTTTCATCTGAACCGGGTCGCTTCCTTCTCAGAAGATCGTGACAAAGTAGCCGAACACGTCCGGGAGAGGATGATGACGTAAGGCAGGTGGGTCGAATTACTTCCGTCCAGCATCTAATCGAACCACTTGACCGGTATCCAACTGATACTCGGCCTCAAAAACCGTCAGTTTGTCCTGGGCTACGAGATCACGCAGCACTTGGCTGCTTGCGAGCACATCCTTGGCGCTCTGGTGGACATTTTCTTTGATTGCCGCTTCAACGAGCGCATCACCTGTGACCGACTCGCCCACACGGGAAACCGCCGGGCCGATTTTGTCCACGATGGCCTGCAGGTTCGGTGTTGGCATCTTCTCTTTCGAGCAGGCAGCAGTTACCGCGCCACACTTCGTGTGACCCAGTATGACGAGCACACTGCTTCCCAGGTGCTCCACGGCATACTCGATGCTGCCGACCCCGATTGCGTCGGCGATATTTCCCGCCGAGCGGATTACGAACAGGTCCCCCAGACTTTGATCGAACAAGACTTCGGGAGACACGCGACTGTCCGAACAAGTAAGAACAACCACATTAGGATGCTGGCTCTCTGCGAGGCTGCCACGAAGACTGACTAAATCGCGAAGCTTGGGCTTGCCGGCTACGAACCGCTTATTGCCTTCCATCAGGGCGGCCCAAATCGCGTGGGCCGAGGGCATTTGTTGAGTTGTACTCATACGGTGAGCCGATGCCTGCTTCGCGGCAGCCTCGGGTTGCTGAGCAACAACGTAAGAGCCCAGTAACCCGCAACTCATAAATAACACAACTGCGCGCTTCATGTTTGTCCCTTGTTTGCGCAAGAAGAGTATTTTGGCCATGCGCAAGAATTCCACTGGCAAAACTGCCAGCCGACTCTGATCAGTTTGGAATAAGAACCCCGTGAACTACCACGTGCCGACACGCAAAACCAATCCCGCTGATAGCCGAAAACCCTGTTAAGGTTGATACCGTTGAGATTTTCAAGCCACGAGCGCACGTATTCGAGATTAGCCAATCGCACACCCAATGCGCGGCCAAGCTTAATGTCCATGCCGCCACCTAAGGACAGGGAAAAGCCTGTGGTTTCAAATTCGTTATCAGGTCTTAAAGGCAAGGAATTAAGGAGTTACTGTAAGTTGGGTGGTGCCGCTAGCCGTTCCTGAGGCTCCCGTTACGGTTGCCGTTATCGTTATGGGCCCGCCGACGCTCAAGAGCGCCGCTTGGCCGTTCGTACCGGTGCTGAAGGCGGCTATAGTCGGGTTTGACGATGACCATGTCGCAGAGCTTGTCAAGTCCACTGAACCGCTGCTGCATGTGCCCGTTGCCGTAAATTGTACAGATCCCTTCGTCTCAGAAAATGACGCGTTCGTGGGGGTGATCTGGAGGTTTGGCAGCAGGCCGGCACAAACGACGTTAACGCTGGTCGAGCCGCTGATTGCGCCGTTGGCAGCAGTGATGGTGGCGGTTCCTGTCGCTATACCTGTAACCAGGCCGGTGTCCGCGTTCACCGTTGCTGTGGTGACGTCAGATGATGACCAGTCAGCAGCAACGCCGGAAGTGCTGCCGTCGGAGAAGGTGCCGGTCGCTGCCATTTGTACGGTGGTGCCAATGGTGATTGAAGGGGTAATCGGGGTCACCGTAATCGCTGTCAGCGCAGGATTCACCCAGAAATCCGCACAACCCGCAACCAGCAAGAATCCTGACAATATGGCAAAAAAAACAGCCGCAACGATGACCAATGGCCGTTTCATATCCTACTCCGAATCTCGGCATGTACGAAAGTGCCTCAGTCCACAGATATCGTCCTCCTGAGCACAAACCGAATGAACTGGCAAAAGCACCAGTGCCAGCAGTGAAGTTAGTTCAGTCATTGTTTTCTTAGGCAAGTATCAGAAGAACCGGCAAAAGCACTAGTGTTCGAGTCAGACAGCTTTGCCGTCGGTGCCTTTTGGTCCGGCTCAAAAGTTGTTCGTCGTGTGAACCCAACTTACCCACGAATCGATTGGACGTCTTAATGACTGAGCGGCGTCCCAGCCGACCTGAATGCAGTGGCGGTGGGCCGCGTCCGGGCCATCCGTTGGGAAGTTGGAACGCTGGAGCGTTATCTCGCCGCTAATCCCGATACGCGCAATGTCATGCAACGGCACCTGGCCCGCGACCTGGCCGGCAAACTGGAGCGTTCTGTCCTGCAGCATCTGTAAGGCGGAGTTCAGCAGGCACTGGCAATCAAACGATAGCACCTTAGCAGCACAGCTGGTAATTTTGATAGGTTCCAGCCAGTATTTCTACCCATTACCATGTCCCAAAAACTGGGCAGCTGGAGATCGCTCTGGGTGATCTCCGAGGAGGATCTATGCGGACCCAACCAGCCAATCCGCTGCTGACGAAGGTTACCCTGAAGAACCTCTTACGGCGCGGTACAGCAAGTAAACTGCGCACCCTCGATGACAGTGATCGTTGTAAGTCATGCGGGTCGAGCCACCCCAGGGAATTTCTCGGGGAGATTTGCCTGCATTTTCCAGGAGGACTGGATCAATTAAAGAAGCCTGTTATCTGGGTCTTCCCTCCGGTTTTTGTATGCTTGGATTGCAGAGCGGCCCAGTTTACAGTCCCGGAAACGGAATTGAAGCTGATTCAACAGAATCTCTGACGCAAGCCGTGAGTGTGGCGACC
>Ga0187781_10002965_pt1 | contig 12819 bp, 12 predicted proteins | sample 0715_SJ02_MP02_2_FD_132447 | JGI IMG/M metagenome (GOLD analysis project Ga0187781, IMG submission 132447) | Tropical peat soil microbial communities from peatlands in Department of Meta, Colombia - 0715_SJ02_MP02_20_MG | ecosystem: Environmental > Terrestrial > Soil > Wetlands > Peat | place...
AAACTGCCCCTTGCTCTTCGTCGTTTCCGCGCATGCTTGCTTCTTATCACCCCAGCCTGTCGCTGTCATCGCCAAACTCGATCCCACCCCATACTTTTTCCGCAAGCTGTTCAGCCGTGCCGTCAAGGCACGCGAAAATGAGCGGCTTTAGCCGCAGAGGTGAAGATTTGGCCTCCTCCCAGTGATTCCCGGAGCGCAACACAAAATTACCGGAGGATTGGCAAGCAAAGAGCCTGGCGCAGCGCGAACGGCAACCCCGACATTTCATGCAGCGCCGGTTGCAGTTGCGAGTCGCGGCAAGGCTCGAGCGTGATCACGAACGGCAACGCGCTCTTCTCGAATCCAGGTTTCTGCAGCACCGCGTCAATATTCAATTGGTGAGCGGAAAGAATCGAAGCCAGCCCGGCGATAATGCCGGGCTGATCTTTTACCCAAAAACGCAAGTACCACGGCGTCTCGAAATCCGAGCTCACCACCGGCGAAGCCAAGTGAGTTGTGCGTTGGGCGCGCGATCCGCCCGAGAGACCCTCCGCCACAAACATCAAGTCTGAAACCACAGCTACCGCAGTTGGATCGCCTCCCGCTCCAGCGCCGAGAAAAGCCACGTCTCCGCCATATTGCCCGGAAGTCAGCACCAGATTGAGATTTCGCTGTACGCGGCCAAATGGCGAAGACGCGGGAACCAGGCTGGGGCCCACATCCGCGAACAAGGTCGAACCTTTCAGATCGGCGCGCGAGATTTGCCGAATCGTGCAGCCGAGTTCAGCGGCGTAATCGAAATCAACGGCGTCGATGGCGCGAATCGTGCGCGCATGAATGTCGTCCGCCGAAACCCGCGCGTGCAGGCCGGCCAGCGCAAGAACGCAAAGTTTCGCCCGCGCATCGCCGCCATCGAGATCCTCGCTGGCGTCGGCTTCCGCGTAACCCCGCGCCTGCGCCTCCTCAAGAGCTTCGCTGAACGGCACGCGGTCGGCCTCGATGCGGCTGAGAATGTAATTGCAAGTTCCGTTCAAAATCCCTGCGATGCCGTGCAATCGGTCGCCACACAAACCAGTTCGCAACGCGGGCAGCACGGGAACACCCCCGGCGACGGAAGCCCCATACTCAAGCTGGCAGCCATTGGCGCGGGCAAGCGCAAGCAACTCGGGGCCATGGCGGGCGATCAACTGCTTATTCGCGGTGACAACCGATTTTCCGGCGCTCAACGCCGCGCGGACCAATTGACCAGCGGGCGAAAGTCCGCCGATCAGTTCAATCACGATTTCGGCATCGGAGCCGATGACCTGCTGGAAGTCATCGGTCCAAACGACGTCGCTCGGCACCCAGGATTGCTTTTTTCGCTCGAAGTTGCGATTGCAGATGTGGGTAAGGCGAAGCAGGCCGTCGGTGTGCTGGCAGAGGATTTTCGCGACGGCGCGCCCTACAGTGCCAAAACCGACCAGAGCGACACGGGTCGGAGCCTCTGGCGGCTTTTGTGGTGGAATCTCTGGCAAGGTAGCGCTCGAAGATTGAAGCTTAGTTTTATCATACGGGCGGCAAAGACCCCCGGAGGTCGCCCTGCGCTCGTTTTGCACCCTGGGGCCACAAAAAGTGCTCGAAAAGGGGGAACGGATGCGGTAGTCTGCTCCCGGCCCATGCGTTTATTGCTGCTCTACACTCCGTTGCCTCTGTTAGCGCTCTTGCTGGCTCTGACGGCAAGGAATCGAGCCTATAAGGTATGCCCGATGTTTTTCTCGTATGTGGCGTTTGGAGTCGTTGCAGACATGGCGAGGTTCGCCGCTCACAACCACAGGCACGCCTATTACTGGACTTTTTGGACTACTGAGACTGGATACTGCATTCTTGGCGTAGCCGCGATGTGCGAGGTGTTTTACGCCGTTCCCTGCGTCCGTTCCAGATGGACACACTTTGTTTTTCCGGGGATCGTGGCGTTAGCTCTCAGTTTGAGCTGGGCTCACACTCAGTCTGTCCCGTCACAGTTTCGCGGGTTCCCCTTGTACATCTTGGCAGGCGACATCACAGTTCGATTCGTGCAGGTCATAGCCTTCTTCGTGATCGGCTTTTTGGCGGCACTTTTCGGGATCCGTTGGTACCATCTCGGGGTAGCCGCAGGCTTCGGCTTTTACGCTGCCATCGAGCTGTTGAACGTGATCGGAGTCTTGGATCATGGAATAAAATACGTCCCTTGGTGGAACGCCGTCACCGTTGCAGCATACTCTCTCGCCGTGCTGATTTGGATTTGGTTCTTCCGAGTTCCGCCGGAAGAAGAGCCGTCTCCGGACATCAAGCTGATCGCCCGTTACATTTCCGTTCTGGGGCAGTACCTCAGTTCAATGCGGTTCGCTTCGATGCGGTCCAGGATGTAGTTTCCGGCGCCCTAAAATTTCCCTTTCTGAGGTCACCCGGGCCTCCCCTCACGAAAAGCACATCAATTGCGGGCCTGTAAGGATAAACTGTCGCCGGAACGCTTCGGCGCTTCCCATTCCATACTTCAAGGAGACACAGGATGAAGCGAATATTCGCAGTGGCGCTGTTGCTCTTTTCTTTTGCCTCAGTTGCATCTGCCGACGGGCCGGGACAGACGCCCCCACCTCCGACAAACAACGCTTCCCCGATACACAAGTAGGGGGCAAATGTCCGCAAAGTGAAGAGCACGAGCACTTCGGCTCTAACCGAATTGTGCTCGAAAGGCTGGGGGCAGATCGGGTAAGCTGCTTCCAGCTAATATGGGCCTGCTCCTCTGGTATGCGCCTCTTCCCCTCCTGATGCTGCTCCTCTGTCTGCTAGTCCGCAGGCAGGCATACAAGGTATGCCCATATTTTTTCTCCTACGTGGCTTTTGCGGTGGCGGCGGGCGTAACGCGCTTCCTGGTCCGCAACCGCCCTCCAGCATACAGTACGGTGTACTGGAGCACCGAGGCGTGCTACTGCGCCCTCGGCATTCTTGCGATGTATGAGGTGTTTCGCGCCGTCCTTCGTGCGCGCCTCTGGTGGACTCACCTAATCTTTCCTGCCATTGTCGTCGCAGCCATTGCTCTCAGCCTGGCCCGCACGCATGCCGTTCCGTCAAAATTTGAGGGGCTGTATTTCTACATCGTAACTGGAGAAATTGCAGTCCGCTTCGTGCAGGTTCTTATTTTCGTTGGGTTGGGCGGCCTCGCGTCATTTTTTGGACTTCGCTGGCGCCAGTATCCCCTTGGCATAGCCACAGGCTTTGGCCTTTACTCCACGGTTTACCTACTTACCACCATAAAATTTTCGGATTTCGGAACAAGATTTAAATTTTGGTGGGATATGTCCTCAATTGTGGCATACTCTCTGGCCGTACTAATTTGGATTTGGTTTTTCCGTGCGCCACAGAAAGAAGAACCTCCCCTGGATCCTGAAAAGGTTGCCCAATACCTGACCATGCTGGAGCAGTACAAAAAAGTAATGCGGAGGATGCGTTAGCCGATGTTTTGGCAACTTTTTATCTGGCTGATTCTCGCTCTGAGCTTGGCAGAACTGTTCTATTTGTTGTATCTGGCTTGGAAAAGTTCGCGCGTTCCCAAGCTCGTCCTCGATGACGTCGTCCACTTCCTCTATCCCGTCGATACATCCCTCCTGACGAGGCTGCTCGATCCGGCTGCGGATTTCGAGTTGCGCTGGAATCTGAACGCCGTTCAGTACCGCGAAGAACAGCGCCGGCGCATGCTGGTGTGCCGGGAGTTGCTGCGGCGAATGTCGCACAACTCGGCTGTGCTTGCCGAATTCGACAACAGCGTGCGTTATCACGATGGTCTTGCCGAGGGACCCGGCTCCAAGCTGCAGGAAGCGGCTCTGAATGTTCGCATTTACTGCACATTTGCCGGTTGCCGGCTGCGCCTGTGGATGTGGTTGCCGAAAGCGATGTTTCGGGTCATCCCTGCTCCCGGGCTTGCTCAGTTGCGCATCGCGGCGAAACTGGATGGACCCAAGGCTTACGATGAACTCCGGGAGGCTGCCCGGGATGCGTTTGCGCAACTCAACCCCAGCGAGCTCCAACTTGAAGCTCTGAGCCACAATCTGTAACTCGCTTGGAACCGGAGCAAGCCCCTCTCGTATGTTTCACCCAAGAGATCCCTCGGCCCGCTGGTGAAAACGCGGGCCTTCGGGATGACGCCTCCGAAATCGAAGGAGAAATTCAACTCGATCCGCCACTGCCCCCGGCTGGCGCTCGGCACACAATTCTGAGTAGCCCGAGAGGCCTCGCTCCGCCTGAAAAACGGCTGCGCTCGGGATGACTCCTGCTATCGGGTCGCCCTACCTTCAGAATGAACCACCACCTAGGCGGCGCGCGGAGAAAATCTCGCATCGAAAAATTGGTAATATGGATCGATCCCAGATCAATCAAAGCTGAACGTCCTTGCAAGGCTTCACAGCGGAACCATTATCGACGCGCCTTTCCATGCCGAGCGCTACGGTCCGCCACTACGCCCGGTGATGGGAGGAGAATGGATGATTGGAAAGTTCGCGACTGCGCTCGCGCTGCTGAGCTCGATAACGCTGAGTTCGACAATTCTGTTGGGAACGCAAGCATTTTCCCAGGCAACGCCGGCGGACCAGACTTCTAACCCGGCTCCGAACGCGCAACAACCCGCCGCTCAGCAGCCCGAAACCGGCCAGGAACCATCGGAAGAAAGATCCCCAAGGCGAAGGGTGAAACCTCGCAACTATGAACGATGGACGTTCAACGCGGGACTTGGCGCCAACCTGGACAGCGGCACCACCAAAACCTTCGTTCGGGGTGGAGGCTACGACGGTACCGCCGGCGTGGCGCGCAACGGAAACAAATATCTGGGACTGCGCGGCGATTTCCTGTTTGCCGATCTTCCCTTGCGTCAGTCCGCACTGTCCCTGGCGCAAGCGCAGAGCGCAACCAGTTATCTGATTGCCGTCACAGGCGGTCCAGTGATCAACATCCCGGCTTCGAAGGATTGGGGCGGCTACATTGTGATCGGGCCCGCCTATCTTCACCGCTTCGGCACACTGAGCGGCGATACGGCAATTCCGGGTTCGTCTTGCACTCCGGTTTATCAATGGTGGACGGGCTGTCCAAGTGTCAGCATTCCTCTCAGCGGCAACTTCATACATGAGAGCCAGAACGCACTCGGGATTAACGCGGGCGTGGGAATCACGCGCAAAATGCCGAGCGGAGTGGAACTCTACGGCGAGTTCCGGCTGATGCACGGCTCGGCGAACGGAACTACTACCGATGTGAGGCCGATAACGTTAGGCGTGCGCTGGTAGGGCATTACTCCGGATTGGTGCGGTAGGTCCACAGATCACCTGCGCGCTGCTGTAGTTGCACGAAAGACGAAGCCGCGACTGGCTGCGAAATCGAGCCATTCGAATTGGCTAGCTCCAACGCCGCTTGCACGATGTGATGCGCCGGAGCGAGCGAGCATGCGGGGTCCGTGGCGGTAGCGTCTCCGGCCAGGAGCAGCGCCTGGCAACGGCATCCACCGAAATCTTCAGTTCGGCGCTCGCAGGTGCGGCACGGCTCCGGCATCCATTCTTCACCGCGAAATTTTTGGAACGACGGCGAATCTTGCCAGATCGCTTCCAGACTCTTGTCGCGCACGTTTTCGAACGTAAGGCCGGGGATAATTTCCGCCGCATGGCAGGGAAGAACTTTTCCTGCCGGATTGATGAGCATTAGTCTCCTCCCCCATCCTCCCATGCAGGCCTTCGGGTATCGTGCGTAATAATCCGGCACCACGGAATCGACGCGGATGCGTCCAGCCAAACGCTTTTCGGCGGCCGCAACGGTTTCGACCGCTTTTTCGAGTTGCGCTCGCGTGGGAATGAGCGCCGCTCGATTTCGCAGCGCCCAACCGTAATATTGCGTGTGGGCAATCTCCATGCGCTCGGGTGAGAGCTGCTCAATGAAGGCAATCATCTCCTCGAGATGATCGATATTCTGGCGGTGAATGACCAGATTCACCGTGAACGCGATCTTGTGCTGTCGGATGAGCCGCGAGAGTTCGATCTTGTGCGCATGCGCCTTTGCGCCGGCGATCCAGTTCGCCGGCTCCTCGCGGGAATCCTGAAAACTGATCTGGATGTGATCGAGTCCGGCCTCCACCAGCGCTTTGAGCCGCGCTTCTCCCAAGCCAACGCCCGAAGTAATCAGGTTCGTATAAAGCCCGGCCGCGCGCGCCGTAGCTATAAGTTCTGTCAAGTCCGCTCGCGCCAGCGGTTCTCCACCCGTGAAGTGCGCGTGCAACATCCCCAACTTGCCCGCCTGACGAAAAACGTCTACCCAATCCGACGTCGAAAGCTCGGTGTTGACTGCAGCAAGTTGCTCCGGATTCGAGCAGTAGACGCAGTGCAGCGGACATCGGTGCGTGATTTCGGCAATGAGGGCGAGCGGATTGGGAATCATCTGAAGGGCAGTTTTTGACTCAATATCCAGCTTCCCGGCCGTGGCGTACAGCCAATATTACGACTTCCTTTCCATCATAATGATACAGGGCAACATAGGCTCCGCTTCCGAATTCGATCACCCACTCGCGGAACTCCGGCGCCATTTCCTCTACGGGGCGGCCAATTTCAGGGTGCTTGCCAAGCGCTTTCATTCCCTCGCGAATCGCCTTGACCGCGCGTTTTGCAGCATTGCGGCTTCTGGGGGCCAGAAAATCGTACAGACGAGCGACGTCGCGCAGAGCCGCTTGCGACCATTTCAGACGCGGCATTTAGGAGGAGGCTCGTGCTTGCCGGATTCGAGCTTGGCTAGCCAGGCATCGACTTCCTCAGCAGTGGCGTGCAAACCGGTCGCCTGGTAATGCTCCCATGCTGCCAGCGCATCCTGGCGAAACTGGTCGCGCCTTTCTTCCCGCTCGACAAATTGCGCGATGGCTTCGCACATCATCCAATGCGGCGATCGGCGCCGCGCTGAAGCAAGATGTTGGATTCGTTTTTTGATCCCGCTATCGAGCTTGAGGCTGGTTGTGGAGGAATTTGGCATCGCGGTAGCTAAGAGTGTTACCGGGTAACTATAGCATGTTTCTTTGTGCCCTTAGCCTTCGATAGAAGACTGGTCGAGTCACGCATCCTAGAGCGGCAAAGGATTCGTCACGAGCCGGGAGGTTGAACCTTGAAGGTCAGACTCGTTTCGCTCTCTGGAAAGCCGACGCGGCTGTCCCTACATCGCTTTCCACTGTCGATCCCCGCCTGTGTACCCTTCTATGTGCACTTCCGTGTGTTCTGGCGAAGTGTTCTCCGTTGTCTAGGTAAGCTACTGAGTCTCAAGCAGAAATCCTCGCCGAACCCTATAATTTCTGCTTACGAATCGTCGCGCTCCTCGTCTATTCCTATGCAAGCCCGGGTACGGCATTGAAACTGGGCAGGTAGAGGAAATGACGAAAACATGCCGGCCGATGTTTGGGCGTTAACACTTGCGGTTGGTAGAGGCACCCCCTCCGGTACCCCGCACCATCAAGCGGGACGGTCCGGCGGGAATGCAGTCAGCGATGGCGCACTTCGTGACAACCAGGAACTCACGCTGGGCCGCATGGCTGGGCAAGAACGGCGCATAGACGATACGATACTCATCCGCGAGGCGCAGCGCGGCAACCATGGCGCCTTCGAGGAATTGGTGCGTCACTACGACCAGGCGGTGTTGCGGCTGGCCCTCCACCTCACCGGCAGCGAGCACGACGCGCAGGACGTCTATCAGGACGCGTTTCTCAAGGCCTATAAGAACATCGGAAGTTTTCGCTTCGAGTGCTCGTTCTATACCTGGATTTACCGTATCGTAACGAATCTTTGCCTCGATCATCTGCGCAAGAAGAATGTGCGCAAGGAAGACGCTCCGGTCGTGAAGGGCGGCGATGGCGAGGAATATGACCTGCTCGATCAGGTGCCGGATGGGCGCGCGGGAGCCAATCCGGAGCGCGATTTGATGCGCCGCCAGCTCGGTTCACGGATTTCAGGAGCGCTGGAAAAATTGACGCCGCGCGAGCGCATGGTTTTTGAGTTGAAGCATTATCACGGGCTGAAGTTGAGAACCGTAGGAGAGATTCTGCATACGACCGAAGAGACAGCGAAAAATACTTTGTTTCGGGCGACGCAGAAGTTGAGAGGGCAGTTGGCGGATATGAGGTAGTCCAGAGTCCTGGGTCCTGAGTCCCGAGGTTCAAGCTCGGGACTCTGGACTCGGGACTCTGGACTCACGAGGGTGACACAATGAAGTGCGAATGGGTTCGAGAGAATATCACGCTGCATGTTTACGGCGAACTGGCCGATGATGCCCGCTACGAACTGGAGCAGCACGTGGCGCGCTGCGCAGATTGCGCTGCGGAGCTGAAGGCCGAGCAGGAATTTCATGCTTTGCTTTCGCAGGTGCAGGTTGACGAGCCTTCGCCGAATTTGCTGACGGCCTCGCGCATGAAGCTGCAAGAGGCGCTCGAAACCGCCGAGCAGGGTGCGTTCTGGTCGCGGCTGGCCTTCGACCCTGCGAACTGGCTGCGGCAGGTGAAGTTCTCGCCCGCGCTGGCTTCGGCGATTTTGATTTTAGGTTTCGCCGGTGGAATTGGCACAGCTTACCGGGTTTTCGCCCATCCATCTCAGACAGCAACCTTGACGGTCACGCCAACCGCCCCCAGCAGCCAAACAGCAGCGCCGAATCCCGCAGAAGCTTCGATCACCGGCATTGAATCCATCTCGCAGGAACCGGGCTCGGACAAGATCGATATCAAATACAACACGGTTTCTACGCTGGAAACGCAAGGATCACTGAACGATCAGCGCATTCAACAATTGCTTTTGTTCGCCGCCCGCAACAACTACAATTCCGGCGTGCGCATGGATTCGGTCGACTTGCTTACGCAAAAGCCGGATCTCTCCCAGGTACGCGATGCGCTGGTTTATGCCGTGCAGTATGACACCAATCCCGGCGTGCGCCTGAAGGCGCTGGACGGATTGGGACCTTTCGTGAAAGACGATGTGCGCGTCCGCGATGCGGTTCTGACGGCGCTGGTGAACGACTCGAATCCCGGCGTGCGCATCGAGGCGTTGCGCATGATCGAGCCGGTAAAGGCCGATGGCAGCGTTCGCGGTGTATTGATGGCGCTGGCGGCAAAGGATTCGAGCCAGTACATCAAGTCCCAGGCGCGGACGATGCTGGCCCAACTGCCGGAGATTGATTAGGAGTGTTGCGATCCTGGTCCGTGCGAGCGCAGCACAGACGCATGATTTGTCATCCTGAGCGAAGGCCGTGCGAGCGCAGCGAAGCACGGATACATGATTTGTCATCCTGAGCGGAGGCCGTGCGAGCGCAGCGAAGCACGGACGGAGTCGAAGGATCTCTTTGCCGACCTGGACTCTTCTGGCAAGAAGATTGAAAAACGCAGCATCAGAACCGAGGTAATTGAATTTTGAGACGTTCCCCACAAATCGTTGGCTTGGGAATTTTGCTTAGCCTCATTCCCTTCGCCTTAGCCCAGGAAAACGGAAGTTGGAATCAAGATGCCTCTGGCACACTGGCCGCGGCAAAAAATGTTCATGTCAAGCTGGACATGGGCGCGGTGGAACTGCATGGCAGCAGCCAATCGAATATCAGCTACTCGATGCATGGCCGCTCCGACTCCGATGGGCGGCACGGATCGGGGCTAAGAGTTAACGCGTATGTGAAGGGCGACACGGCCTGGATTGTTGGCGAGTGGCAGGGAGGGCATCCCCGCAGGTTCTCCGGTGACTTCGTCGTAAATATCCCCCGCGACACAGCCTGGTTGAGAATTGAAACCGGAGGCGGTTCTGTACAAGCGACCAACGTGGCCGGACACGTTGAGGTCCAGAGTGGCGGCGGAAAGATTTATCTGAGCGATATCGGCGGATCCGCCGCTGCCGAAACCGGAGGCGATTCCATCGAGATCGGCAATGTCGCCGGCGATTTGAAGGTCGAGACCGGAGGCGGCAACATCTCCATAGGCTCAGTAAAGGGAATGCTCAAGGCCGAGACCGGGGGCGGCAACATTTCCGTGCAATCGAGTGAGCAGGGAGCGACGCTTGAAGCGGGCGGTGGAAATGTTGAAATCCGGCGCTGCGCAGGCAAAGTGAAGGCCACGACCGGCGGAGGAAGCATCACTCTCGGTGACATTGGCGGGCCGGCAGATATCAGCACAGGTGGTGGCAGCATTCATTTGAGTTCCGCAAAGGGGCGCGTCGGCGCAAGCACCGGAGCCGGCAGCATCGAGCTTTATGGCGTTCCCTCTGCGAAGGTGGAAACCGGCGCCGGCGGAATCACCGTCAAACTGGTGAATGGCGGCGACCGCATGGATTCCGTATTAGAGACCTCGGCCGGCGACATTACGGTTTACATCGCCCCCAACGTTGCGCTTTCGGTGCGCGCCAGCGTGGATTTGGGCAATGGCCATCGCATCAGTTCGGACTTCCCCGACATTCACGTTAGCGGTGAGGGTAGTCAATGGGGGCCGAGGACGCTCACCGCCGAGGGCAAGCTGAATGGCGGTGGTCCTCTGTTGAAGGTAAGAACGACGACCGGCGATATTTGCTTTCGACGCGGCAACTAGTAGCGCCGGCTTCCGGGCCCGCTTCCCTTGAGACGCCCTGCGGAGAACGCCGGGATTGAGGCGCTAGAGTGGAGGTGATTATGCGCAAACACATTCTGACCACGATTGCGGTTCTGCCTTTGCTGCTCAACTTTTCCTATGCGGCGCAGCGCTGGACACTGGATCCTATCCAGCCCTACGGCATTCCCAGCGAGGACTCCGGGGGAAGCTCCTATCTCGGCGTCGACATCGCTGACATCAACGCTGACCGTGTTGCCACGCTGAAGCTCAAGGAAGAAAAGGGCGTGGAAGTGACCATGGTGGACCAGGATGCTCCAGCGGGCAAAGCTGGCATCAAGGAGCACGATGTAATCCTTTCGATGAACGGAACCAGCGTGGACAGCAAATCGCAGCTCCAGCGCATGATCCACGAAACACCTCCGGGACGCGTGGTCACGCTGGGCTTGAGCCGCGACGGCCAGCCCTTGACGATCAAGGTACAACTGGCCGATCGTGACACAGAATTTCCCCACATGGGCAAAACGAAAGATTTCCACTTCGAAATTCCGCCCATTCCGAATGTCCCGAACATTCCTGATTTTGAAGTCCCAAACATGGGCGTGGTTGTGGTGCACTCCTCGATGCGCAGCGGGCTGATGGTAGAAAACCTGACGCCGCAACTGGGAGAATTCTTTGGGGCGAAGAACGGAACTGGCGTGCTGGTGCGCTCGGTGGAGAAGGGCAGCCATGCGGACAAAGCCGGTCTGCGTGCCGGAGATGTAATCACGCGAATCGGTGGTCAGATGATCCACGACACCAGCGACTTCACCTCGGCCTTGCATTCCCGCACTAAGGGTGGATCGGTAAGCATAGGCATCATTCGTGACAAGAAAGAGCAGACCTTCACCTTGACTTTGCCCGAGCGCAAGGAAACGGGCGACACTATCGAGGAAAGCGAGAACGCTCCGGAGATGAAGGCCCAAACCGAGGCTGAACTGAACCAGGCACAGGTGGAAATTGCCAAACTCGGCCCCCAACTCGAGCTCGCCAGGGAAGAAAGCCGGAAGATGGCGGAGGAAGTGCGAAAGCCCTACTGCGATCAGGAAAAACAATTTCGCGAACAGGTAAAGAAATTCAGGGAGAGTGTTGAGCCGCAAGTAAGGGAGCAGTTCGAGAAGAGCCGGCGGCAACTGCAGCAAGAGATCGAGCGCTGGCGCCGGGGTACACAGAGTTTGCTGGACATCTAGCGGCTGAAGCCGCGCCCGCTAGCAACCGGTCGCCAGTGTGCGGGTCAGTGTGGCCAGGCACACCCTGTTTCGTCCAGCCTGCTTGGCGGCGTATAGCGCGGAATCGGCGGCCTTCACCAGAGCATCGCGCGTCAAGCCGTGCTCGGGAAATGCAGCCGATCCCGCACTGATGGTCACGGCTCGCGGAACCCCGGGAAACTGCCAGTTCGCCACTACCTTTCGCAGCTTTTCCGCGACGTTGAGCGCCTGTTCGGCGCTCACCTGCGTAAGCAACACACCAAATTCCTCGCCTCCGTAGCGGCAGACGACATCCACCTTTCGAAGCTGCTGGTGAAACACCGATGAAACCTGGCGCAGCACTTCGTCACCCAACACGTGGCCGAATTCGTCGTTCAGCTTCTTGAACTCGTCGATATCGGCCATGATTACAGCCATCCCGGCCCCATAGCGTTTGGCGCGCTCAATTTCCTCGAGAATTCGCATCTCGAAAAATCGGCGATTGAAAATACCCGTGAGTCCATCCAGATAAGCCAACTGCTTGACCCGCTCAACGTAATGAGCGTTTTGTATCGCCGTGGCGCAAATGTCGGCGACAGATTCGAGCGACTGCTGATCGCCGTCGCTGAACGCATCGGGCTGCGCGCTATCGAGCGCCAGAGCACCCAGGGTCTGCCCAAACGAGATTAGAGGAATGCACAGCCGCGAGGCGGATTCCACAAAGAATCTCGCCGCCGGCGTGCTGCACAGATCTCGTTCAATCGATGTACAACTATCGGCAAGAATGCCGGCCCAGGGCTGAGCCGAAGCCGGGAAGCGTCCGCCCTCCGGGATGCAGGGGGTGAGCGTGCCGTGGTGCGCCCGCAGCACGAGGTCGTGATCCTCCCGCAAAAAAAGCGAGACATGAGAGACCCGGAACGCGTCCTGAATCAGTACGCAGACTTTACCCAACAAGTCTTCCAGGTCAAGAACCGCCGTAGTCTCCTGCGCGATGGCGTTGATCGCCTGCAGCTGGCGCGCTCGCTCCCGCTCCAGCGAGTAGAG
>Ga0187781_10002966_pt1 | contig 12811 bp, 14 predicted proteins | sample 0715_SJ02_MP02_2_FD_132447 | JGI IMG/M metagenome (GOLD analysis project Ga0187781, IMG submission 132447) | Tropical peat soil microbial communities from peatlands in Department of Meta, Colombia - 0715_SJ02_MP02_20_MG | ecosystem: Environmental > Terrestrial > Soil > Wetlands > Peat | place...
AAGGGCGTGGCGGTGGTCATCGAGGCGGCGCATCAATGCATGACCACCCGCGGCATCCACAAGCCCGGCGTCGCCATGGTCACCTCGCGCATGCTCGGCGCCTTCCGCACCGACCCCTCCACCAGGCGCGAGTTCCTCGCCATCATCGGCCAGCCCGCCGGCGCGTTGCTGGTGAATGTATAGCCGTCAGCTTTTGGCAAAATTGTCAGTCGTCAGCTATTCGTCACGACCAGGAAAACCGAGAACTGATGGCTGATCGCTGAAGGCCGACAGCTATCATTGGAAATAGCCGCCGAAATGGTCGCTAATCTCCTGGCTCATCTGCTGATTGAAATCGGCCATCAGCGCCGTGGTCATGTCGTACCAGGTCTTGTCGCGGTCGTTGGGGGTGATGCCCTCGAGCACGCTCTGCGAGCGCGACGCCTTCACCGAGACGGTACGCACCGGCACGCCGTGATCGTCGATGATCTGCAAGGTCACGGCCACCGTCGCGTCGTAGCGCTGCGCCGGCTCCTTGGTAAAGGCGCCAGTGATCCCCCCCTCTTTCTTCTTGAGCTCGACCTCGATGACGGAAGCGTCCTCGATGACGAAGCGGGCGCGGGCGTTGCCGCCGCCCGCCGCCAGCCGGTCATGCGCCCAATTCTCGATCGCGCGCGCGGGCGGAACGGGAAAGAGATGCTCGACATGCGGCGCCTGGAAGCTGGGCCTGAAATTGCTCTGCACATCCACCCCGCTGACGGCCAGCCGAATCGGCCGCTCGCTGCTGAAGCGGATATCGGGGAAGGTCGGCCGTGGCGGCGGCGATTCGCAGGCCGCGAGCGCACCGGTCAAAGCCAGCGCCGGGATAACGAAACGCCAGAAGCCAAGCCGCATGGGAATCTCCGCAGAGGCCGCGCCCCTCCGCGGCGCCGCGAGACTGGCATGGCCGATGTCAGGAGTCCACAAGCGCGTGGATCTCCTCCTCGCCGAAGCCGTAGCCGGCGCTGCAGAACTGGCAGGTGACGGTGATCCGGCCGTCGACTTTCATCGCCGTGAGCTCGTCTTGCGGCAGCATGCGCAGCACCGTCTCGACGCGCTCGCGCGAGCAGCGGCAGCGTGCGGCGAGATCGTGGCGGCGATAGACGCGCACGCCGTCCTCGTGGAAGAGGCGCAGCAGCAGCGCCTCGGGTGCAAGCGCGGGATCGACCAGCTCCGCCGAAGTGCTGGAGCTCATCAGGATGACGGCGCGGCGCCAGCCGTCCTCCGCTGCCTCCTGACGCGCCGTCCTGTCCTCGGGCGGCAGGCGCTGCACCATCAGGCTGCCGCCGCGCCAGCGTTTCACGCCATCGGCACCGGCGATCCGCGCCACTGCCACCTTGAGCCCGGCCTCGACCTGCTCGGACTGGCGGAAATAATAGTGGACGCAATCGGCGAGGCTCGCACCTTGCAGCTCGACGATCCCCTGGTAGCGGTCGGTGTGCTCGCCCTGATCGACGGTGAAGGCGAGATAACCGGCGCCCAGGAGGCGCGGCACCGACCCGCCGATCCCGCCTTGCGCCGCCGTCCGGGCGAGCTTCGCCGCGTCGAATTGCGCATAGCCGCGCACCGCGCCTCCGCTAGTGACGTCGGCGACCAGCAGATGGACCGGCCCGTCGCCTTTGGTCTGCAGCGTGAACACGCCGTCATATTTGAGCGCGCCAGCCAACGCGGCGGCCAGCGCGATCGCCTCGCCAAGCAGCGCCGCCACTGGCTCAGGATAGGCGTGGCGGGTCAAGATCTCGTCGAGCAGCGGGCCCAGCCGCACCAGCCGGCCGCGCAGGCCGGAGGCATCGATCTGGAAAGGCTGGACGAGATCGTCGGAACGCTGGATGAGCATCTTCGGCCCCTTCGGCTCGGGGCGGCGCTGGACGCCGCTCAGGCGAGGCACCAGGCGAGGATGCCTTTCTGCGCGTGAAGCCGGTTCTCGGCCTCGTCCCACACCACCGATTGCGGACCGTCGATGACGCCCGCGGTCACTTCCTCGCCGCGCTTGGCCGGCAGGCAGTGCATGAAGATGGCGTCGGGCTTCGCCTTGGCCATCAGCCGCTCATCGACGCGGTAGGGAGCGAGCATGTTGTGACGGTGGACGCTGGCTTCAACCCCCATCGACGCCCAGGTGTCGGTGACCAGGCAATCGGCGCCGGCGGCGGCATCTTCGGGGTCGGTGGTAAACCGCACCCGCCCGCCCTGGGCGCGTGCCCAGTCGAGCACGCGCCGCGGCGGCGAAAGCTCGGCCGGGCAGGCGAGCCGCAGCTCGAAATCGAAGCGCACCGCCGCGTGCATCCAGCTCACTGCGACGTTGTTGCCGTCGCCGCTCCAGGCGACGATCTTGCCGGCGGCGGCGCCCTTATGCTCCTCGAGCGTCATGACATCGGCCATGAGCTGGCAGGGATGGCTGGCATCGGTGAGGCCATTGATCACCGGGACGGTGGCGTACTGCGCGAGCTCCTCGAGCTTAGCCACCTGGGTGGTGCGGATCATGATGGCGTCGACATAGCGCGACATCACGCGCGCGGTGTCGGCGGCGGTCTCGCCGCGCGATAGCTGGCTGTCGCTCGACGACATCACCACGCAGTCGCCGCCAAGCTGCTTCATCGCCACCTCGAAGGAGAGCCGCGTGCGCGTCGAGGGTTTCTCGAAGATCATGGCCAGCATCTTGCCCTTGAGCGGCTGCGACCGGTCGAGGCCGCGCTTATAGGCGACGCCGCGATCGAGGATGCGGCGCAGCTCTTCCGCATCGAGGCGGTCGAGATCGAGGAAATGCCGCGGCGTCGCCATGGTCTCGACCGCCGTCACTGCGTCCAACGCCGCGCCACGCCATCGATGATACTCATCGCTTCCTCGATGTGGCCCTCAGTGACGACGAGCGGCGGGAGCAGCCGCACGACATTCTCGCCCGCGCCAGCGACGAGCAGGCCATTGTTGCGCAGCCGCTCGACCATGTCGGTGTTGGGCACGACGCATTTGACGCCGGCGAGCAGGCCCTTGCCGCGCACCTCGGCGAAGATCTCGGGATATCGGCCGACGAGCGTCTCGAGCCGCCGGCGCAGCAACCCGGCCATGCGGTCGACGCGCTCGAAGAAGCCCGGCGCGAGCATGACGTCAAGCACCGCATCGGCCACCGCCATGGCGAGCGGATTGCCGCCGAAGGTCGAACCGTGGGTCCCGGGGGTCATGCCGATGGCGGCGCGCTCGGTGACGAGGCAGGCGCCGACCGGGAAGCCGCCGCCCAGCGCCTTGGCGGTGGCAAGCACGTCCGGCGGCACGCCCTCCCATTCATGGGCGAAGAGCTTGCCAGTGCGACCCATGCCGCTTTGCACCTCGTCATAGACCAGCACCAGGCCGAACTCGTCGCAGATCGCGCGCAGGCCCTTGAGATAGCCCTCGGGCGCCGTGGCAAGCCCGCCTTCGCCCTGCACCGGCTCGACCAGGATGCCGGCGGTCTCCTTGCCGATGGCGGCGCGCATCTCGTTGAGATTGCCGAAGGCGACGTGATCGAAGCCGGGCGCCGGCGGTCCGAAGCCCTTGAGGTACTTCTCATTGCCGGCGGCGGCGAGCGTCGAGAGCGTGCGGCCATGAAAGGACCCGGTGCAGGCGATGAGCCGGTATCTCTCGGGATGGCCGGTCTCGGCCTGGTATTTGCGCGCCACCTTGATGGCGCATTCCACCGCCTCGGCGCCGGAATTGCAGAAGAAGACGCTATCGGCGAAGGAATGGGCGATGAGGCGCCCGGCGACCTTCTGCTGGCCCGCCACCTGGAACAGGTTGGAGCAATGCCAGAGCTTCTGCGCCTGCTCGGTCAACCGCTTGATAAGATAAGGGTGGCAATGGCCCAGCGCGGTGACGGCGACCCCGCTGGTGAAGTCGAGATACTTCTGGCCGGAGGCGGTGAAGAGATAGGCGCCTTCGCCCCGCTCGAACGTCAGATCGGCCCGAGCATAGGTCGGTAAAACGGCTGGAATCACGGACTCTCTCCTGCGCGAATAGCTGTGAGGGACCAGGGGATCGGGAGGAACGACCGCCTATCGTCGCCGCCACAGCGGCGCCGTTCGCCTCTCCCGCCCAAGCCGGCCGCGCCGACCTTTTTCGCGCTGCATGATCCGCTCCGTTCCACCGCCTGCCCGCCTCGCCAGAGCCCGGCCGTCGGGGGGAGCCGGGGAGTATGGGGATGCAATATCCGCCTGTCAATCCTGGGATAACTCGCCGGCCCAGGGACCGCGCCTTACGCCTTGAGCTTGTAGCCGCGCGCGATCAGCACGTGACACAGCGCCAGCAGCGCCAGATTGACCGCAAGCATAACCGCGGCGCCGGTCCAGACCGGCCCGTCGGCATGGCCGATGAAGCCATAGCGGAAGCCGTCGATCATATAGAAGAACGGGTTCCACAGCGCCACCTCGTGCCAGGGCGCGGGCAGCCGCTCGATCGAATAGAAGGTGCCGGAGAGGAAGGAAAGCGGCGTGACGACGAAATTGGTAACGGCGGCGATGTGGTCGAACTTGTCGGCCCAGATGCCGCCCAGCAGCCCCAGCAGCGACAACAGCAGCGAGGCGGCCAAGGCATGGAACAGCACGAAGGCGGGATCGTAAAGGCGCAGCGGCACGAAAAACGCCATCGCCCCTGCCACTACCACGCCCACCAGCACGCCGCGCGTGACGCCGCCGAGCGCGAAGCCCCAGGTAAGCTCGGCCGGGCTCAAGGGCGGCATCAGCACATCGACGATATTGCCCTGCACCTTGGCGATCATCAGCGAGGAGGAGGTATTGGCGAAGGCGTTCTGCACCATCGCCATCATGATGAGCCCGGGCGCCAGGAATTCGGCATAGAGGATATCGCCGATATGACGCTGCTGGCCGCCCAGCGCCAACAGGAAAATGGCGAGAAAGAGCAGGGTCGTCACCACCGGCGCCGCCACGGTTTGCATCGGCACTTTGAGAAAGCGCCGGACCTCGCGCAGATAGAGCGTCCAGAATCCCAGCCAGTTGACGGCGCCGAAGCGGCGTAGGCGCGGGGCAAGCTCGGCCATGAAAAGAGGTACGCTCCTGCTCGTGGCCGGAAGCTTAGGGGGCGGCACGCCGGGTGATCAAGGCGGAGGGGTTCGCCGCCAGGGCCGGCGGCTGAAGCTGGCGCAGGCGCGGCGGAACTTCCTAAGATCGCCGCCATGGCATCCCGACCGTCCAAGCCGCGCCGCGGCCCGATGCAGGTCTCGGCCGCCTCTCTCGAGCAGGCCGCGCTGCGCTATCTCGAGCGCTTCGCCACTTCGAGCGGCAATCTCCGGCGCGTGCTGATGCGCAAGGTGGCGCGCGCGGCGCGGGTCTATGGCAACGATGCCGCGTCGGACGAGCGGCTGGTCGACGACCTCATCGCCCGCTATCTCCGGGTGGGCTTGCTCGACGACCGCGCCTATGCCGCGCAAAAGGCGGCGAGCCTGCGCCGGCGCGGCGGCTCGCGCTACGCGATCCGCGGCAAGCTCGCGCTGAGCGGCATCGCCGGCGAGCTCATCGACGAGGCGCTCCGCGCCGAGGCGGAGGAGAGCGAGCTTGCCGCCGCCTGCGCCCTGGTGCGCCGCCGCCGGCTCGGCCCGCTGCGCGCCGCGCGGGCCCGCGCCGCTCATCGGGAGAAGGATCTCGCGGCGCTGGCGCGCGCCGGCTTCGGCCTCGACTTGGCGCGGCGCGTGCTCGCGCTCCGCGACGAGGCGGCGCTGGCCGCGCTGGAGCGCGGCGAGGATCAGCCGGAGGCGGGCGGAGGCGGCGGCTCGAGGTAATGGGCCTGGTTTGCCGCCGGCATTTCGATGCCGTGCTGGTCGAATGCCTTCTTCATGCGCCGGTTGAACTCGCGGCCGACGGGGAATTGGTGCAGCGGCGGGGTCTTGAGCCGGGCGCGGATCACCATGGCGCTGTCGGTGAAGCGGTCGACGCCGATGACGTCGAGCGGCTCGACGATCGAACTCGCCCATTCCGGATCCCGGCGCATTCCGTCGGCCACCTCGCGCAGCACGGCGATGACGCCGTCGGGATCCGGGCGATAGACGACGCCGACATCGGCGACGAAATGGGAGTAGTCGCGCATCAGGTTGCGCACCGTCGACACGTCGCTGAACGGAATGGCGTGCAGCACGCCCGCGCCGTCCCGGAGCTCGATGGTGCGGATCGACATCCCCTCGACGACGCCGAGGTGGTTGTTGCCGAGATCGACCATCTCGCCTATCGCCAGCGTATCCTCCAGCAGCAGGAAGACGCCGGTGATGACGTCCTTCACCAGCGCCTGCGAGCCGAAGCCCACGACGATGCCGGCGCCGGCCAGCAGCGGCGCGATGTTGATACCGATCCCCGAGAGCGCGATGAGGCCGACGATGGTGCGCGGCAGCGGCAGCAGGGTGCGCACGCGCGCCGCGCGACCCGCAGCCCGTCGGCGCCGATGCCGCTCAGATAGCGCTCGATCGCCGAGCCGAATGCCTCCTAGACGACGAGCGCCACCAGCAGCAACAGCCCAAGCACCAGCCGCGCCGGCAGCGCATCGCTCGAGCGCGAGGCCAGCCGCGCGCGGCCGACACAGCGCCCGATACGGCAGCCAGTCACCGATCGCCGCCGCGCCGAAGACGATGGCCAGCTTGACGCCGACGGCGAGCCAGCGCGCCCGCGCCTGCGCGTCGCTCGCTTGCGCCTGAAACCAATCGACCGGCCGCGGCGCATCCAGCACCACCGAGGCGGCAGCGAGGATCTCGCCGCTGATGGCGTCGACCTCGGCGGAGATGGTATTGAGCCAGCCGGGCGGAGTCTGTTCCTCCTGCTTCTGCTCGACGCTGCGTCGGGCGGCGATCAGCGCTGCTGATCGCCGATTAGCTGGGCGCGCTGCTTGTCGTCTTGCAGCGTATCGACCAAGCGCTGCAGCTCGTCGGCCGAGACCGGCGCGGCGGCGGCGGGCGGCGCTTGCGCGCGCAGCGACGCGGACGGCGCAAGCAGCAGGAAGGCCAGAAGCGCGAGCAGCGCGCGACGCTTTGGGAGAATCATCGCGCGGGAGATTACCTGCGCCCCGACCGTGCGCCAAGCCAGCCGGTCGCCTGCCGCAAAAATGCCTTCCGTTGGGTCGGCCGGCCGATAACGGCGACCGGCAGTTCAGGCGGCGCGCACCTGCTCGAGGAAGCGCGCCACCTCGCTTTGCAGATTGTCGCTGAGATCGGAGAGCCGGGCGCTGGCGGCGAGCGTCTCCTCGGCCGAGGCGCCGTTGGCGGTGGCCGTGTCGCTCACGGCCGCCACCTTCCGCGACGCGTCGGTCGCGCCGGAGGCTGCCCGCTGCACCGACTCGGCAATGCCCCGCGTCGTCGCACCCTGCTCTTGCACCGCCGAGGAGATCGAAACGGATATCTCGCTGATCTCTCCGATGGTGCCGCCGATGCCGCGGATCGCCTCTACCGCCTCCCGCGTAGCGGATTGGATCTGGCCGATCTGCGAGGCAATGTCCTCGGTCGCCTTCGCGGTCTGATTGGCGAGCGATTTGACCTCGGACGCCACGACGGCAAAACCCTTGCCCGTCTCGCCGGCGCGCGCGGCTTCGATCGTCGCGTTGAGCGCCAGAAGGTTGGTCTGGCTGGCGATATCATTGATGAGCCTCACCACCTCGCCGATGCGCTGCGCCGCCTCGGCAAGCCCCTGCACGGAGGCGTCGGTGCGGCGCGCCTCGTCGACCGCCTTGGTCGAGATCGTCGCCGATTGCGCCACCTGGCGCCCGATGGCCTCGGTGGTCGTGCTCAGCATCTCCACGGCGGAGGCCACGGCGTGGACGCTCTCCGTCGTCTCTCCCAGCACGCCTACCGCGCCTTGCGCCTCGGCGCGGTTGCTGCCGGCAGTAGCAGCGAGCCGGGTCGAGGTCTCTCGCATCGACCGCGTCGCCTCCGACAGCTTGTCGACCATCGATTTGATGCTTGCCTGGAAACGATCCGCCATCTCGAGCGTGATGCGGCGGCGCTCGGCCTGCGCGTGCTCGCTGAGTTGCGCGCGCTCGGCGTTCAGCTCCTTTTCGCGCCGTGCCGCCTCGGCCATGGCGTCGAGCGCCGATTGGCTCGATGCGAACAGGCGGGCAAGATGCCCGGTAAGCCAGATCAGCACCGCCGACTCGATCACGACGACGGCGGCGTGAAGCAGCACGCGCCAGAAGCTTGCACCGTCGGGGAAGACCGCGAGCGGCATGAGGAAGTTGAGGCCGAGGTGATGCAGCGCGGTCACGGCCGCGGCCAGCACGATCACCTGCCAGTCGCAAAACGCGGCAAGCGTCGCAAAGGCGGCAAAATAATACATATGCACGTCGGTCTGCATCGGGCCGTGCGCCAGCCAGACGAGGAGCGATATGACGGTGACCAGCGCGACGCTGATCGCATAGCGACAGATCGGGCTCTGCGATGCTTTGAGCCATGCCGCCGTGGCAACCGCCGACGCGACGGCACCAATGATCAGCGCGGCGAGCCAGTTGGTGCCATTGGCGAGTCCGACCACCAGCAACAGAGGCAGGTGCAGCCACAGGGCGATGATGAAGAATCGCTCCATGGCGGCACGGAGATGAAGCAAGCTCGAGGTTTCCATTCTCCTCTCCATTCAACCGTCATTCCGTGTCGTTCGGTCGTACCAGGCATCCGCCGAAAGCAACGGGATCGATCACCGCCCAAGCGCCGGCATCGCGCAACCGATCGATCATTCCGGGATCGTCGTAATGGACCACAAGAATGGTTCCGACGATTCCCTGGCGGACGACCACGCCGCCAGCGGCGATAACCCCGGCGAAGGCCCTCTCGCGCGTCGTCCAAGGCGGAAAGATCGCCGCGACTTCGGTAAGCCCTCGCGGCTTCGCCTCCAAGGCGGCGAGAGCGAGGAAGCTCGCGATCACCATGAGGGACGCCGCCAGAATCGCAAGCTTCCCGCTTGCTTTGCCAGCAGGCATCGCTCGACCTCGATCCCGAAGAGCAACAGACCGAAACGGTTGATCATAATGACGGGCGGTAAAACGCCGGTTAAATTTGCCTTCGACCGCTCAACATTTTATCAGAGTGCTGCACGCCCGTTTGCAGCAGATCAAGTCACGCGATTCCGGCAAGAGCCGCCACCGCCGCGGCAAGCAGGCCCAGGCCGGAAAGCATGAGGATGCCGCCGGAGATGCGGTTGAGCCAGGTGAGGCGCACTGTGCCGGCGACGCGGCGCAGCCAGGCGATGCCGAAGCTCAACCCCAGCCACCACAGCAGCGAGCCGTAGAATACGCCGGCGACGAGCACGCCGGTGTCGAGATATCCCCCCGTCTCGCTCACGCCCACTTTGGCAAAGATGGCGGCGAAGGCCAGGATGGTGATGGGGTTGGTGATGGTCAGCGCGAAGGTCGAGGCATAAGCGCCGAAGAGCGCCTCGTCGGCGAGCGGCTCGGGCTCGGCGTCGCCGCGCTGCCGCAACGCCTTGATGCCGACATAAAGCAGAAACACGCCGCCCGCCGCGCCGAACCAGTTCTGATAGCGTAGCAGGAAGTCGCGGACGATGGTGAGGCCGAAGCCGGCGACGATGCCGAAGACCGTGTCGGCGGTGGCGGCGCCGAGGCCGGAGACGAAGCCGAAGCTCGGCCCCTCGAACAGGGTCCGGCGCACGCACAGCACGCCCACCGGCCCGACCGGCAGCGCGATGACAATGCCGACGACGATGCCTTTCACGAGATCGATGAGGAGCGCTGTGGACATCGGCACCGGCGAGGGAGAAGCGGCGGGCGTCAGTCTCGGCGAGGCGCGCGCAAGGCGCAACCGCGAATCGACGTTCACGGCAAAGAGACTTCGCGTTTGTGTGGATCAGGCTATGGTATGGGCAAGGAGATTGCCATGACGGAAGAAGAAGAGGGCGGGCTGCTCGATCGCGCCCGGCGCAAGCTGGTCGAAAGCAAGAAGCGCTGGGCGCGCGAGGGGCGCCTGCTCACCGGACGGTCGGCGCGGCCCGAGTCCCGGCGCTTGCCGCCGGGGCAACGCCAGGTCGAGACCTGGCCGGTGCTCGATCTCGGCATCCAGCCCGACCTGCCGGTCGAGCGCTGGCGACTCGTCGTCGATGGGCTGGTCGAGAGCCCCATCGACTGGAACTGGACCGCCTTCCGCGCCCAGCCGGCGTTCCGTGACGTCTCCGACATTCATTGCGTCACCGCCTGGTCGCGCTTCGACAATGCCTGGGAGGGCGTCAGCGCCCGGCACATCCTCGATCTCGCGCAGCCCCGGCCCGAGGCGCGCTTCGTCGTGTTTCACAGCTATGACGACTACACCACCAACCTGCCGCTCGCCGCCTTCGCCGATGACGATGTGCTGCTGGCGCATTCCTGGGCGGGCCGGCCCCTGCCGCGCGAGCATGGCGGTCCCGTGCGCGCGGTCGTGCCCAAGCTCTATTTCTGGAAGAGCGCCAAGTGGCTTCGCCGCATCGAGTTCGTCGCAGCCGACCGCTCCGGCTTCTGGGAGCAGCGGGGATACCATGACCACGGCGACCCCTGGAAGGAGGAGCGCTATGGCTGATACCGTCTCCAGGCGCGCGCTGATGCTCGGCGCGCTGTGCTGTTTCGCCCAGCGCGCAGCAGCGGCTTCCAACCAGCGGAGAACCGGCATGAGCGGCTATGATTTTACTTTCACCTCGATCGACGGCCAACCCTTGCCGCTGGCGCAATACCGTGGCCGGCCGCTGCTCGTGGCCAACACCGCCTCCTTCTGCGGCTTCACTCCGCAATATGACGATCTGGAGGCGGTCTGGCGGCGCTATCGCCCGCGCGGCCTCGTCGTCATCGGCGTTCCCTCGAACGATTTCGGCGAGCAGGAGCCGGGCTCGGCGCAGGAGATCAAGCAGTTCTGCGAGAGCCGTTACGCCGTCGATTTCCCGCTGACCGAGAAGCAGGAGGTGATCGGGCCCGGGGCGCACCCCTTCTTCCGCTGGATCGCGGCGGAGCTCGGCGAAGCCGGCGCGCCGCGCTGGAACTTCCACAAATATCTCGTCGCCCCCGACGGCGGTCTCGCCGGCGCCTGGCCTTCGGCGGTCCGGCCGACCGACCGCGCGGTCACCGACGATATCGAGCGGCTGCTGCCGGCCAAGGCCGGCGGGTGACCGGCAAGACCCGCCGCGGGCCAAGGGCCGCCGCGGCCCGGCCGGCGGCGCCAGATTACAGCGATTTCACTCGCCTTGACTTGATTTTCGCCCCCGAATTGCGGCACATGGCGCAGGCAATGACGAGGCCGCGGAGCGGCAGCATCGGGTGAGACAAGGCCAATGGACGAGATGATCACGGTCCGCCATCTGACCAGACGGTTCGGGCCGATCACGGCCGTGGACGACGTATCCTTTGCCGTGTCGCGCGGCGAGGTTCTGGGATTTCTCGGCCCCAACGGCGCCGGTAAATCCACCACCATGAAGATGATCACGGGCTTCCTTGCGCCCAGCAGCGGCACGGCGGTAATCTGCGGCGCCGACATCATCGACCAGCCGATCGCGGCGAAACGGCATATCGGCTACTTGCCCGAGGGTGCGCCGGCCTATCCCGACATGACGCCGGCGGGCTTTCTCGATTTCATCGCCCGCATTCGCGGCTTTGCCGGCGCCGAGAAGGACCGCCGCATCGGGCTTGCGGTCGAGCGCACCCAGCTCGCCAGCGTGCTCCACCAGCCGATCGAGACGCTGTCGAAAGGCTTCAAGCGCCGCGTCGGGCTGGCGCAGGCGCTGCTGCACGATCCCGACGTGCTCATCCTCGACGAGCCGACCGATGGGCTCGACCCCAACCAGAAGCACGAGGTGCGGCGGCTCATCGCCACGCTCGCCGCCGAGAAGGCGATCGTCATCTCGACGCATCTGCTCGAGGAGGTGGACGCCATCTGCACGCGCGCCATCATCATCGCCGCCGGCCGCGTGCTGGCCGACGGCACGCCGGTCGCGCTCGCTTCGCGCTCGCGCCATCACAACGCCGTGCGCCTGGGGCTGGCGGTCGACGGCATTGACGCCGCCGCGGCGTTGCTGCGGCTGCCCGGCGTGCTCGCGGTCGAGCCGGTGGCGGATTCGGAGGGCGAGGCGCTGATGATCTTCCCGCGCGAGGGCCGGGCGATCATCGCCGAGGTCACCGACCTCGTGCGCGCCGCCGGCTGGTCGGTGGCGGCGCTGCGCGTCGAGCGCGGCCGCCTCGACGACGTCTTCCGCGCCATCACCCTTCCCGGCCGGGCCTGAGCCATGCACAGCACCTACGTCGTCTTCCGGCGCGAGCTGCAGAGCTATTTCGCGACGCCGCTTGCCTATGTCTTCATCGTCATCTTCCTCGCCACGGCGGGCGCGCTCGCCTTCTTCCTCGGCAATTTCTTCGAGCGCGGCCAGGCGGATTTGCAGCCCTTCTTCAGCTTCCATCCCTGGCTCTATCTCGTGCTCATTCCGGCGCTCGCCATGCGGCTGTGGGCCGAGGAGCGGAAGAGCGGCACGATCGAATTGTTCCTGACGCTGCCGATCTCGATGAGCGCGGCGGTGCTCGGCAAGTTCCTGGCGAGCTGGGCCTTTGCCGGCATCGCCCTGTCGCTGACCTTCCCGTTCTGGATCACGGTGAATTTCCTCGGCCATCCCGACAACGGCGTCATCCTCGCCAGCTATATCGGCAGCTTCCTCATGGCCGGGGCCTTCCTCGCCATCGGCGCGGCGCTGTCGGCGCTGACCAAGAACCAGGTGATCGCCTTCGTCGTCACCGCCGCGGTGTGCTTCCTCTTCACCGTCAGCGGCTCGCCCATCGTGCTGGGATTCCTCACCGGCTGGGCGCCCGAGGCGGTGCTGCGGAC
>Ga0187781_10002967_pt1 | contig 12810 bp, 9 predicted proteins | sample 0715_SJ02_MP02_2_FD_132447 | JGI IMG/M metagenome (GOLD analysis project Ga0187781, IMG submission 132447) | Tropical peat soil microbial communities from peatlands in Department of Meta, Colombia - 0715_SJ02_MP02_20_MG | ecosystem: Environmental > Terrestrial > Soil > Wetlands > Peat | place...
AGCCGGCGTCAGTCGCCCCGCCATAGGCTTTCTGAGCTGGGTTGCTCTGGTCTACCCGTTCAAGTGGGTATGGGCGCCGCTGCTCGACCGCCTGCCGATTCCCTTTCTTACTCGCCGCATGGGTCGGCGACGCTCCTGGCTATTGCTGTCGCAGGCGGCGGTCATTATCGGCCTGTTGCTGATGGCGCGCTTCGATCCCCAGCACGATCTGTCCCTGCTCACGGCCTGCGCGCTATTTACCGCGATGGCGGGGGCGACGCAGGACATCGCCCTGGATGCGTATCGGATCGAATCGGCGGCGCTCGATCGCCAGGCGGCACTGGCCGCGGCATATCAAACCGGCTATCGCCTGGGCATGATCTGGGCCGGCGCCGGGGCCCTGTGGATTGCGGCACGCGCGGCGGGCGAGGACGCCTATCGCCACGAGGCCTGGGCCATTTCGTACACGGTAATGGCGACGTCGATGATTGTTGGCATGCTCGCCGTGCTTTTGTCGCCGGAGTCGGTGGCCAAAAGTGGCCCGCCGGACGCTAACCAGCCGGTACCCAAGGCCTCGCTGCTGGAGCCTTTTGTCGACTTTTTTCGGCGCTACCGCTGGCACGCCGTTTTGCTATTGGCACTGGTGTCAAGCTACCGCTTCGCCAACATCGTCATGGGCGTGATGGCCAACCCGTTTTATCACGACATTGGGTTCACGAAGGAACAGGTTGCGGCCGTTTCCAAGATCTACGGCGTTCTCATGGCGCTTGTGGGCGGCTTTGTCGGCGGAGCGATGACGCTGCGCTGGGGTATCGCGCGCATGATGTGGGCTGCGGCGCTAGCGGCTTCAGCGTCCATTTTGCTGTACGCCGCCGTAGCGCAAAGTGGCCCCGATCTGACGCTGCTGATTTTGGCAGTGTCGACCGACAATTTTGCAGAGGGAATCGCCGGCACGGTCTTTATCGCGTTCCTCTCGGGGTTGACCAATCGCGCATTTTCAGCCACGCAGTACGCACTACTTTCCTCCGTGACCTTGCTCATTCCCAAGTTTGTCGCCGGATTTTCCGGCATTGCGGTCGATACTTTCGGATATGCCGCCTTCTTTTGCGGCTGCGCCGCAAGCGGGACCATCGCGCTGGTGCTGCTGTGGTTGACGCAGCGATACGTACCGATTCAGAGTCTTTCGAAGCGGTAGACCGCGACGGTGGCACGCAGGTTAGGCACAAATTTGAGCGGTTGGCCGCGCGCGAGCAACGCGCGGTCGGTAATCCGCAGTTCCAGCCGTGCCGCAAGCAGCTCAAAATCCTTCGGCGTACACAAGTGGATGTTGGGCGTGTCGTACCACTGATACGGAATGTCTGGGGTGACCGGCATGTGCCCCGCGAGCAGCGACACGGCGTGGCGCCAGTGACCAAAATTCGGAAAGCTGACAATGCCACGACGCCCGACTCGGATCATTTCACGCAAGATGTACTCGACCTTGTGCATGGCTTGCAGCGTCTGCGAGAGTACGACGGTGTCGAACATCGCGTCGGCAAACATGCGCAGTCCGGATTCGAGGTCCGCCTGTATTACGTTGACTTCGCGACGGACGCATTCGAGCACCGAGGCGTCCGCGATCTCGATACCGTAACCGGCACAATTGCGCGAATCGCGCAGGTGCTTGAGCAAGGCGCCGTCACCACATCCCAGGTCGAGGATGCGCGAGTTACCTTCAATCCAGCTGGCAATCTGCGCAAGATCCTGGCGTAACATCAAGCAAGCTCCGCCGCGATTCGGTCAAAGTAGGCCGCTACGACGTGGTGGTAGCGCGGGTCATCGAGCAAGAACGCATCATGGCCGTGCGGCGCATCGATCTCGGCGTAGCTCACGTCCCGGCCGTTGGCAATGAGCGCGGCGACGATCTCGCGCCCCCGCTCCGGGGCAAAGCGCCAGTCGGTGGTGAAGGAAATCAGCAGGAAGCGCGCAAGTGCCGGCGCTAAGGCCCGTACCAGGTCTCCTTCGTGTTCGCGTGCCGGATCAAAGTAATCGAGCGCGCGGGTGATCAGCAAATAAGTGTTGGCGTCGAAATACTCGGAGAATTTTTCTCCCTGGTAGCGCAGGTAGGACTCGACCTCGAACTCGGCACCGTAGCCAAAGGCGTAGTCCTGCGTGCGCAGGCTGCGGCCAAAGCGCTCCGTCATGTCATCGCCCGACAGATACGTGATGTGGCCGATCATGCGCGCCACGCGCAAGCCTCGCCGGGGAATGGCGCCATGGGCGTAGTAATCGCCCCCATGAAAGTCGGGGTCGCTGCGAATTGCGCTGCGGGCTACGTCGTTAAAAGCGATATTTTGCGCGCTCAGTTTGGGCGTTGTTGCGATGGCGATACTGTGGGCAATACGATGCGGATACTGTATCGCCCAAGATAGCGCCTGCATGCCGCCCAGCGAGCCGCCAGCGACCGCCGCCAGGCGCTCGATGCCCAGCGCATCGGCCACCCGCGCCTGGACATTGACCCAGTCTTCGACGGTGACCACTGGAAACGCCGCGCCATACGGTTTGCCTGTCGCGGGGTTGATCGACATCGGACCGGTCGATCCGAAACACGAGCCCGGGTTGTTGATCCCAATCACGAAGAAGCGGCGCGTGTCGATCGGTTTGCCGGGCCCGACCATGTTGTCCCACCAACCCGTGCTACGGGGCTGATCTGTGTACGTGCCCGCCACGTGATGTGACGCATTTAGCGCGTGGCACACCAAAACGGCGTTGCTGCGCCGCGCGTTCAGCGTCCCGTAGGTCTCGTAGCGCACGTCGTATTCGGCCAGCTGCGCACCGCTGCTAAGCGAAAGCGGCGCGGCAAAGTGCATTGTCTGCGGTGTGACGATGCCCACGGACGAAGCGCTGGAGCCGCCAGCCATGGCGCTTTTAGGAACGACGGCCGACACTGTGCGCCAGGGCGGTGGATTTGCGTCGAACTCGCTTGGCGGCAGCCCGATCGGTGCGCTGCGCGCGCTCGAGGACTGCGCGGATCTGCAAAGGGTCGTGCAGGCGTGCAACGCGTGCTGCAAGCCGAGCCGCGACCCGGGAATCGAGCTCAAAGAGGCGCTGTTTGACGCCCAGAAGCTGAGCGGGATTCATCGAGAAGCGGCGCAAGCCCATCCCCAGAAGCAGCTCCACGCTGGCTAAGTCACCGGCCATCTCGCCGCAGACCGAAACCGGCAGCCCGGCATGCGCACCAGAGCGAATTGTCTGTTGGATGAGCTGCAGGACCGCGGGGTGCAGCGGTTCATACAGGTAGGCCACGGCCGCATCGGTTCGGTCGATCGCCAGTGCATACTGGATGAGGTCGTTGGTGCCCAGCGACAAAAATTTCAAACGTTCGATGAACGGACCCAAGTTCAAGGCGGCCGCGGGTACCTCGATCATGCCTCCCACGGCGACGCGCGCGTCAAACTTCTGGCGGCGCTCCTTAAGCTGCTCCTTGGCACGCGCGACGAATTGCAGCGATTGCTCGATCTCGTGAACGTGCGCAAGCATTGGCACAAGAATGCGGACGGTGCCTTGGGTAGACGCTCGCAAAATCGCACGCAACTGCGTTAGAAACAGTTCCGGGTAAGCCAGACAGTAGCGGATCGCCCGCAGCCCAAGCGCCGGGTTGGGCTTTAAGCCGGGACCATCGCCGTCACGGACCAGCCCCAGGCTTTGGCGCGCAGCGTAATTCAGTACCTTGTCGGCTCCGATGTCGAGCGTGCGCACAACAACCGGCTTGCCTTTCATCGCCCGGGCCACCTTCGCATAGGATTCGAACTGCTCGTCTTCTGTCGGCAGCTGGTCCCGATTCATGAACAAAAATTCGGTGCGAAACAGGCCCACACCATCGGCTCCTGCATCGAGCGCATCGCGCACGTCCTCCGGCATCTCAATGTTGGCGGATAACTCGATCGGGATTCCGTCTTTGGTGCGGGAGAGCTTACCGCGCAGCTTGCGCAATTCGGAGCGCGCCTGGCTCTGCGTCAGGATTTGGCGACGATAGTCGGTCAGCGCCTGTTCATCGGGCTGGACCAGCACCCGGCCTTCATCGGAGTCGACCACCAGCAGATCGCCTTCGACAATTGCCGTGCGAGCTTCGGCGACGCCGACGATCGCCGGCAAGCCCAGGCTGCGCGCCAGAATCATTGTGTGCGAGGTCGGTCCCCCTAGCTCGGTAATGAAACCAGCCAAGGTGTCGCTCGCGTCTTCGCGAAAATGCAAGATATCGGCAGGCGCCAGGTCGTGTGCGACGAGTATCAAGCGTTCGCCGTCCTTGGGCTTAGGTGGCAGCGCTGTAGGCGAAGGGCGCCCTCCCGCCAGGCGGCGTAACACCCGTTCGACAACTTGGCGTACGTCCTGCGAGCGGCTGCGAAAATATGGGTCCTCAATGGCCTCGAACTGCCGGCATACTTCTTCGAGCTGGATTGTCAGCGCCCATTCGGCATTGATCAGACGCGTTCGAACCAGGTCGCGCGGCGCATCGCAAAGCAGCGAGTCGTCCAAAATCATCCGGTGCAAATCAAGAAACGCCTTGACCTCCGGCGGAGCATCCTCGGCGACGTGTGCGCGCAACTGTTCGAGTTCGGCGCGCACAAGAGAAAATGCATTGTTCAACCGCGCGACTTCGTGCAACACATCGCCGCGCTGAATGTGGTACTGCCGGATGTCAAGCTCGCTGGGCGCGAGCAAGTGAGCGCGACCGATTACGATCCCGCGCGCTACCCCCTGTCCGATCAGCTGTCTGCTCATCGTAACGCCCGCTTCAACAAATTGTTCCCCACCAAGGGCGCAGGTCGCACCGCCTGCACCGAGTCGCCGCAAGACGCACTACAGCCTTGGGTCGACTTTCGACCGCAACTTCCAATCAAAAGCCGATTCAGTCGATTTGTTCGCCGAACCCGCTCTCAATCAGTGCGCCCACCGCGGCCATTGCCTGCTCCTCGTCGCTGCCCGCGGTCTCGACCGTGACCACAGAGCCACAACCCGCGGCGAGCATCATCACCCCCATGATCGACTTGGCGTTGACGCGTCGGCCGTCTTTGGCAATGAATACTTCGCTTTGAAAGCGCGAGGCAGTCTGGGTGATCTGAGCCGAGGGTCGCGCATGCAGCCCGAGTGTATTGCGGATGGTAAAGGAACGGGAGAGCATCTTGAGTCGACAGGCAACTAACTACTCTTTTGCGTCGCATCGCCCGTCGCCGCCAGGTTCTGAATGCCGCCCGTGCCACCCGCAAGGGCCTTGCCAACGAGCTCTTCCAGGCTCAATTCGCAATAACACAGCGATCGCAAGAGCATGGGCATGTTGACCCCCGTAATGACGGCAACTTGCCCGGCCTGCGCCAGGCGCGAAGCAATGTTGCCCGGCGTAGCCCCGGGAATGTCCGTCAAAACCAGCACGCCCTGTCCTTTGTTGACCTGCTGCAGCAGGGCCTTTGCTTGCGTAAGTGAGGCGCTGGCATCGGCATCCGGGGCCACGTCAAATCCCAGGAGCTCGCGCGATGCCGCGCAGGGGTCGCGGCTGTACACGTGCTTGGCAGCGGCCACCAGCGCGCTGGCAAGGGGTTGGTGGGCGATGACGACAATGGCGACCATGTGGTTTAGCCTCCCAGGCGCCGCTCGAGCGCATCGACAAATGCATGGGCAACGTCAAAACCGCTTTGCTGGTGGATTTCCACGAAGCATGTCGGGCTGGTTACATTGATCTCGGTCAGATAGTCACCGATGACGTCCAGACCGACCAGCAGCAGTCCGCGCTGATCCAAGACCGGCCCGAGCGACTCGGCGATCTGGCGATCGCGCGCCGACAAGAGCTGCACCCGCCCGGTTCCCCCGGCGGCCAGATTGCCGCGCGATTCACCGGGTTTGGGCACGCGCGCCAGTGAGTACGGCACTGGCGCGCCAGCGATCAGCAAGATGCGCTTGTCGCCCTGTGCGATTTCGGGGATAAAGCGCTGGGCCATCACCGTACGCGTGCCGTACGAGGTCGATGTCTCGAGTATTACATTGGTATTGGGGTCGCCCGCGCCAATGCGAAAGACGTCTCGTCCACCCATGGCGTCAAGCGGTTTGACGACGATCTCGCCTTGCGATTGCCGAAACGCCAGGATTTCACTTGGGTCGCAGCTAACGAGCGTTGGCGGGATGAACTGCGCGAACTCCGTGATCGCAAGCTTCTCGTTGTGATCGCGCAGCGCATCCGGAGCGTTGAACACGCGTGCTCCGCCGCGCGCGGCATCGCCGAGAAGATGCGTCGCGTACAAGTACTGAGCATCAAACGGCGGATCCTTACGCATAAGTACCGCGCGGAAATCGACCAGACGGCGCGTGAGCGCGCTGCGGGCGACGTACCACGCGCCATCTCCCGTTGGGCTGCCTACAGCGCCCCCGGACGTAGAAACAGAAAGCAGGTCGATCTGGTGCACCGCTGCGCGCACGCTGCCGCTTTCCCAGGTAAGTCCATTTGGGGTGCAGACCCAGATCGCGTTGCCGCGGCGTGCCAGCTCGCGCATCATCGCGATGCTGGAGTCTTTGGCCGGTTTTAGCTGCTCGATCGGATCGACGACAAACAAAATGTCGCGTTCGCCGTCCTTGCTGCTTGCAAGCATTTGCATGAAATGGCTTGAGGCAAGGGCTAACCGGCGAGCGCCGGCGCCGTCGCACCTGCGGCGGCGAGGCCCGCCGCGGCAAGGTCATTGAGCGGGTTAAAGCGTTCGAGCTCCAGCGCCGCGGCCAGCAGCGCCAGCCGGCCGATGACGCCGTAGATGTAAAAGCGATTAAGCGCACTGGCCCCAGGCGCGGCGCGCTGATCGGGCAGGTTGCAGCTGCAATGAAACGCCAGCGGAACAAAGTGCATGCCGGGCGCATTGAGGTTCTCGTCGATGCCCCGCTCCGGGTGGACCCGGTAAAAGCCACCCACGACGTAGCGGTCGATCATGTACACGACCGGCTCGGCAACCCCGTGTTCGACCTTTTCGTAGCTTGGTACACCCTCTTGGATGATGACCTCCGAGACTTTCAGTCCCTCCTTGACGATGGCCATCTTGTTACGCTGCCTGCGGTTCAGCGCCGCCACCTCGGCGGCGTCATGAACCGTCATGATTCCCATCCCGTAGGTGCCGGCATCTGCCTTGACGATGACAAAGGGTTTTTGTCGGATGTCGTATGTCCGATACTTTTCGCGGATCGCGGCCAGCAAATTGTCGACCTGACTGACCAGACACTCGTTGCTGGCGGTATCTCGAAAATCGACTTCGCCGCAGCGCGCAAATAGCGGATTGATCATCCAGGGATCGACCTGTACTAAACGCGCAAAGGCGCCGGCGACCTCGTCGTAACAGGAAAAATGGTTGGATTTGCGACGCACGCACCAGCCGGCATGTAGCGGGGGCAGCAGCGTCTGGGCCGGATCGAGTCCTTGCAGGATCTCGGGAACGCCTGCCGACAGATCGTTGTTGAGCAACACCACGCAAGGGTCGAAGTTCGCCAGCCCAAGGCGCCGTCCGTTACGAACGATCGGCTCCACGAGCAGACTTTCGCCCCCTGGCAGGCCAATAGCGGTGGGCGCCGTGATTTCTTGGGACAAGCTTCCGATGCGCACCTGCAGGCCGGTGGAGGACAAAATCCTCACCATGCGCGCCACGTTCAGCAGGTAATGGACGTTGCGCGTGTGCCGTTCGGGTATCAGCACCAGCCGCTGCGCGTCGGGACAAATGTGTTCGATCGCGACCTGCGCGGCCTGCACCGCGCAAGGCAGCGTATCTTCCGAAAGATTGTTAAATCCGCCAGGAAACAGGTTGGTATCGACCGGGGCGAGCTTAAAGCCCGCGTTGCGCAAATCCACGGAGCAATAAAACGGCGGCGTGTGTTCCTGCCACTGCAGCCGGAACCAGTGCTCGATCTCGGGCACGCAATCTAGAATGCGGCGCTCGAACTCCAGGACCGGGCCGGCAGCTGTCGCCAGGTTGGGCATCGGTGTGGACAATTGCTTGCTCCATGCATTGGCGTTGTGGATTCTATTCCATGGCCCGGCGCTCGCGCCCTTGCTGCCACCAGTCGTAGATAAGCGGCAGCAAGATGAGCGATAGCAGGGGGGCGGTCAGCATACCGCCCACCAGTGGTGCGGCAATGGGCTTCATCACGTCGCTGCCAAGGCCCTGGCCGACCATCACCGGCAGCAGCCCGCCGACGATTACCGCGACCGTCATCGCCTTGGGGCGAACGCGCGTGGATGCGCCGCGAATCAGGGCCCGCAGCTGTCCGAAGCGCCCCAGTGTTGCGCCCTCCCGCCTTGCCTGGGCGCGTGCCTGATCCAGGTACAGCAGCATCACGACGCCAAATTCTGTGGCCACCCCGGTTAATGCCAAAAAACCGACCCCAACCGCGACCGACAACCGATAGTGCAGCACATAGACCAGCCAAATGCCCCCGATGAGCGAGAAAGGCAGGCACAGCAGCACGAGCGCCACCCGCTCCCAGTTTCGAAAGTGGCCAAAGAGCAAAAGCGCAGCGAGCACGATGGTCGCCGGAATCAACCAGGACAGTCGCGCGCGCGCGTGCTGCATTTGTTCGTACTGGCCGGCCCATGACATCGTATAGCCGGGCGGCAGCTCGATCTGGGCCAGTGCCCGGTTGGCCCGGTCCACGTAGCCTCCCAGGTCAGAAGTGTCCAAGTTCAGGTAGACGTAGTCGATGAGCTGGGCATTTTCGCTCTTGATTTCGGTGGCGCCATCGCGCAACTGGACCTGCGCCACCTCGCCCAAGTGCACGGTCTGGCCGGAGCTCGTAACAAAGGGGATCTGCGCGATCGACTGCGCCGAGTCGCGCCAGGACCGCGGATAGCGCAGATTCACCGAGTAGCGTTCGCGCCCACTGATTACCGTGGCAATGTTCTCGCCGCCGATAGCGCCCTGAACGACGTTTTGCAAGTCGGCCATCGTTACGCCATAGCGCGCCGCACGGCCGCGATCCAAGTCGATGTCGAGGTACCGGCCGCCGGCTATGCGCTCGGCAAAAGCCCCGCGCGTCCCCGGCACGGTGCGTAGCGCCGACTCGGCCTGGTGCGCCAAGGACACGACGAGCGGCAGTTCGGGCCCGCTCACCTTCAGGCCCAGCGGCGTCCGAACGCCGCTGGCGAGCATGTCGACGCGCGTGCGGATTGGGTAACCCCAACCGTTGGTGATCCCCGGCAACTGCACTTGGTGGTCGAGTTTGTCCATTAGTTGCTCGACGCCTTCCCCGTCGGGCCATTGATCCTGGGGTTTGAGCAAAATCACGGTTTCGAACATCGAAAGCGGCGCCGGATCGGTCGCAGTCTGCGCCCGGCCGGCTTTACCGTAGACCTGATCGACCTCCGGCAGCTGACGAATGAGCCGATCGGTCACCTGCAGCATTCGTGCGGCCTCGTCGATCGAAACCGAGGGTAGTGTCGATGGCATGTAAAGAATGCTGTCCTCGTATAGCGGTGGCATGAACTCGCTTCCCAGGTGCCAAAGCGGCCAAGCCGTGCTCAGGAGGCCCAGCGCGGCGATACTCATGGCCCAGCGCGGGTGACGCAGAGCGCTGACCAGCGCCCGTTGGTAGGCGCCGTGCAGCAGACGGTGCAGCGCATTGGTTCGCTCCGGGGCGACGCGGCCGCGCACAAAGTAGCCCATCAGCACCGGCGTGAGCGTTACGGCCAGCAGCGCGCTGGCGGCCATGGCATAAGTCTTGGTGCTGGCCAGTGGATGAAAGAGCCGGCCTTCCTGCCCGGTGAGGGCGAACACCGGAAGAAAGGAGACCGTGATCACGAGCAGCGAAAAAAAAAGTGCTGGCCCAACTTCGACCGCACTGCGCTCAACGATCTGCCAGTGATCGGCGCCCGGCGGTGCCCGCTCCAGACGCTTGTGCAGATTCTCCACCATGACGATGGCCGCATCGACCATGGCGCCAATTGCGATCGCGATGCCTCCGAGCGACATGAGATTCGCGCTAGTGCCCTGCACGGCCAAGACGGCGAGTGCCGCCAAAATCCCCAAGGGCAAGGTCACGATAATTACGAGCGAGGAGCGCAGGTGCAGCAAAAAAAGGCCGCAGACCAGCGCGACTACGGCTGACTCCTCGAGCAGACGGCGCTTTAGCGTGTCCACGGCACCCTGGATCAGTCCCGAGCGATCATAGGTGACCACAAGCTCCACACCCGGCGGCAGGCTGCGGCGTAGCTGCTCCAAGCGTTCCTTCACGCGCTGGGCAAGCGCTAGTGCGTTTTCGCCGTGGCGCATAACGACAATGCCGCCGGGCGCCTCGCCCAGTCCATCTAGGTCGGTAACCCCTCGCCGGGGTTCGGCGCCAATTTGCACGCGGGCCACATCTGCCAGGCGCAAGGCCTGGCTGTGCGCGTCGATACCCAGCGGAATGTTGCGAAAATCATCCAGGTTCGCGAGATAGCCGCGCGCACGCACCATGTACTCAGCGCGGCCCATTTCCAAGGACGAGCCCCCGCTCGATAGGTTACTGTCTTGCACCGCGCGTACCACGCGCTCGAGTCCGACGCCGTAGCCTGCCAGGCGCGCGGGGTCGGCTTCGACCTGGAACTGGCGCGCTTGGCCACCGACACTGGCCACCTCGGCCACCCCGGGCACGCTTTGCAGTTCGAGCTTGAGGAAAAAATCTTGCAGGGCGCGCAGGCGATCGGGCTCGTAGCGGTGCTGCCGATCGACCAGCGCGTACTCAAAGACCCAGCCCACTCCGGAGGCGTCGGGTCCCAGCGCTGGGGTGACGCCCGCGGGTAGCCGCGGGGCGATCTGCGTCAGGTACTCGAGCACGCGTGATCGCGCCCAGTATGGGTCGGTGCCGTCACGGAAGATGAGGTACAGATACGACTCGCCGAACATCGAAAAGCCGCGCACGGCCGAAACGTTCGGCACAGCCAACAGCGCGGAGGCGAGCGGGTAGCTCACCTGGTCCTCCACCGCCTGTGGTGGCTGGCCGGGGTAGCTTGTCTGCACGATGACCTGCACCTCGGACAGGTCGGGGATGGCGTCGAGCGCGAGCAGGCGCGCGCCCTGGACTCCTAGGATCGCCATGGCGGCTGCGCACAGCAATACAAACGCGCGGTGGCGCAGCGACCACGCGATGACCTGCTCGACCAAGAAAACCCCTTATCGACGCGCTAGCGTGTCGCTCCAGGAGGCCGACGGATCCAAAAGGAATTGGGCGTTGGACGCGACCAGTGCTCCTTCTTGAATGCCGCCGCGAATCTCGATCGTATCGTCACTTTCCACACCCGTGTGCACGGCGACCGGCAAAAAGGCGCCCCCGTCGCGCGAGAGCATCACGAAGTCGCCGTGGCCGGTGCGAAGCACGGCCGAACTGGGGAGCACTCGCGCGGTGTGAACCGAAGAGCGGATCGTAACGTTTACCAGCGCACCGAGATGCAGGTCGGCCGCCGGTCGATGCAGCGCAATACGCGCGCGCGCGCGCCCGGTATCGAGCAGGGGATTGAGAAAGTCGATTTTGGCCTGCAGCGGCTCCGTGCCGGTCACGCCGATCGACACGGGGTCGCCCACAGCGACAAGCTCGGCTTCACCGGCGGCCAGCACGACGTCGATCCAGACCGTCGACGGGTCGGCAATGGTCAGAATCGGCGCGGCCGGCGAGACGAAGCTGCCTTCGCGCACATTGAGCTGGGTGATGACGCCGCTGCGCGGCGCGTGCACCTGGATGACTTCGATCGGGGTCCGGTCTTGTTCCAGTTTTTGGACGGTCTCGATGTCCAGGTCCAGGCGCATCAAGTCTTCGCGCTGTTTTTGCCACTCTTGCAGCAGGTCCATGACGTATTCGTTTTCCTGCTGCGAAACATCCCCGACACTTTGCAAGATTTGCTTGCGACGGACGAGAAACTGAAAGAACTCGCGCTCCTTCGCGACCAAATCCGGTGAGTAGATTTCGTAGAGCACCTGGCCGCGTTCCACGTGCTCGCCGACCGCATGCACATTGAGTTTGCGCAGCCAGCCATCAAACTTGCTGGTGACAGCAAATTGCACGTCTTCGGCGGGTACGACTGTCCCGTAGCTGCGCACCTCGCGCGCAATCTCCTTGCGCTCGACGGCAACCAGGCGCACGCCCAGGCTCGCCAGTGCGGCCGAGTCTACGTGCAGTTCGTGGTGGTGCCCTTGGCCGTTGGCTTTAACCAACGCCATGCCGCAGATCGGGCAGTTATCGGGGTGATCGGACGTGATCTCCGGGTGCATCGGGCACACGTACCCTTGCTCGATCGCTGCCAGCTCCTCGGCGCTGGGCCCCGGGTGGGTGCGCGCAGAAAGCCACTTGTTGGGCACCGCGACCGCGACGACGCCCGCAAGCAAAGCGGTGGCGAAAATAAGCAGGGCCGATCGCAGGTGTTTGCCGCGGGGGCGCTTTAGAAAAAACTTCATGACCTGTGATTCCGAGGCAAATTGTCTGGTTGGGCCTTGCGGCGCACCCCCGGGACCCAACCGGGGCTGCGGGATGCGCCGCAAGGTTGACTGTTGTAAAAGAACTCTCGCCTATTGCACGATCAGCTCGCCGTGACCCTTCTTCGGATCCGCGTCGGGCTTGAACATGATCACCGTGATTGCGCCACGCAAGGCGGAGCTCATGTTGTGATCGACGATCGCGTTATTGGTCGGCCGATCCTTCGGGGACACAAGGTCGAAGGTGTCGCCCTCGGCGACGGCAACGTTATAGGTCTGGATGCCGTAGAGCTGGTTCTTGGGGTTGCCGTTGATATACACACGGTCCCAGATCCCGCCGATCGGGTGCAGGTTCGCCGGCATATTGATGTTGGCGTTGACAAAATAGATG
>Ga0187781_10002968_pt1 | contig 12807 bp, 15 predicted proteins | sample 0715_SJ02_MP02_2_FD_132447 | JGI IMG/M metagenome (GOLD analysis project Ga0187781, IMG submission 132447) | Tropical peat soil microbial communities from peatlands in Department of Meta, Colombia - 0715_SJ02_MP02_20_MG | ecosystem: Environmental > Terrestrial > Soil > Wetlands > Peat | place...
AAAAATTCGCTGGAGGCGCGTAGCTCAGCTGGTTAGAGCACCACCTTGACATGGTGGGGGTCGTTGGTTCGAGTCCAATCGCGCCTACCAAAGTGGGTGCCAGGTGCTTGCCCGTGCCGCCAAAAAGAGCTCGGGCGCCCCTTGGAAGCGATGTCGTGAGTATCGGTGGCGGCGCGCAGGTGTGGCGCGCGGCGCAAAAGTGCGGCTTTGCCCGCGCTTTTTTTTTGCATGAGTGACCCGCTTTGATCTTGGGCTTTGGCCAGCGAAACGGAGAAAGCGATGATTTCGATTTCCCTTCCCGACGGCTCCGTGCGCTCTTTCGAGCGGCCGGTGACTGTCGCCGAAGTCGCAACGGCAATCGGTCCGGGTTTGGCCAAGGCCGCGCTAGCAGGCAAGGTCAACGGGAAGCTGGTCGATACCTCGCAACTTATCGAGCAGGATGCAAGCGTTGCGATCATCCTTGATCGGGATCCCGAGGGTCTGGAGATCATCCGCCATTCGACGGCCCACCTGCTTGCATACGCCGTTAAGGATCTTTTCCCGGACGCACAGATCACCATCGGACCGGTAATCGAGAATGGGTTTTATTACGACATTGCTTACAAGCGTCCGTTTACGCCGGAAGACCTCGAATCGCTCGAGCGCAGGATGCACGAGTTGGCGGCGCGCGATGAGCCGGTTCGCCGCGAGGTATGGAAGCGGTCCGACGCGGTCGCTTTTTTTGAATCGATCGGTGAAAGGTACAAAGCCGAAATCATCAGCGGCATAGCGGACACCGAGGAAATTTCGCTCTATCGCGAAGGCAGCTTCGTGGACCTGTGCGTCGGACCCCATGTCCCTTCAACGGGCAAGTTGCGCGTTTTCAAGCTCATGAAAGTCGCGGGAGCTTATTGGCGAGGCGATAGCCGCAACGAAATGCTACAGAGGATCTACGGAACCGCCTGGGCAAAAAAGGAGGATCAGGACGCGTATTTGCATATGCTTGCCGAGGCGGAGAAGCGAGATCACCGCAAGCTCGGCCGCGATCTTGATCTTTTTCATCAACAAGATGAAGCACCGGGCCTGGTCTTTTGGCACCCCAAGGGTTGGACAATCTGGCAGCAGGTCGAGCAGTACATGCGCCGCGTGTACCAGGAAAATGGCTACCAGGAGGTAAGAGCGCCTCAAATACTGGATCGAACGATCTGGGAAAAGACCGGCCATTGGGACAACTTTCGCGAGAACATGTTCACGACCGAGTCCGAAAATCGGCACTATGCGATCAAGCCGATGAACTGTCCCGGGCACTTGCAAATTTATAAGTCAGACCTGCGTTCATATCGAGATCTGCCACTGCGATACGGCGAGTTTGGACAGTGCCATCGCAACGAGCCCTCGGGCGCACTGCATGGAATCATGCGTGTGCGCGGCTTCACGCAAGACGATGGCCATATCTTCTGCACTGAGCAGCAAATTCTCGAGGAGTGCGTTGCGTATACCGCGCTCCTGCAGAGCGTCTACCGGGATTTCGGATTCACCGATATCGCTTACAAGGTGGCGACGCGCCCAACGCAACGCATCGGCGCCGACGAATCCTGGGACCGCGCCGAAGAAGCACTGCAAGAATCATTGCGCCGATCGGGATGCTCCTTTGCCATCAGTCCGGGCGAGGGGGCCTTTTACGGTCCGAAAATCGAATATCACCTGAAGGACTCTATTGGCCGCTCCTGGCAATGCGGCACTATGCAGGTGGACTTTGCGATGCCGGGCCGACTGGGGGCCGAATATGTGGCCGAAGACAACAGCCGACGTGTACCGGTAATGTTGCATCGCGCAATCGTCGGATCGCTAGAGCGCTTTATCGGCATTCTCATTGAGCACTACGCGGGCGCCATGCCCGCTTGGCTTGCTCCGGAGCACTTCGCCGTGGCCAGTATCTCCGAGCATTCCGCCGCTTATGCCGAGCAAGTGCTGCAACACCTGAAAAAACAAGGTCTTAGGGGGAGGGCGGATTTGCGCAATGAGAAGATCGCCTATAAAATTCGCGGTCTTGCCCTGCAAAAGCTTCCCTACATCCTTGTGGTTGGGGAAAAAGAGGTGCAGGGCGGAACGGTGGCCGTGCGGGCACGCGGTGGCGTTGACCTGGGCGTGATGTCGATTGCAGCTTTTGCCGAGCGCCTGCGGCTCGACATCGAGCAGCGACGTGACCGGAGCGCCAGCGCGGCCTGAGATCAAAATTTTTGGAGCGTAGAGCCATCGCAAACGAACGTGCGCATCGCATCAATGGCGAAATAACGGCATCCGAAATTCGTCTTGTTGGAGCTGAAGGAGAGCAGTTAGGACTGGTTCGCACGGCTGAGGCTTTGCGAATGGCCGAAGAGGGCAATCTGGACCTTGTGGAGATTGCCCCGAACGCCGAGCCTCCGGTATGTCGGATGATGGATTACGGCAAGTTTCGCTACCAGGAGCAGAAACGAGCCCATGAAGCCAAGCTCAAGCAGCGTCAGATCCAGGTTAAGGAAATCAAGTTTCGGCCCGCAACGGACGAGAACGATTATCTGACCAAGATTCGCAAACTGACGGAGTTTCTTGAGGAGGGCGACAAAGCCAAGGTGACGATGCGATTTCGCGGGCGCGAAATGGCGCACCAGGAGTTGGGGCTGAAAGTGCTCGAGCGCGTAAAGTCGGACCTGGAGCCGCTGAGCCAGGTAGAGGCGATGCCGCGACTTGAGGGACGCCAGATGATAATGGTGCTGGCGCCACGCAAGAAGAAGTAATTGATCCAGCGGTAACGGCCGCACAGCGCCCGACAAGGGGAGCGTGCGCAGCCAGTACCAACACAAGTGCTGCAGGCTCGGAAAGTCCCGACGCGGGTTGGGCGCCCAGCAGCATCAACAAAGAAAGTGGGCAGAACATGCCGAAGTTGAAAACCAAGAAGAGCGCGGCCAAGCGTTTTACGATTCGCGCGAGCGGTTCTATCAAACGCGGCCAAGCGATGAAACGCCACATCCTTACCAAGAAGACGACCAAGAACAAACGCCATCTGCGCGGCGCCGTGAACCTGCATCCGGCCGACGAGCTATCGGTGCGTCGAATGCTTCCGTACGCCTGATCGGCGCGCCAAACCGTCTTCATTAGCCAAAGGAAAATGCCATGCCACGAGTTAAACGCGGCGTAACGGCGCGCGCACGCCACAAGAAGGTTTTGTCGGCTTCCAAGGGATTTACGCAACGTCGCAACAACGTATTTCGGGTCGCCAAAGAGGCGGTCATGAAAGCCGGTCAATACGCGTATCGCGACCGGCGTGCGCGCAAGCGGGTATTTCGCTCGCTGTGGATCGCGCGCATCAATGCCGCAGTGCGTGAGCACAACTTGTCCTACAGCGTTTTCATTAGCGGTTTGCGCAAAGCGCAAATCGATTTGGATCGCAAGGTGCTTGCGGACATGGCAGTGCTCGACAAGCCTGCGTTTGCGGCCATCGTCGAGCAGGTCAAGACGAGCCTGGCTCGTTAGGCGAGCTGGCGCGCGCCTGCGCGGCTGGCTTGCCCTTTTCAGGCGACAAGCACGCGCGCGCGCGAAATTTCTTTCCGAGTCCTGCCATGGATCCGCTCGATATCCTGATTAGCGATGCTCAGCGCGCGTTTGCAGCGGCGACCCAGCCAGCGGCGCTCGAAAACGAAAAGGCGCGCTTTCTTGGAAAAGGTGGCTCTCTGACGGAGCTGCTCAGGGGGTTGGGCCAACTCGATGCCGAGCAGCGGCGCACGCAAGGCGCACGCATCAACGCGGCCAAGCAACGCATCGAAGAGTTGCTGCACGAGCGTCGTGAGCAGCTCGTCCAGCTCGAACTCGATGCGCGACTGGCCGCCGAGGCCGTCGATGTGACACTGCCTGGGCGCGGTCGAAGCGCGGGTGGGATTCACCCCATCACGCGAACCTGGATTCGCATCGAGGAGATTTTTTCGTCCATCGGCTTTGACATCGCCGATGGGCCGGAGATCGAAACCGACTGGTACAACTTCACAGCGCTAAATAATCCAGAAAATCATCCCGCGCGTTCGATGCAAGACACGTTTTACGTTGACGTTCACGATCAGGAGGGAAAGCCCCTTTTGCTGCGCACACACACGTCGGCAATTCAAGTGCGCTACGCGCAGCGAACGGCTCCACCACTGCGCTTAATTGCTTCCGGGCGTACCTACCGCGTCGATAGCGACGCAACGCACTCACCGATGTTTCATCAGGCCGAGGGGCTGTGGATCGACGAAAACGTCAGTTTTGCGGATCTCAAGGGGGTCTACACGGATTTTCTGCGCCGCTTCTTTGAAAGCGATGAATTAATGGTGCGCTTTCGGCCGTCCTACTTTCCGTTTACCGAACCCTCGGCGGAGATCGACATGATGTTTACCAGCGGTCCTCGCAAAGGACGCTGGCTGGAGATCTCCGGTGCCGGGCAAGTGCACCCGCATGTGGTGCGCAACTTTGGCTTGGATCCCGAACGTTACATCGGCTTTGCCTTTGGCACCGGACTTGAGCGACTGACCATGCTGCGATATGGGATCAGCGATCTGCGCCTATTTTTCGAGGGCGACTTGCGGTTTTTAGAACAATTCAATCGCTGAGCCATCATGAAGATTGCGCTAGAGTGGTTGCGCGAGTTCTTCCCCACGCATGACGATCCCGCGACGATAGCCGAGCGGCTGACGATGGGTGGCCTCGAAGTCGAGGAACCGGATAGTGCGCCCAACTTCTCCGGAGTCGTTGTGGGACGTGTGGTTGAAGTTGGGCGCCATCCGAATGCGGACCGGCTTTCGGTTTGCCAGGTTGATACGGGCGAACCCACGCTGCGCACGGTTGTGTGTGGCGCACCCAATGTTGCCGCTGGCCTGACCGTGCCCTGCGCGCTACCTCAAGCGCGCTTGCCCGCGGACCTTACCATCAAGGCGTCGACGGTCCGGGGGGTACGTTCCGAGGGGATGTTGTGTTCTGCGCGAGAACTCGGGTTCTCTGCTGACGCGGAGGGACTATTCGTTCTTGACGACGCCCTGGTGCCCGGGGTCGACCTGCGTCTGGCGCTGGGCCTGGATGAGCCGATTTTTGAGATCAAGGCCACGCCCAACCGCGGCGATTGTCTGAGCGTCTTGGGAGTTGCACGGGAACTAGCGGCGTTAAGCGGTCAAAAACTGCACCCGCCCTCAATCGGCCAAGTCGCCGTGAACTCGCACGAAAAGCTGGCGGTGCGAATTGACGCCCCGGACTTGTGCGGCCGCTTCTCCGGGCGCGTGATGCGCGGCGTTAACGCGCGCGCGGCAACACCCGGTTGGATGAAACGGCGACTCGAACAGGCCGGACAGCGGCCCATTTCCGCGCTGGTGGACATTTCCAACTATGTGATGCTCGAATTTGGGCAACCGTCGCACGTCTTTGATTTAAAGAAAATCGATGGCGACTTGCAGGTGCGCTGGGCGCGGCCGGGCGAGACAATCACGTTACTTAACGAACAGACCGTCGATCTAGATCCCCAAATGGGGGTTGTCGCTGATAGCCGCGGCCCGCAAGCGATTGCCGGAATCATGGGCGGCCTGTCCACCTCGGTGTCGCTAGACACCACCGATATCTATCTGGAGGCCGCATTTTGGTGGCCAGAGGCTATACAGGGGCGTGCGCGCCGCCTTTCGCTATCTTCCGAGGCGGCCCATCGCTTCGAGCGCGGGGTGGATTTTGCGGGCACAACAAACGCGCTTGAACGCCTTGCGCAATTAATTGTGCAAATCTGCGGTACATCGCAAACGCGAATCGGTCCAATTAGCGATATCGCAGCCGGGCTTCCACGTCGTGATCCCGTCCTGCTGCGGCTATCGCAGCTGCAGCGGATTTTGGGAATAGCACTTAGCGCGGCGCAGGTGAAGGACTGTTTCGCGCGCCTAGGACTAGGGTGCACGAGTGAAGGGGACATATTTCACGTCGGCCCTCCGAGTTTTCGCTTTGATCTGCAGTTGGAAGTCGACTTGGTCGAAGAGATTGCTCGCGTGCATGGCTATGAGCACATACCGGCACAACCTCCGCTTGCACGCGCTCGCATGCGCGTGCGGCGCGAAGACACTCGCAGTGCACATGACTTGCGCAAGGCGATGGCGCAGGCGGGCTATCAAGAGCAGATCAACTTCAGTTTCGTGCCCGAGTCATGGGAGACAGATTTCGGCGTCTCTTCAGCCGACCTGATCCGAGTTCTCAATCCGATTGCCGTCCAACACGGCGTGATGCGCACGAACTTGCTAGCGAGCCTCGTTGCGAACCTTCGCTACAACCTTAATCGACAGGCTAGCCGGGTACGGGTTTTTGAAATTGCCAGTGTTTATGGGCGAGGGGCCGTCTGGCCAGATGCCGCGCAGCCAGTCGCTGGTGTAGTAGAACCCTTGCACCTAGCGGCACTGTGCTTCGGGCCGGCCGAAGACGAGCAGTGGGGTTTGCCCGCGCGCGAGGTGGACTTTTTTGATATCAAGGGCGATCTCGAACGCTTGCTATTTCCGGCACAGGCACGGTTTATGGCAACCGAACAGGGCGATCGCCTGTTTGCCGCGTTTCACCCGGGGCGTTGCGCAAGGGTCCTTTTGCATGGCGAGAACATCGGATGGATCGGGGAGCTGCACCCGGGTCTGTGCAAGAAGTTCGATTTGAATGCGGCGCCAATGCTCTTTGAGGTCGCCGTCGCCCCTATGGTGCAGATCGGCTTGCCGACGCTTCTTGCCGTGCCCCGTTTCCCTGCTTTGGTCCGCGATATCGCGGTCTGGGTCGAGGGCGAGGTATGCGCGGGCGAAGTTTTGGAAGACCTGCGCGGTTTGGCCTTGAACAATCCGAAGCTGACCAGCGTACGCGCAGTTCGACTCTTCGACGTTTTTCGCCCCACCTCCACGCTCAAACAGGCGGTTTCGCAAAAAGAAGCTAGCGGCTTGTTAAATAAGGAGAAAAGTCTTGCGTTTCGCGTAGTTCTGCAAGATACTCATCGCTCGCTGGCAGAAGCGGATGCCGATGCGGCTCGTGCCGCAATCGTCGAGCACCTGTTGCAGCGCTGGGGTGCAAGGGTGCGCCAATAAAGGCTCTCAGCGAGCAAAAATCAATTGTGGCGGCTAATTACTTTGTCCCATGACGACCTTTAAATTTCCCAATCCCCCGCCGGCTTCGAAAGCCGCCAGCAACCCCGCGCAAGCCGATTCTGAGCGCGAACCTCGAACAATGACCAAGGCCGAAATCGCGGACGCGTTGTTCGAGCGCCTGGGATTGAACAAGCGGGAAGCAAAAGACATGGTTGACGGATTTTTCGACGAGATTTGCCAGGCGCTGGCGCGGGGCGAAGCTGTGAAATTGTCGGGTTTTGGCAACTTCCAACTGCGCGATAAACCCACAAGGCCCGGACGCAATCCCAAGACAGGGGAGGAGATCGCGATCACGGCGCGCCGCGTGGTGACTTTTCATGCCAGTCAAAAACTCAAGGCGACCGTGACGCGCACTTACGGCCGCTAATGACCAGCAATTGACCCGCAACCTCGCATCTGGAGCGGCGCATCGATGTCCAAGACTGCCGGAGTCGAACCTGACTCGACGGACTCCCTGCCGTCCATTCCGGCAAAACGTTACTTCACGATCGGAGAGGTAAGCGACTTGTGTGCAGTCAAACCGCACGTCTTGCGCTACTGGGAGCAGGAATTCTCCCAACTCAAACCGATCAAGCGGCGGGGCAATCGGCGCTATTACCAACATCATGAGGTTTTGCTCATTCGGCGCATACGGGCACTGCTTTACGAAGAAGGATTCACAATCAACGGGGCGCGAAATCGCCTCGATGACAACGGCGCTGGCTCTCCTTTGCGTCGCCGTGGCAACCGCGGCGAGGCAAATCCGACGGGCGACCTCGCGGTTCAGATGCCCGGCACGAGGGTGACAAAGTCACGATCAACCCAAACGACCAGCGCTGACGCGTTGGACATCATGCGCGCGGAACTTGAGTCGATCCGTGCTCTTCTTTCGCGGCGCACCGAGCATTCCACGCAAGAATAAGAGTGGCCGCGAGCGCTGGCGTGTACAATCCGCCTTCTTCGGGGCGTAGCGCAGCCTGGTAGCGCACTTGCATGGGGTGCAAGGGGTCGCGAGTTCGAATCCCGCCGCCCCGACCAATAAATCAAGAAGTTAGCGGCGCTCTGTTAGCACAACTTGCGACCCCGCTGACCATCTGCTACCGATTTGCAGCGGTTCCATGCCTCGATCCGCACGTTCGATGTAGATCGACCCACGCGTTGGACTGCAACTTTTTTCGGGCGAGTCTTGCAAGAAATTTTCACCGAAGACGATCTTGATACGATTCAAGGCTTTGCCCGGTACCAGCGGTTTGATCTTGAGCGCGCCTCCCTGGAAGGGATGGAAGCTCTACGCCGCTGCTTCGCGGTGAGCCTTGATCGCCGCGCGCGCTACTGCCCGGTCGGTCGAATGGCGCTGAAGCCCAATGACGTTTGCTACGCGGTCGCAATCGAAGATGGCGACGACCTCTGGGTCCCGCTTTGGATCAAGCGCAGTTCAAAGGGCGACATCTATGTTTTCTGGCCGCACGGTTGCGTCGAGGGTGAGGACCCCGGCAGCCCACACGTCAGCTACCACCGCGACGGCACCTACCACTCGAAGTCCTACGAGCAAGTGACGATGCCGCCGCAGAAACGTCACCCGCTGCTGGGCGATTTCAAAAGGTGCGAACACCTCGGCATCTTCTGAGGCCACGGCGGAAGATCAATTGGCGCCGTCTGCGTTCGTGATGACTGGTCCGGCATGGTGCGCGTACCGGCAGGTGTGCTCGGTCCCAGACACGGTAGGGTCACGGTCGATTTGATAGCGCCCGGTGCTGAACTGCGTCAACATCCTTGGCAGAAGATTGTCGAGCGGCGAGTCTGCGACGCCGCTGTTCCGCACATCGTGGTGACCGTCGGCAGCTAGGGCAGGGCGGCGTGTCGCTGCCGCCATGCTCCCGCCAATCGGTCACTTCACCCCCTACGCTCTGGCGCACGGCGCTCGGGTCGCAGGCTGTGGCCCAACTAGCCTTGCTCGCCCTTGTGACCAAAGACACTTACCGGCCATGCGGTCCATCGGCACAATTGCGGCCATGTGCTACCGGCGCAGCCAATTAAGGAGTAGGCCATGGACTCGAATGCAAATGACATCGTAGAACTGACGGTCGAAGAACTCGGAGAAGTCGCGGGAGGCATGGTGGTCGCCGGACGCGGAATGAACGACCCGAGAGTCCCCTAACCGCAGTCGGCGGGCGGTCCGAACGCACCTATCGGTAGGTCGCCCGCCGCATATTCGGATAGAGCAGCGTCCTCCTGCCCTCATCGCCGCCCCGATCCTCGCCCGAGTCGCGTTCACATGAACTCGCTGCCGTTCCCCGACCGCCTAAAGTGCGCCGACTGCATTCACATAACAGTCGAACGCCAATGCGCCCGCGAGTTTCTGGACCCGACCGCGACGGGCCACGTTAAGCGCCAGATCCACATCGACACAAAGGCCGGGATCGACTGCCCGGTCCGGCATGTATTGACGTTCTATTGTCAAGGAAACGGCTACCAAAGATTGACAGTCAATACGAAAACGAAAAGGTAGCCGTAAAGCCGTGCGCCTCACTCGCATTCACGAGCGGCGATCTTGCTTGCCGCTGTGTCGAAACAGACGGCTCGGCCTGCCTATATTGTCGTGGTCTGCCTTAACGTCCCGCCGATCCGCCATAGATGAAGGCGAGCGCGACGATCACCAACAGCAGCGCCCAGAACCACCAGTGATGATGCAGCCTCCGCCGCCGCGGCGGCTCCTCGTGCTTGGTGCCCATCTCTCTGCAGTTTATGCTGGTTTGCCCGGGTGTCGACCGGCGCGTCGACGGTGACAGTCACGTCCCATATAAATACCCACTCACAATTATCACGATCAAAGTTTCGAAGGTTGCGATCAGTGCTGAACCGGCGAGCGACGCAAGACACATCATGCCTACGGTAAGCATGGCATCTCTAGGCCAGAGCTAGGAATCGGCGGCCTTCGCGGCCTCGTCTGCTTTTTGCAAGGCTCATGCGTTCCGGCGAACAATCGAGAGCGCCTTGAGATTACACCTTGGTGATCAACGCGACATCTCGCTGTAGCTCATGCCGGTGCCCGGCAAGCTGATCGACGTCCGTACCTTGCCACGCGTCAACGTCAGCCACTACTGCCAGACGAAGCGCGGACCCGGGGGCAAAACTCTGATCAGGACGCGCTCGGGTCGCAGACTGTGACCTCGGTAGCCCTTCGTAGCCGCACAGGCGGTGTCTGGTTACCTTACTCCCATGCCCGAGCACCAGCTCGTCCTCTAGGCGCCTTTCCGCAAGTCGCAGAGGCACGCGCAGCCAGGTGAGACCGGTAGATGTGAGACGGTCGGCGAGTTAGCGCTCAGGCCCGGGCTTCGAGCCGCTGGACGGTGCCGACACCGACTCCAGCAGCGGCGGCGGCGGCGCGTATCGATAGACCCTTGCGCCTTGCGGCGTGGACCTTGCGCAGGACCTCGGCCGGCAGGCGAGGACGTCCAATACGCACGCCTGCGGCCTTGGCGCGAATCATCCCGGCCTTGACCCGCTCGGTGATCAGCGCATGCTCGAATTCACTGAAGACTGCCAGCATCGCGAATAGCGCCCGCCCGCTGGACGTATTCGTATCGAGTCCTTGGCGGTGCAAGTAGAGTCCGACGTCCAGCGCTTTAATCTGGGCAAGAAATGCGACCAGATCCTGCAAGCTGCGGCCAAGCCGGTCGACGCTCACCGTCGCGATGGTGTCGAATTTGCGGCAGGCGGCATCCTGCAGCAGGCGATCAAAAGAAGGCCGCTTGTCGCGTCCCTTGGTAGCGCGGATGCCCTCGTCGACATACTCGGCGGCAATCTTCCAGCCCGCGCGCTTGGCGTGCGCGCGCAGCTCGCGGCGCTGGTTCTCGACGGTTTGCTCGCCCGAGGATACGCGCAGGTACAAGGCAACGGTTCTCGGTGCTTTGATCATGTTGCTTCTTCTCCGTTGCGAGGCCCGGCCTCGGTAACCCACAACCCTTCTTCTTCTGCGAGCAGGTTTTGCTCAGCAGATGTCAGGGGTTCGCGGGTCAGCAGCTTGCGCATAATGGCGTCGATACGTTCGCGCCTGCCTTGCGTCATTACTCCTCCTCGCGATGTTGAACTTTCGCCCGCCCCAACACGGCGGGCGAAACCTCCAAAGGCGACATTGTACCAAAATGTTCAGTTTTCGGTGCGACCGAATTCGACGGCGTAGTCCGAGAGGGAAAAGCGTCAAAATAGGGGACCCTTTTGATCCAAGGAGAATTGCCTCAGGGGACATCGTGGGACCAGTTGCGCCTTCGGTTGGCCTATTTTCGTCGCGGCATCGCCGTCCCCAAGGTACCGCGAACAGCGGCAAAATTAATGCCAGTTATTTTCGGGACAGAGCACTCGCCTCAGGAAACGCACCCTTGATGCTGCCGACGAACTTGATGCGCCGCTGGATCCGGATGATCCGGGTGCAACAGCCCGCGAGGCGGGTCGCCCTCGACGTCGGGCTATACGCTCTTGCCGTAAGCGCGGACCTGCTGCCGTCGGTCCGCCAGCGAATGGCCGCTAGCCGCCTCGTCGAGGACATCGAATATGCGCACCACGGCGACGTCTGCCTGCGACTCGACCTGCTCGTCCCGCAATCGCCGCCGCCGCATCCGGTCCTCGTCTACCTGCATGGTGGCGCCTTCGCGATCGGATCCAAGCGCACGCACCGGGCCCTCGCCGCCGCCTACGCGTCGCGGGGCTACCTTGTCTGCAATGTTGACTACCGCCTTGCGCCAGAGCATCCGTTTCCTGCCGCCATCGAGGACGCCTGCGCCGCGTGGCGCTGGGCGGTCGACCACGCCGCGCAGCACGGAGGCGACCCGCAACGCGCCGCACTCGCTGGAGAATCGGCAGGCGCGAACCTGGCACTGGCCGTCACGCTCGCCTGCTGCACGCCGAGGCCGGAACCGTACGCGGCGCCGCTGTTCGAGCGCAGCGTGGCGCCGCGCGCCGTGCTGCTTTACTGCGGTTTTTTGCAAGCCAGCATGCCAACGCGTCACCGGGGGCCCGGCATCTCCGCGCTAGCCGCGCGCGTTGCGCACGACGCCTCACGCTCGTACCTGGGCAAGTCCGCCGAGCGCCCCGGACCAGAGCACGCGCTCGCCGATCCCTTGCTGGTTGTCGAGGCGATGGCCGCGGCGCCACGGTTGCCGCCAATCTTCATCGCTGTCGGGCTCGAGGATCCGGTCGCCGAGGACTCGCTGCGCCTCGCCCGCGCATTGCAGCGGCTGCGGTCCCCCTGCGAAGTGCACGAATACCCTGGCGAAACGCACGCCTTTCATGTGATGTTCTGGCGGACGGAGGCGAGGCGCTGTTGGCGCGATACTTTCACGTTCCTCGATCGATGGTTGCCTGCGCAACCGTATCCAGGACAGGCGTCGGCGAAAAGGACGAAATCAACCCGCTGATCGATTCGACGGACCGATGCGAAGGACCGCCTCTGGCACTGCCAAGCGCCTAGCGCGCCTGCCCAAGGAGCACTTGTTTCTCGCGCATGTCGCGACCGCACGATAGCAGCCGCGAAATCCTCCATAACGTCGGCCACCGTTGCCGCACTCCTGCCTCGGGAAAGCACGGCGGGCAAGGCCAGAACGTGTCCGACCCGAGCTCGAACGGGAGCTCGAGATGGCACCAATCATTACGCCAGGAAAGGACACATCGGACGCGTTCCGCGGCTTGATCGCCAAGCAGC
>Ga0187781_10002969_pt1 | contig 12807 bp, 13 predicted proteins | sample 0715_SJ02_MP02_2_FD_132447 | JGI IMG/M metagenome (GOLD analysis project Ga0187781, IMG submission 132447) | Tropical peat soil microbial communities from peatlands in Department of Meta, Colombia - 0715_SJ02_MP02_20_MG | ecosystem: Environmental > Terrestrial > Soil > Wetlands > Peat | place...
GAGGAAGCGCCGCAGCGAGGTTGCGAGCGCAAAAAGCGCGAAATGCTGTAAAAGTATTCAGTACCGCGGGGCACGCGCAAATTCATGCCCGTGAAGGCGGCGAATGCCGTTGAAGACCGCGCTCCGCGCTTCGAGCAGCGCCAGCAGGCTTACCTTGACGGGAACCGGCCCGGAAGAACTGAACCTCTTGGCGATTTGTTTGCCTAGTGCGTTTGACGAATTTGGGGCAGAAAGGATCAAAGGTAGCGGTACAAGGTGTAGTAAAACTCGCTGAGGGTGCTTGCCAAGATGCGCCGACGCACGTTTTCGATCAGGTGCGAACGGTCCAGACGCCGCGTGTAGGGTCCGATCTGCGAGGCCGCTCCGAGAATCGGGTCCTCTGCCACGACAAGTGGCTGCAAAACGCCAATACGCGGGGCGGCGCGTCCTCCGCGGCCACCCAGGAAGTGGTCGATGGGCAATCGAATAAAGCGCGGTCCGCTTGCAAAAAAGCGTTGCGCATAGCGGCGACTTACCGCATAAGCCCAGGTGTTGTAGACCACACCAAGGGGCTTATGCACCCATAGTCCGTTGATTTGTGTACGGCGCCGTTGGGAAAGGCTGCGCGAGGATGTGCCTAGGTAGATGAGGTCGAGGTTGCAATCGGCAGCAGCACCAAAGGCTGCATCCTGCTGCCTGCGCCCCCGCAGGGCTTTAAGGACATTGGCAAAGCCTGGCAGCAAGGTCAAATCGTCCTCGATCACGGTGCAAAAGCTGTTCTGATCGCCTTGCCCGAGCAAGCGCTGCCAAGCCGTAAGGTGCGAGAGCCAACAGCCGATTTCGGCGTCGCTTAGCGTCTTGCGGTCAAATCGTATATCGGGAAATCTTGATTGGATCTGGGCTTGAACTTCGCAGGGTCGAACGCAGCGCAGATCCACGCCGACGCGATCGAACGCCAATCCGTGCTGTTCGAGTTGGCGCGCCATCGCTTGGCGCCGTTGCACGGCCGAGTCCAGGTTGATGAGCACCAGCATGAGCGGGGCGAATAGTGGCGAGACGGCGTGACCCCACGGTGACAGGCGACAGCGCCGATGTTGCCCACTTCTGGCGGTTCGGGCCGCAAAACGCTCTTGTGTTACCTTCGCGCCCTGACATTTGTTCCGCTTGCCCCACTTTGCCGCAAAAGCGCCTCCTTTTCGACCCAATTACCCGATGAGCTCCGACGGGCGTACCCAGGTCGCCATTGTGTTGCGGCGTCTGCCCGAATACCGCATCGCACTTTTTGAGGCGTTGCGAAAGTTGCTACTGGCCGACGCGGTGGACTTGCGCGTTTTGCACGGTGAACCCAATGCGCAAGAAGCGAGCACAGATGACGAAGGCCGTCTGCAGTGGGCCGAACACTTGCCTACTCGCTACCTTTTTGACCAACGTCTTTGTTGGCAACCCGTCGCCGCAAAGACGCGCGCGGCAAAGCTGGTGGTCATCGGTCAGCAGGAGCGGCCGGGCTATAACCTTTGGGCATTTTTGCCGGGCAAGCCACAGCGCTTTGCCCTTTGGGGCCCCGGGGTCGCGGAGCTCGGTAGTGCATCGCCCGGCTGGAGCGAGCGCTTTTGTCGCTCGCTCGCTTTTCGTGCCCACTGGTGGTTCACGAGTACAGAGGCCGGCGCAGAGCTGTTACGCCGCCAGGGTTTTGCTCGCGACCACATCACAAATCTGGAAAACGCGAGCGACACGGTTGCCTTGGCAGAGCGGCTGCACGCAGTGACGACTGCGCAAATCGACGTCGGGCGCCGTCGCATGGGATTAAAGGGTGCTCGGGTGGCCCTTTTTCTGGGCGCGCTGAACGAGGAGAAGCGACTGCCCTTTTTGCTGCAGGCGGCCGAACAGGTGCTGCACCGCGTCCCGGGCTTTCGACTTCTTGTCGCTGGCGACGGTCCCCTGCGCCCGATGATCGAACAAGCATCGCAATCGCGCCCTTGGCTGCGCTTTCTTGGCCGACAGCAAGGTTATGAGAAGGCACTGGCCCTGCGCCAATCCGAACTCATGTTGTGTCCGGGTGGTGTAGGCCTAGGGATTTTGGACGCCTTCACGGCCGGCATCCCGATTGTCACTACCAACTGCCCGGGCCATGGACCCGAAATCGCGTACCTGCGTTCCGGCGAGAACGGATTGATGACAGAGGACTCGATGGAGGCCTATGTCCGCGCGGTGGTGGCACTGCTGCAATATGAGGAGGAGCGTCGGCGCCTGGGCATCAATGCGCAGCACGTTGCATCGCACTTTACAATTGAAAACATGGCGCAGCGATTTCGCAGTGGTATTCACGGTGCGCTGCGCTCCGCCGGGTGACCCAGCAACCTTTGGCGACGCGCAAAAGCAAGAATTGTCCGTGCAACCGAGGTTTTTTGGTCTACATCGGGCGCCCGACGGCGGACATCCTTGCGCAAGCGGGCGCACCGCCCATGCGGGTTGGCACCCGCGGATTACGAAATTGACATAATTTTTGTATACGCTGCTGCGCCTATTTCTTGGTTGCACTCTGCCGTGTCACAAACTTCGACCTCGAGCAAGCCATCGGCGGCCACACGAACTGGGGCGTGGCGCCGGTTCGTCCTGGCGCTTGCGCTTCCATCGCTCTTATCGGTAGCCGGCGCCCAGTCGGCCCCGCCCGCGACGGGCCAAAGCCTTTCCCATGCGCCTTCGGCGCAGGAGTACGTCCTGGGTGCGGGAGACGTCATCAAGATCTCGGTGTTTCAGAACCCGGATCTGAGCTTGGAAACGCGGGTCTCAGAAAACGGCACGATTTCCTATCCGCTCATCGGAACCGTATCGGTTGGAGGATCATCGACTGCCGCGGCCGAGCGGCAAATCGCTGCCAAACTCAAGGAAGGCGCATTTCTCAATGACCCGCAGGTAACGGTCCTCATAGAGCAGATTCACGGCAACCAGGTCGCGGCCTTGGGGCAGTTCAACCGTCCGGGCCGCTATCCGCTGGAGACCACCCAAATGCGCCTGACTGACCTGATCGCGCAAGCCGGCGGCATTGCACCAACGGGGTCGGACACCGTCATTTTCTCGGGACTGCGTGAAGGAAAGCCCGTTTGGAAAAACATCGACATCGGCAACATGTTCGTGGCGAACCACTTGGACGGCGACTTCATCTTGCAAAGCGGCGACGTGCTGTTCGTTGACCGCTACCCGCTCTTCTATATATATGGCGAGGTCCAGCGGCCCGGTTCGTATCGCGTGGAGCGCAACATGACGATGGTCCAGGCCGTGGCCGCTGGCGGCGGTCTGACGCCGCGAGGCACGCAGCGAGGCTTGCGTCTTAAGCGCAGGGCTGCCAACGGCCAGGTGCTGGAACTGCACCCGAGTCTGGATGACCCTGTCAAACCCGAAGACGTCATTTACGTCCGCGAGGGCATCTTTTGATGGGCGGCGTAGCACCAGGCGAACAGATCAACAAAGCGGCTCGGTTCTAGCTGGCCTTTGCTGCAGCCGCTAGGATCAACCATCGGCGCGCGGGCGATCTCGCGCCGGCGCTCGATGGGCGCCTGGAGCGCGGCACAAGTGTTGCGCGAGAAACACGACCCTCGCGCAGGGCGTTGTCGACAATACGCGGCCTTGCGCGCGCGCTTTGATGGGGCAGTTTGCGCACAGGCAAAACGAGCTGATTTGTGGTGCCAATTGCTAAAAGCGGCATTGCAGGCTTAACGAAGCGTTGCTGTCCGTGTACACCCAAGAAGCAATCGTGGAATCGCGCTGCTCGTGGCGAAGATCGAGCTTTACTTGAAGCCAGCGTCTTGGATTCCAAAAAACGCTGACGCCGTCAGCATGCGAGTTGTCCCTGCGGGTGGTGCCGGGCGGCAGCCCGGTGACGACCGAGTACACGTCGCTGAAATAATCGCGCAGCGACCATTCAAAATACGCTTCCAGATCCAACATCACGCGGGGCTGATATGCGGGGGCCAAGCGAAACGTGCGCGTGACGGCCGACAGGTAACTGTTGTCTCCCGCAGCCCCGATCTGGCGCGCCCCGTACGCGGTAAGTTTGCTGGCCCCCGTGATCTGCCAGATGTAGGTCAGGTCAAATCCGGGACCGGAGAAGTTGCGATTGAGCTCGCGGATCTGGAACGGAAAGCTCGTCGTGTCCAGGTAAAACAAGTCGTCGTTGCGCCGCTCGAGGTAACCGGCTCGACCGAGCAAGCGACTTGCCCCGGTAAACGTCCAGTCGGCGCGCAGGTCGGCGCCGCGATCGTTGTAGCCTGGACTTATGAACACCGATGGGGAGCCGTTGGGATACGTGCCGTGGACTGTCCGCAACAAAACGTCGACGTGGTTACCGGTGGAAGGTTGGAACCGGATACCGCCGTCGAGTTCAGTTGTGTTCAGATCCTGGGTCTGAAAGATCGTCGCGGAGTTCAGCGTTCGGGCGTCATCGCCCGTTAGTACTGCCCGCCAATTGATGGCGAGCGGGAAATCCGCGCTGGCATTGGCCTCATTGCGGTAAATCACGTCGCGAATGGGACTGCCGAGGTCCGCAAAATGCGCCATTGAAGACGTTCGCGCAAGGGTGACCGTCGCTTGCGCGCTAAGGGGTAGGTCCGATAAGAGCGTGCCGCGGATGTCCTGCTGGGTAATGTCGTATTGGCGATAAACGGGGTACAGGGCCCGTGCAATCGTCGCCGACGCCGAAATGTCTTGGCGACCGTAGGTCTCGTGCAACGTTCCCGTCAGGTCGGTGGCGTAGGACGTGGCGGAAATCATGGGATACGGACTTTGGTTGTTTGCGCGAGTCAGATTGCTGTCGTGATCCACCGTCTCGCCAACGCCCCACGAAAACCCGAGCGGAACTTCCTGCGCCCGTAGCGCCTGCGGCAATAGCGGCGCGAGCGCCAGTGTGAGCGCAGCGGCCTGCACGAGCCTGGCCATCACAAAGGCCGGTCGATTCGCCTTTTGCGGGCACCTGTCCAAAAGGTCTACCGCCCCGCAGCCTTGCTCGACAAATGCGCCGGTGCCGTTGTGCTTTGCAAAAGGGGCGGTGCCAATTTTTCGGTCATCATTGACGAATTGCTGATCACTATCACCCATGAGCGCCCTGGCCATCGGAAGAACCCAGATGATGTGTTCCAGAACATGACTAGGCCGTTACCGCGGCGCAAAGCTGCGACCCAAGCCACAAAACAGGCCGTGTATCTGGGGCGGCCAGACCGGGGCAGCGGGCTCCAACATGACCTTGACCGTGGCCGCGCACTTTGGGTACGCCGACCGCCGCAACCGCCGGGTGGCGTGCCGTTGACTCCTGCGATCGCTCAGGCTTGATGCGGTGGTTGTCGCAGCTCCTGGCATCGGTCGCCCGTCCAAGGCGCACACGGCGGGCCGTGGGCTGCCCGAGTTATGCTTGCGCATCATGAGCACCCAGACCCACGGATTGAGTCCCAATTCGCCGCTACCGACTGAGATCACGGTGCACTCGGCCTCGCGCGTGCTCGAGATAACTTTCAACGACGGCCGTCGCTTTCGGCTTCCGTTTGAGTTCCTTCGCGTTTTTTCACCGTCGGCCGAAGTGCGCGGCCATGGGCCGGGGCAGGAGCGGTTGCAAGTGGGCAAGCGCGACGTGACGATCCGCTCGGTCGATACCGTGGGCCACTACGCCTTGCAGCCCGTCTTCTCGGACGGACACGATACGGGTCTGTATTCCTGGGATTACCTCTACGAGCTGGGCATCAATCACGAGGCGATGTGGGCAGATTATCTTCGCCGCCTCGAAGCGGCGGGGGCCTCGCGCGATAGCGCAACGTCCGATAGCTTGACACCCGATGCCATCCGGGAGGTAAAGCGCCATGGCTGAGCCCGACAAGACGCACTTTGGCTATACGGAGGTTGCGGAATCGGAAAAAGCAAAACACGTTGCCCGAGTGTTTAGCTCCGTGGCACCGCGCTATGACCTGATGAACGACGTTCTTTCGGGTGGACTGCATCGGCTCTGGAAGGCGTTTACCGTTGCGCAGGCACAGGTCCGCGAAGGTATGAAAGTACTCGACGTGGCGGGCGGAACGGGCGATTTGGCGCGTGCTTTCGCTCGCAAGGCGGGCCCGCGCGGGCAAGTTGTGCTCGCCGACATCAATGCAGCGATGCTCGCGCAGGGTCGTGACCGGCTGCTTGATGCCGGGTTAGCGATCTGTGCAGTGCAGTGTGATGCGGAGCACTTGCCCTTTGCCGACCGCAGTTTCGATCGGGTCGTGGTCTCCTTTGGTCTGCGCAACATGACACACAAGGACCGGGCACTGGGCGAGATGCAGCGCGTCTTGCGGCCCGGAGGCCAGCTGCTGGTGTTGGAGTTCTCCCGGATCTGGGCGCCACTGGCCCCCCTGTACGATGCCTACTCTATGAAAGTCATGCCGTGGCTGGGCGAGCGCATCGCGGGCGATGGCGCTAGCTATCGGTATCTGGCCGAATCCATCCGCATGCATCCAACCCAGCAGGAGCTGGCCAAGATGATGCAAGCCGCCGGCCTTGCCCACGTGCGGTGGTTTAATTTCGCGGCTGGCATCTGTGCCCTGCATACCGGCGTTCGCCTGTAAAGCCGCACGCACCAGATCCGCAAATTCTCCGGGAGACGCTACGTGCTTGATCGCTTTGCTACCCAGACCGTGGTCGCCTGGTACAACCGGCTACTGGCGCGTGAGCAATGGGCGCGCGCGGCTTTGGCACCTTACGCGGGGCGCACGGCGCGCATCGAAGCAGGACTGACGACACTGTTTCTTGCGGTCGAGCCGGAGGGTACGCTTGTTGCGGCCACTGGAACGCCTAGCGTCACCATAACGATTGCACCTGAGGCTGTAGCCAGTTCCTTGTTCGAACCTGCCGCCATGCTGCGCAAGTTACGGATGGAAGGCGACGTAGCCTTTGCCCGGGCGCTCACCGATGTGCTGCCGAAGCTGCGTCCGGATCCCGGCGAAGAGCTCTCGCGCTTTCTCGGCGATGCGCCGGCCGAGCGCATTGTGCGTATGGCACGCTCCTCGCTCGATGCGCTGCGCGATGGTGTGCAGCGCGCTGCGCGCCAGGGTGCCGATTACTTGGTTGCTGAGCACCCCGGGCTGCTGGGCCGGCAGGACTGGGAGCGGTTTGGCAGCGAACTGGCGACCTTGCAAGGGCGCCTCGATCGTCTTGAGCAGCGCATCAACGCTCAGGAGGCCGCGCCAGGGGCAGCCTCATCGGGCGCGGCACCACCAAGCCCATCGCCCGGCCAAGCAACGAGCGATCCGCGGGGCGCTGCCCGCAGCTAATTCATGCGGCGCCTGCTGCGGCTGTTGCGTATCGCGTGGGTCGGTCTGCGCTACGGCCTCGACCAAATCGCGTTCGCCAATCTCAAGCATCCGTTTTTGGTCCGACTTGCGCGCCTGGCAGCGCTGGGACGCAGCTTCGATAGCCCGCGCGCTGAGCGCTTGCGCCTGGCTCTGGAGAGTCTGGGGCCCATCTTCGTCAAATTTGGGCAGGTGCTTTCGACCCGCCGGGACCTTTTGCCGCCGGATTTCGCCGACGAGCTGGCCAAGCTGCAAGATCGCGTTCCGCCATTTGATCCGGATCTTGCGGTGCAGGAGATTGAGCGCGGCCTCGGACGCCCCATCGGCGAGTTGTTCTCGCATTTTGAGCGTGAACCCGTGGCCAGCGCATCGATTGCCCAGGTGCACTTTGCGGATCTTGCAGGAGGGGTACGCAGTGCACCCTCGGGAGCAACCAACAATGGGCAAGACAGCGCGACGGCAGCGGGCGAACCGGCCCGTGCGCCATCGGCCTCTCTGGCCGGGCAACTGGTCGCCGTCAAAGTGCTGCGCCCGGGCATGCGTGCCGCGATCGACCGCGACCTGGGGCTGATGGAGGTCGCGGCGAGCCTCGTTGAGCGTGTCTGGCGTGACGGCAAGCGGCTGCGGCCGCGCGAAGTGGTGGAGGAGTTTCGCAAGGTTTTGCACGATGAGCTGGACCTCATGCGCGAGGCCGCCAACGCATCGCAGTTGCGCCGCAATTTCGAGGGCTCGCACCTGCTGCGCATACCCGAGATGTACTGGGATTACTGTTGCGAAAACGTTCTGGTCATGGAGCGTATGAGTGGCGTGCCGGTCAGCCGGGTCGATGAGCTGCGACGCGCGGGTGTGGACCTAAAAAAGCTCTCCCGCGACGGCGTAGAGATTTTCTTTACCCAGGTGTTTCGCGACGGCTTTTTTCATGCCGACATGCACCCGGGAAACATCGCAGTTGGCGTTACGGGCGCCGACTTGGGACGCTACATCGCGCTCGATTTTGGCATCGTGGGTACGCTCACGGATACCGACCGCGACTACTTGGCGCGCAATTTTCTCGCGTTTTTTCAGCGCGATTACCGGCGTGTGGCGCAAAACCACATTGAATCGGGCTGGGTGCCACCCGGCACGCGTGTGGACGAGCTCGAAAGCGCCATCCGTGCGGTGTGTGAGCCGATATTTGATCGGCCGCTAAAGGAAATCTCCTTCGGCCTGGTGCTGATGCGCCTGTTTGCCACGTCGCGGCGCTTTAACGTCGAAATCCAGCCACAGCTCGTGCTGCTGCAAAAGACACTGCTCAACGTCGAGGGTTTGGGCCGGCAGCTCGATCCGGACCTTGACCTTTGGATCACGGGCAAACCATTTTTGGAAAAGTGGATGCGTCGTCAGGTCGGCTGGAGAGGTTTTGCCGATCGCATGAAGGCCGAGGCAATCCCATGGAGCCAGTTCGTTCCGCGCCTTCCGCGTCTGGTGCACGATGCGCTGTCGCGTCAGAACATCGATACCCAGCTGCTGGCCGAACTTCAACGCCTGCGGCGAGCGCAAGAGCGCAGCGCGCAGCTGCTGGGCATCGGTGCTGTGGCGCTGGGCGCGCTCGCGGCCATGATGGCATGGTACTTCTCGGGCTTGCCCTTGCCCTGAGGATTGTGCGGGATAATTGCCGCCATGAATATCGTGATTCTTGCCGCTGGACAAGGTAAGCGCATGCGCTCGAACTTGCCCAAGGTCCTGCAGCCGCTGGCGGGTAGAGCCTTGCTTTGCCATGTGATCGACACGGCGCGCACAACGGCGCTGCAATGCAAGAGCGCTGCGCGCATCGTGGTTGTGATCGGCCATGGCGCGCAGGCCGTGCGAAACGCATTTGCGGACCAGCAGGACTTGCATTTTGTTGAGCAGCAGCCGCAGCTTGGCACGGGACACGCGGTGCTGCAGGCCGTGCCGTGGCTGCGCGAGGATGTCGCCACGTTGGTACTGTATGGCGATGTTCCGCTTGTTCGCAGTCAAACGCTCGTTACCCTGGTTGAGGCCGCTTCCGGACATCTGGGCCTGCTGACGGTGCGCTTGGCCAACCCCAGCGGATATGGGCGGATCTTGCGCGACGCTTCGGGTCACGTGCAGGGCATCGTCGAAGAGCGCGATGCCGATGCCGCGCAGCGCCAAATCGATGAAATCAATACCGGCATATTGGTGGCGCCAACGTTGCGCTTGAAGCACTGGCTCCAGGGGCTGTCCAACGCCAACGCTCAAGGCGAGTATTACCTCACCGACGTCGTCGTTGCGGCGCGCACGGAGGGCATGCCGGTCAGTGCCATCGTTGCCAGCGATGCCGACGAGACGCTCGGGGTCAACAGCAAGGCGCAGCTGGCCCATCTGGAGCGCATCGTGCAGCGACGCAGTGCCGACGCGCTGATGGAGGCCGGCGCCACGCTGGCCGATCCTTCTCGCATCGAGGTGCGCGGCGATTTGTCGGTAGGGGCCGATGTGTTCATCGACGTAGGCTGCGTGTTCGAAGGAAAGGTCGCACTGGGTGATCGCGTGCGAGTCGGTCCGCATTGCGTCTTGCGCGACACCGTGGTGGGTGCCGGCAGCATCTTGCATGCGTTCAGCCACCTTGAGGGAACGCAGATCGGCACCGAAGTGCTGATCGGACCGTACGCGCGACTGCGTCCCGGCGCGCAGCTCGATGACCAGGTTCATATCGGTAACTTCGTCGAGGTCAAGGCCAGCCATTTGGAGCGCGGTGCCAAGGCCAATCACCTGGCCTATGTCGGCGATGCGCACGTGGGTGCGCGCTCGAATATCGGCGCCGGCACCATCTTTGCCAACTACGACGGCGCCAACAAGCACCACACGGAAGTCGGAGAAAACGTACACGTGGGCAGCAATGCAGTGCTCGTTGCGCCGGTTCGCGTGGGCGCGGGCGCGACGATCGGCGCCGGCTCCACCGTCGTGCACGAGGTGCCGGCCGACAAGCTCACGGTGGCGCGCGCCCGCCAGGTCACAATCGAGGGCTGGAAGCGCCCGAGCAAAAAGCGCTAAGCGTGTGACCCGCGCGCGAATAAACGGCACGAAAACCCGTTGAGCATGCGCATCGGAATTGACCTGGGCGGCACCAAGATCGAAATTGCGGCTCTGGACCGCCGGGGCACGATGGTTCATCGTGCGCGTGTGCCAACGCCCGCGGGCGATTACGCCGCAACGCTTGCGGCTGTTGTCGGCCTGGTTGCCGACGCCGAGCAGATGCATGGGCCGGCCCAAGCAATCGGTATTGGCACGCCCGGTTCGATCTCGCGCAGCACGGGTTGCATCAAAAACTCCAATTCAGTGTGCCTCAACGGCCGCAATCTGCGCGAGGACCTACAAAATCTGTTGGGTCGTGAGCTTCGCATTGCCAATGACGCCAATTGCTTTGCACTGTCCGAAGCCATCGACGGAGCGGGAGCCGGCAGCGCCGTCGTGTTTGGCGTGATCCTTGGCACCGGTGTGGGCGGCGGCTTGGTCGTGAACGGGCACTTACTGGACGGGCCCAATGGGATCACGGGCGAATGGGGCCATAATCCGCTGGTTCTCGATGCCAACCGCACACTCGCAGCGCCACGCCCCTGCTATTGCGGCCGGGTCGGATGTGTGGAGACGGTGCTCTCGGGCCCTGCGATGGCGGCCGATCATGCCATTGCGGAGGGCGATCTTGCGCAGCCCCAGCTCACGGCGCAGCAGATCGCGCGGCGCGCGAAAGCCGGTGAGCGCTCTTGCCTGCAGACGCTCGAGCGCTATGCGCAGAATCTGGCGCAGGCCCTTGCCGTGGTGATCAACATCATCGATCCGGACGTGATCGTTTTGGGCGGCGGAATTTCCAACATCGAACCGCTGTACGAGCTTGTGCCGGCCCGCTGGTCCCGGTGGGTGTTTTCTGACCAGGTACAGACGCGGTTGGTGCGCAACCATCACGGGGACTCATCGGGCGTACGCGGCGCCGCTTGGCTGGCCGCTTAGTCCTTGGGAGGTTTGTCCTCGTCGGGGGCTGCAAACGCCTCGTACGGATTCACGAGCGCATCGACCAGCTCGTGCAGCGCTAGGCGCACCTGGGATTCATTGCACCCGATAAGCAGCGCATCTTCCAGCGCATCTTGCGCCATCTGATGCAGCTCGGCGTAGTTTTCGTTGAGCACCTTGATTTTCTCCAGGCAGGACACCGGCGTGCCGTCGTCATGGCGCCAGACGGGTGGCTTGCCGTGGGAAGCTTTTGCCTTGGGTGCGGATTTGGCGCCTGGTTTGGAGCGCCCCGCAGCCGCTCCGGGATGTGCTTTGGTGCTCATATGGCCACATTATGCCAAGCCCCTGTGGGCGCTTTTTTGCGATTTGGCCAAAAACTGCCTACGGTACACTCGCGGGCAAATGCCTCGCCTTGCCGCCACCTTGCTTTTGGCACTGCTGGTCGTTGGTGCCCAGCAGGCCGCGCTAGTGCACGAGATCGGTCACGGTCTGGAGCATGGCGCGCCGGCAAGTGCCGCTGCCACGGCGCCGCACGATGCGGCCGGGGGTGGCAAAGCGGCCAACAAGCAAGCTGCCTCGTCGTATTGCGAGCAGTGTTTCCAGTTCGCGCACGTTTGTGGTGCCGGGTTTTTGTCCTCCCGCACGGTCGGTGTCATCGCTGCGCGCTCCCATGCCGAGCGCGCGCGCGAGGTGGCCGACCTGCCCGCCGATCCACCTCAGAGCAGAAGCCGAGGCCCTCCGGTCCTTCTCTGAAATCTTGATCGCGTACCGCCGCTTGCGCCATGACCGGCGCAAAAGCGGCCCGCATTCTTGCTTTCGGAGGTGTGATCATGTCTTTCGCAGCCGCGCGCGGGCTCGTGGTCCTATGGCTGCTGCTGCCCAACGCGCTTCTCGCCCAACCAATATCGCCTGAGCCCGCAGCGCCCGCGGGCGCTGGTCCGGACGGCGCAGAACTCGATAGTTCTGCGCCACCCTTCCCGGCGGCGCCCCCAACCCAGCCATCTACACCGGTCGCGTCGCCTGCGGCCGGCGCGACCGCGGTGCTCGAGCCAATCGAAGTGGTCTCCCGACGCTTGAACGAGGCACGCACCGGCATCGAGACCCAGACCGGTGCTTCGGTTTACACGATCGATGCGGCAGCCATTGCCGCAATGCCCGGCGGCGACAATGTACTGCTTAACCAGGTGGTGCTTCAGGCACCGGAGGTGGCACAGGACTCCTTTGGGCAGTTTCACGTGCGTGGCGAGCACAACGGCCTGCAATACCGGCTCAACGGCATCATCCTGCCCGAGGGCATCAGCGTTTTTGGCCAATCGCTGGACCCTCGTCTGCTCTCCTCCATGCAACTGATCACGGGCGCGCTTCCCGCGGAATACGGGCTGCGCACCGCAGGCATTATTGATCTGACGACAAAAAGCGGCGCCCTGGTGTCGGGCGGCGGCGCATCGATCTACGGCGGCTCGCACGGCACGATCGAGCCCAGCGTTAACTACGGCGGCACCAGCGGGCGCATGAACTACTTTTTCACGGGCGA